>CEQE01034832.1_pt1 | contig 10348 bp, 8 predicted proteins | sample 356201 | NCBI WGS metagenome assembly CEQE01 (sample SAMEA2619970, study PRJEB7988) | marine metagenome | biome: marine biome (ENVO:00000447); feature: mesopelagic zone (ENVO:00000213) & marine oxygen minimum zone (ENVO:01000065); material: "saline water (ENVO:00002010), including plankton...
ATCGCCGATATATTCCGAGCCCATGTTGTCGACAGTACCAATTCATCATTTGTTTTTGAGATTGTCGGCAGCACCGAAAAGCTGGACGCTTTCATTGAACTGATGAAGCCGCTCGGTCTGGTAGATGTATCACGCACTGGCGTGGTCGCTATTGCGCGCGGCCCAGAAGCCATTTGAAGCTATTTGAACTAATTTGACGAACTGAAATTAAACGTAATTGTGGGGATATAAACCATGCGTGTTTTTTATGATCGTGACGCTGATGTCAATCTGATCAAAACTAAAAAAGTTGCCATCGTCGGGTATGGCAGCCAGGGCCATGCCCATACACTGAATTTACGCGATAGCGGCGTTAAAGAAATTGCCGTTGCACTCCGCCAAGGTTCCGGTTCTATCGCTAAAGCCGAAGCGGAAAACATCAAAGTGATGGAGCCGGCCGAAGCCGCCGCCTGGGCGGACGTGTTGATGGTATTGGCGCCGGATGAAATTCAGGCTGATTTATACGCGGCGGAAATCCATGACCATCTGAAACCAGGCTCGGCGATTGCATTTGCGCACGGTCTGTCTATTCATTTCGGTCTGATCACGCCGCCGGAAGGTGTCGATGTTTTCATGATCGCACCGAAAGGCCCGGGTCATACGGTACGCGGTGAATATGAGCGTGGCGCTGGCGTGCCGTGCTTGGTGGCAGTCCATCAGGATGCCAGCGGAGCGGCGCTTGATCTGGCGCTATCATACGGTTCGGCCATTGGTGGCGGGCGCAGCGGCATCATCGAAACCTCGTTCCGCGAAGAATGTGAAACCGACTTATTTGGTGAGCAAACGGTGCTTTGCGGTGGTTTGACATCGTTGATTACGGCCAGCTGGGAAACCTTGGTTGAAGCCGGTTACGCGCCGGAAATGGCTTACTTTGAATGCCTGCACGAAGTAAAACTGATTGTTGATCTGATGTATGAAGGCGGTATCGCCAATATGCGTTATTCGATCTCCAACACGGCTGAGTTCGGCGACTATGTTTCCGGTCCGCGCATTATCGACGCCGGCGTTAAAGAGCGCATGAAAGAAGTGCTCGAAGACATTCAGTCCGGTAAGTTCGTCCAGGACTGGATGATGGAAAACAAAGTTGGCGCACCACGCTTTAAAGCGATGCGCCGCCGCGCTGCCGAACATGACATCGAAAAAGTCGGCCAAAACCTTCGCGACATGATGCCGTGGATCACCGACAATGCTTTGGTCGATAAGTCGAAAAACTAAAACCAAACAATTTTATTAAGAGCGCTCCTGCAGAAATGCCGGGGCGCTTTTATTTATATGATCAAACCATTGAGAACATTGAGGGGATGCGGAAAAGTATTATTTTCAGCGCACCCGAACCATGTCTGCTTTTTGCCATGTGTGGACATTGGATATCTAATTTAAAAGAGCGAAAGCGGTTGGCTTAGGCATGCTACGGAAAAAAAATATATGCTACACCGCGACCGTAATTATATTAAACGCCTCTTTTAATACTTTCCAACCAACCCCACATATATTGGTATGAATAAATACGCAATTAATAGCATGGCCTAAACTGAAACCATTCTGATAACATGACGGGCAAGGTTGCCAAAATATGATTTTTGACTCGATCCTCATAATGACCGTCATCGATGGTCTTATTCTCGGTTTAGTTTTGGCCGGTTTCGGATTTGCAATTTACCGCCGACGCGAAATCAAATTCGGCAGCGCAATCCTCGGAACCTTTCTCGTTGGAATGGGGCTTCTTACGGTTGGCGGTGTTCATATCTACCATCTCGCTTTGATGCATATTTTCCCACTGTTCATGCTGAAGAATGAAGCGATGGAACTTATGCGCGAACTCCACCTGACTCAAAGCTGGATCTTGAACTTGATCGCGATGGGATTGATCGTTGGCGGGTTCATTGTGTTGATCTCACGGTTGATGTCCAGCACTCTGACAACGGAGGCCAGCGAGCAGCGTTTTCGGGATCTTTCTACTGCGGCGGCAGATCGATTTTGGGAAACCAATTCTGAATTTCAGTATATTTATGTGTCCGACCCTAAAAAAAATCTGACTAACCCAACTTCAAATTTACTCGGAAGAACGCCCTGGGGGGTTGTCGGCTCCGATGAAAGTCTTCCCGGCCTCATTGAACTAAAACAAAAATTTGAAAAACACTTACCTGTTGATGATTTGAATTATTATTGGACCGATTCGTCCGGCAAAGCAGCCCATATCGCCGTATCGGCAATACCCTACACCGATGAAAATGGCACGTTTAAAGGTTATCGCGGTGTTTCAATCGACAAAACACCTGAAGTAAAGGCGCAGCAAAATTACCGTCAACTTTTTGAACAAGCCAATGATGGCATACTGCTTCGGACGATTGATACGAGGATAATGCTCGACTGCAACAAAGTATTTCTTGCCAATCTTGGCTACACAAAAGAAGAAATAATTGGCGAATCCATTAGAAAATTTTCGCCAATGCCACATGTGCCTGCTAGGGATCTTCGTATAGCTAATCTTACTCCGGGCGATAGTGATGCGGTTGAGCGAATTCATCGCCGAAAAGACGGTACCGAATTTCCGGTGGAAATAAGCAGTTCGGCGGTCATCGTGGATGGTCAAAGGGTGATGCTATCAGTTATACGCGACATCACAGCGCGTAAACGTAACGAAATGGCCTTGCGGGAAAGCGAGGATCGTTTTCGCGCTTTTGCCGAGACGTCTTCGGACTGGTTCTGGGAAATGGATGAAAACCTGCGTTCCAAATTCCAGTCGGATCGTTTTTTTGAGATCAGCGGACTCGCTCGAGGGGATTTGATCGGAAAGTTAAGGCAGGAATCCGGCCTCGACAAGGATGATGAACAGGTGCGGCGGAATATCGAAGATTTGAATGCCCATCGTCCGTTTAGAAATTTCGAGCATTCTCGAGTTCATCCTGAAGGTAACGTTGTCCATATGTCTACATCCGGCATGCCGGTTTTCGATGAAGACGGCGTGTTTAAGGGTTACCGCGGTACCGGCACCGACATCACCGAGCGCAAAAAAGCCGAAGAATTGCTGCGAAGCATCAATGAACAGCTCGAGCAAAGAGTTCAAGCACGCACCCAGGAACTGGTTGCCGCCAAGTTAGTTGCGGAAACAGCCAACCGCACAAAGACCGAATTCTTGGCAAATATGAGCCATGAATTGAGAACGCCCTTGAACGCCATCATCGGATTTTCTGAAACGCTGTCTGAAAAAATATTTGGCGCGCTGCAAAACAAAAAACAGGAAGAATATATTGATAATATTCACCAGTCTGGCCAGCACCTGCTTAACCTGATTAACGATATTCTCGATGTCTCGGCAATCGAAGCCGAGAAATTGGAACTGAATAAAACAGACGTCAACATTGATGATACCGTTGCGGCCTCGTTGCTTTTGATAAAATCCAGAGCCGAGCAAGGTGGCGTTGAACTCATCAACAGCCTGAACCAAGGTCACCTCGTCATTCGCGCTGATGAACGGCGGATGAAGCAAGCTTTGGTCAACCTTTTGTCTAACGCCGTTAAATTCACCAATATAGGTGGTTCGGTCACGGTCGGTGTGGAAGACAATGATGACGGATCATCAATTATTATTGCCGATACCGGTATTGGCATGAACGCCAGTGAGATCGCCCAGGCGATGGAACCTTTTGGCCAAATCCATCGTGATGACGAGGATGATCATGAGGGAACTGGTCTCGGTTTGCCGTTGACCAAAAAGCTTGTCGAGGCGCAGGGCTGCAAACTACTGATTGAGAGCGAACCGCTAATCGGGACCACAGTAAAAATCGATATTCCAGAAGATAAAGTTATAAGGTCAATTTAGGCATCCCTCCAATTCTCTGTGTCCTTCATGATCTCTGTGGTTAATTTCTTCTCTCATGCTAAGCTCCGCCGATGATTGAAGTCACCCCCGCCATTCGCCTGTCCGAAGACGAGATTGAGGAGCAGTTCATCCGCTCGCCGGGCTCCGGTGGCCAGAAGGTCAATAAAACTGCGACGGCCGTACAGTTACGCTTCAATGCCAGGAAAAGCCCGGCGCTCTCCAACGCAGTGTTTCTTCGCTTGAAGCCCTTAGCGGGTCAGCGCATGACAAAAGAGGGTGTTATTGTGATCGCCGCTCATCGTTTCGCCACCCAGGAGCAAAATCGCCGGGACGCGCTGGATCGGCTGGTTGAGCTCATCCGCCAAGCCGCCGAACCGCCAAAGTTCCGCCGTAAAACCAAACCCACCAAAGCCTCCAAACAGCGCCGGCTTGATGGCAAACACCGCAAAAGTGACGTCAAGAAGGGCAGGGGCCGGCTCCGTCAGTTCGATTGATTGTAATAAGTTAACCCGGGTTGCATTAATTCATTAATAGAACCAACGCCTTAGACCAAAATCTATCAATTTATCGCATAATATGGTATGTTCTCACCAGTGAAGTTAGAGGTGCCTCTTAACCCACCTGCCGCGCGGCGTGTTTGATAGGAGGTAGTGATGACTGAAGACGATAAAAAAACCTACATTTGGACGGTAGGTCTTGTTGGTGCGTTGGTGATCATTATGGCAATTGCCTTTGCCACCGGATTAATCCCAACAACCGTCTCCTAACGATTGAAAGAACCCAAAATAGTATTCTTTGGGCGTCGCTGGTTCCACCCAATAGCGGCGCCCGTTCTTTTGAATTGATACTGGAAATCTTGCCCTAAATCCTCATATATAGGACGAGAAATCAGATTTATTGCACGGGAGAGGGTTATGCAGATCATCCGTTCAGCAATTATCGTCCTACTAGCGGGCACCTGGTTTGCCGGTTCGGTTCAAACGGTCGAGGCCCAGGGACGGGCCGAGATGGCAATCCAGAAAAATGATAAGGACGGCGACGGCAAGGTCTCGATCGACGAGTGGCGTAAGCGGCGCGGTATTTTCCGGCGGCTTGATACCGATGAAGATGGTTATGTTACGCTCAAAGAATTTCGTCAAAGATTTGGTGAAACTGAGGCGGCCCGGGAAGCTGACAAAAAAGCCGTGGAGGCGAGCACCCTTGAGGGTCTAACGACGGCGAGTGCGGTCGACCGCGAAACCCTGTGTGCGATTGCGCGTGGGCGGTCCTGTAGTATCAAGCTGGCGATCAAAAAAGGCCTGTTTGAAACCGGGCTCAGACCTAAATTTCCAGACCAGGCAAATTGCCGCGATATTGATGAGCAATGGGCGATCTCCTACACCAACAAACGCGACCGGGAAGCCTATCACGGCGGCATCGATATGCCCGCACCTTATGGTGTGCCGATGATTGCGACCGCCGCCGGGACAGTGGTCGCGATTTACCGTGGTGAAAATAGTTTTCGCGGCAAGGAGATGACGATCCGTCATGCACCGGAAGACACCGGCATACCGCTCTGGATTTATACCCAATACGCTCATTTCGATGAAATGCCGAAATTCAAGGTTGGGGATCGCGTCAAGATGGGTCAGGAATTAGGCCCGACCGGCAATTCCGGTATTGGCCGCAACGGATTACAAAGCCAGCGCCGACGGCCCGCCATCCACTTTGCGGTTTTCTTTAGCAAGAGTCCGAAGTTTATCGACCGGCGCGAACGCATTGTTCAGGTCGATGGCAATTGGATGGACCCCAACGCGCTGTTCCGTAAAAAACTACCGCTCGATTCTTATTCGATGCGGGATTTGCCGGAAGCCGAAAAGCAAGTGCCGATCTCCGTTATGATGGCGGACGGTACGACCATCCCAACCGATACCAAAATCGTCTGGCCGTATAAATGTAAGGCGAACTAACCCCGCTCATCGACGAAGCGGGGGGCTTTGATGCTGCGGCCTCAACCGGTCGCTGCAACACAGGCGTTAAATCTCTTTGCTGGTGTGGTGGGTTGGTGACGTTTAAGGTGTGATTGCTCACGTGGCCACTGACAGGGATAAAATCAATTGCAAGCGACAGAAATAAAATCGCTGGCCAAAGATCTCGGCGCTGATCAGGTTGGGATCATTGGCGCAGATACCCTTGAAGCCTTCCCACCCGACCCAAGATGGCCGCAAACACCCGGTCGTATATCTCCTCATAGCAAAAGCGTTATTGTTCTGGGCAAACAGATTCCGAGCGGCGCTTTCAGGTTGCGCATGGGCACAGCGGACCGCTATCAGAACAACCTGGTAATAAGGCGCATCGAACGCATCGCCGCTGCTTTGTCGGCGAGCCTTGAGGAACGCGGTCACCCCACCTTCACGGTCATCACCAATGAGACTGACTGGTCTTTAAAGCGTGGCACCTACGGATATTTGAGCACCCGCCATTTAGCCGCTGAAGCCGGCCTCGGCACCATCGGACTTAATCTTAATCTAGTCACCCCGGAATTCGGCTCACGGGTTCAATTTGCTGCCGTGCAGTCGGAATTGGAACTTGAACCTGATCAGCCGATGGCGGAGCAGGTCTGCGTCGGAGAGGGATGCTCGCGCTGTAGTTATTGTTGTCCACCCGATGCGGTCGGCCATTTCAGTCTCGCCAAGCGCGATTGTGCCACCTGTGCGCAAGTCTACGGCTATGCCCAATTGACGGCTCATCTCGCCAACGTCATGCAGGACGAAAATATTGATGCGCTTGACGAAATTTGGACGCCGCGAAATCTCAACCACTGGCTCGCCATGACCCGCGTCGCCGGGTGCTATGGCGCCTGCATGCGCTGCTTGGCGGTTTGTCCGGTGGGCGTCGACTATACGGCAAATCTGGCCGAGGCTCATAGCGACATTCCGGAAAAAACACCGGAGAAAGTTGCCAAAGCAAAGAATTTCAAAAACGCCCGAAAAGCCGGTGCGGAAGTACCCGGGCTCAATGACTATAATATTCGCTGGGTTGGACCGGACGGCTATACCGGTCAGGCTGCCAAGGAATACCGCAAAACCCACAAAAGGATTCAAGAGTAATGAATGCCAGCAATACGCCGCTGACAGCGGCTGAGATCAAGGACAAAGCCCGGGAGTTGGGAGCTCATCTGGTCGGCATTGCAGACGGCGCTCAAATGGAGCTTTATCCGCCGGATCCCGACGACCCGCGCCGCCCGTCCGATATTACCGAGCGTGACGGAAATCGCGTCATCGTCATGGGCTATCATATCAACTCGGCAACGTCGCGGTTACCGGCATGGAATCATCAACATAAATTTTATAATGATGAGTTAACTTTAACAGCGCTTGAAGAGATGGCGCTAAATCTCGTGTTTTGGCTGGAATCGAGAGACTGTCCGGCCATCGTTATTCCCGCCAATATGGTCAATACAGATGGACCGGACATCGATCCGACACACCATCAGAAGCCGGTTCTATCGTTAGATCATGCGGCCGTGGAAGCCGGTCTTGGCACGCTGGGCCTGAACCAGCAGATCCTGACCCCCGAATTTGGCCCCCGGGTAAAATTAATCAGTGTACTTTGTTCCGCCGATGTTGAAGCCGATCAGCCAATATCGGAAGCTTTATGCCAGGGGCCGGAATGCGGACGCTGTCTTCAGGCATGTCCGGCTGACGCCGTCGGCCATTGGCAGAGGGATTGGGATGCTTGCGATAAATACCGGGTTCCCTACGGTTTCGTGCCGACCATGGAATTCCTGGAAAAATTGTTGAGCGAGCAAGATTTAGGAACCAAGGTCAGCATGCTGCGCTCCGGTGAAAGCTACCAGTTGTGGACCGGCATTATGCGGGGGGCAGGGGTGATCACCGGTTGCCGCAGGTGCCATGATGTCTGCCCCGTGGGCGCCGATTATGAAACAATGATTGGTGATGCACTTAAGGAGATCGCCGAGAATTCAGCGGCAAAGACCGAGCGCTTGGCAGAAATGGCAGCAGCATCCCTTCTCGCGGATTCGCCGGGAAAAGGCTATCAGTCACGCTGGATCGGAAAATTGCCGGCTTAGGTTTCCGACTGATTCTATTTCAACAGTGACATATTTGCTGCGTTGGTCGGTGCAATATGAAAGTGGCTGGAAGCAATCCCTGCGTCTCGGTGAGCGTGATCGTGCCGATGAGCTTGAGCTTAAAAAAGCCGCCCGCCCGGCCAGCCACCGGCGGGATTAATTAATCCCGAACCCCAATCCTTTCAGAGAAGCATGAAAGTCTGGTGTGGATCCTTTGCGGATTTCCTTGCCAACTCTTGAATTGGAAAGGATAAGGTACTCTATGGCAAAGCATGGTCGAATTTATCAATCAATACTTGAGGCGGTTTTGAATAGGCGATTGCCCCAGCCTTTTGGATCAGCCGATATTGAAAGAACCTGTCCAGGTTTTGCGCGAAATACATACAAAAATTTTCTGGCGAAGCATGCTAAAGGAAATTCAAACAACGCCACTGAACTTTTTATACGAATTGAGAGAGGAAAGTATTGTTTGGATAATGCGGCAATCCTACCTGATGAAATGGATCAACTCTACAGAGAGACAGAATCTTCCACTCCGTTTGGTGAAATGCGTGATCAGTACTTTGAGCTGTTGAAGCCCCTCTTTTTGCCAGATGACCCTGTGAGCAATGATATCATTAAGTATTTCGCTTCGCTGCTCAGAGTGCTGGGAATGGAGGATGGAGGGTGGGACCCGTACGCAGAGTCGAGGGCCATACTTAATGATATAAATGGCATCTTTAAATTGAATCTACCACAAGCAATTTTTTCGGAGCCGGACTGGACTACGTGGCGATTGGGCCTCCTTCTTTATAGCCATATTGTTGAAATGGACGCGCCGTACGAAGTGATGGCAAATTTGCTTCGATTCCAGTTAGGTAAAGGCTACAGTCCAAGCCCTTTTTATGACTTTCTTACAAGTAATCAAAAAAAATCCTTTCGAAGAGTTGGAGTTTCGGCCAGTAAGAAGATTGAGATTATAAAACAGCTGTCCGAGAGCGCTGGTCTCAACGTCGGAAAGATTTTCGATGATTTCTATGACAACCGGTTACGAAACGCTATTAGCCACTCCGACTATATTCTTGCTGAGGAGAGTTTTCGATGCCGAGGAGGAATTAGTGGAGCCCGCGCCTTTAGTATTACCTACGAGGAGCTAAATAGAATACTAGTATCTGCGAAGGCATTTATGTCAGCGTTTTTTTCAGCTGAACAACTCGCTCGTCAAGTTTGGGGAGCTGAAAAGCAACGGGCAATCCCCTACGATTCTCATTACAAGGGGCTTATGGAAGTGCTTGTCGATGATCGAGATTTAATGTGTGGTTTTGCTGTCCATTGGCCCAACAATTCGCAATCGACTTATCGACGAACCGAGCATGGCATTGAAATGATCAACTGCTCGCTCGACCTAGACAATGCTGCGATTAGTCTGTTTGTTGATCTCTACGCCAGGAAACCTGGTAGTTTTAGCCCTCTTGTGGAGCAAGGTGCCCGTCCGATATATACCAATCTTGACGGATGTGAAGAATCTCCCACCTGGTTAGCTGACGATGTTGATAAAACGTAAATCGAATACCAAATGTCTCAGACCAATGACCACGTCAGTCCAAAAGCAGACCTTTCAATCACTCAATTAATCCTCGAACCCACAATCCTATTGACTTCGGATGTAAAAACGCCTTATTACGCTTGAGTTAGGTAATTTGTTGGAACGATTTAATGTTTGTTGAACAGAAAATCAATGATGCGCGTTTAAGCGGTGCGGAGAGTGAAATCTCGGCAGCGTCGTTGGCGCGTGCCAAGTTACCTCTGCAAGATCTCTTACTGGAACTGGCCCTACGACTTAGGCGCCCCTGATCGCTCACGCTAAATATGCGGCATGTGTTCAGGGGAAGAAATCGTCTTAGAATCGTAAACGCTATTTAGAAAGGTCCAGTCAAATGACTACCAGCAAATCAAAAAACGACATTATAATTTTCGATACCACCTTGCGTGATGGCGAGCAGTCGCCGGGCGCATCAATGAACCTGTCTGAGAAAATCCGCATTGCTGAAATTCTCGAGGACATGAATGTCGATGTCATCGAAGCCGGTTTCCCGATCGCCTCGGATGGTGATTTTGAAGCCGTCAATGAAATCGCCAAAATTGTCAAAGGCTCGACAATTTGTGGTTTAGCTCGATCAAGTAAGGGTGATATTGACCGCTGCGCCGACGCCATCAAGCCCGCTGCCAGTGGCCGCATTCACACCTTCATTTCGACCTCACCACTGCATATGAAATACAAATTGCAGATGGCGCCGGAAGATGTGCATCAGGCCGTCATCGACAGTGTCACCCTGGCGCGTAATTATACCGACGATGTCGAGTGGTCTTGCGAGGACGGTTCGCGCACCGAGCATGATTTCATGTGCCGGACGATTGAGTCAGCTATTGATGCC
>CEQE01142843.1_pt1 | contig 10335 bp, 6 predicted proteins | sample 356201 | NCBI WGS metagenome assembly CEQE01 (sample SAMEA2619970, study PRJEB7988) | marine metagenome | biome: marine biome (ENVO:00000447); feature: mesopelagic zone (ENVO:00000213) & marine oxygen minimum zone (ENVO:01000065); material: "saline water (ENVO:00002010), including plankton...
GTACGGAGGGCTCGATTTCCTTCATGGGAATGGGCCCTCCGTTTTTTCTTCCTTTTCACTAAAAACCTACATTTCCCTGTATTTTCGATGGCATCCACAAATACCATCTTCATACGGCTCCATACGCTGCGACCATGAAATCAACCACTCTACAAACGAAACCTGCATTTTTGAAAAACAGTTGATCATAATTTTTCAACAAACATTGGTGCTACACCATACACCCATTACAAAACATTTCATCTTGAAATTTCTGTTCTATTTTACTATTTACGGAAGCTCCTCAAGGACTTCTCTCTGCATGGTCTGAATTGCTTGAGTAGCTGCACCTGCAAGAGCAGGGTGAGTTGCCGAAAGAAATCGTATTTGCGAAAGATACTCAATATTGCGCGCTAACAGACGATAGATATCGCCTTCTGCCATACTCGTTGTTCTACAGAGTTCAGCCCACGTCATCGTAGGATCCCCAATCCAACGTTCTGGAAGAGCCGCAACATCAGCACGAAGGAGAGGCGCCTCCTCATAACCCTCGAGTGAGCGCGCCAATCTACGTACGTGGATAAACCGACCTGCGAGTTCTTGGCTAATCCTCGGAAATGCCACAGGCCGATCATCATCAAAGGCAATACTTGCCATCACCCCGGCGAGTATCGGCGGGTCCATGTTTTTGAGTACTTCCGTTCGGATGAGTTCTGTCACCAGGAGTGATGGGCTAATGCGAATATATCTTGCCCACTCCCCAACATCCGTAAGCTCATAAGCGTTAGTCAAATATCCAAAATGTTGAAGGACATTCATGCGCTTTTGAAACGTTCTCCAAAGACCTGTCTGGAGTTTTTGAATGGAGTCAATGTGCTGGTGAAGTTGCATGCGATCAGCATGTGCACCCGTGAACTCTTCCCCACATAATTTTTGTGAGGGACACATTGGACACGGAAAATTCTCGCTTAGTGCCTGAAACATGTCAGGCATCAGCGTTTCAATCAAGTATGGATTGACATCTAGCGTGATCGATGGAATTTGCGGTGCAAGGGGTTGAAGTTTCTTAGAAAACGATTGAGCCGAGTCAGATGCAGCTTTCTTTCCGTGTTTTCCTGTGAAGATAGGTACAGTCGCATCAATAATCTTCTTTATTGCTTTTACAGGATACTGAGCAATGGTTCCGTCAAATCTCATCGCTGTAATCATAGGAATATTGCTTCCCCGAGTATAATACAGGCGCACTACCACGACTCGCCGCTTGGACATCGAAACAACTTGTCCTGGAGTCAAATATGGAATTCTCGCAGCAATTTCATGAGGAGAAGATCCTTGAGGACGAAGTCGCTTGGTAGTATCAAGAACAGTCTGTTGAAAATTGTGCCACTGTTGGGTCCAGTCCGCACATGGTCGAGGAACACCGCCGGAGAGAGAAGATTCCAATGCATCAATTTTTACCTGAAGCGCTTCGACTTTGGTATTAAGTTGAAATTGAGCAAAGCTTTTATCAAGGATGGTTTTTATCTGGTCTTGCGGATAACCTTTGAGAAGATTAAGAACCATAGAATAGGAAATTTCGAATTGACTGCGCAGAGGCTCGGAACAATCAGTCAGTCTCTCTGCCAATCCACCAAGATCTATATATGGCGAAGGAGTCACGATGGCAAACCCAACCTTATCTTTGCTACGTCGCCCAGCGCGCCCTGCAATTTGTTGAACTTCTCCAACAGTAAGATCAACAAATCCGTGACTTTTCCGAATATTAGATTGCGTAATGATGACTGTTCTCGCAGGAAAGTCGACCCCAGCTGCTAGCGTGGTTGTTGCAAAAACCGCATCAAGCACCCCTTCACGCATCAGCTCTTCGACCACGATTTTCCATGATGGCAGATGCCCCGCATGATGGGCGGCCACGCCGTATTTAATTACACACTCACGTAGAGGATGGTCCTGAATACTAGGGTATGTCAGTGTCCATTGGTCAATGAGCCGCGCAATTGTCTCCTGTCGTTTCGGCGAGAGCAGCGAAGGCCTGCGGGTAAACGCCTTCAATGCGTTGTCACAAGAGCGACGTGATGTCAAAAACACAATTGCTGGAACCAATTGATTGGACTTCAGAGCCCGAATTAAATCAATGGGATGAATCGATGGAGGCATGCACTTTGATGATGAAATTGCGTGAGAGTTTCACTACACTAAACCGAACACAACTTGCCCTAGTTATCACTGAGGAAAAAATTTGGTGCACACGGCATCATTTCACCTGAATTTGTCTCATAAAACAGTTGACACGCAGATTATGAGTCTCTATCCTCAGAACGCGATCACCCATGAGGAATTCCATGGGCAGAATATCATGAATTGAGTGGAAAGTGGCAATCCACAGATGTCGGCATTTCAATGTTTCACCATCCTCGGTCTGTCCTGAGATTGTCTAAGTAGTTTAATTCAATAATTTTCGCTACCCTCATTGTCTTTGAGCGACAAGTGTTCGGTTCATCATTAGCATTTCCTTCCTCTCCTCCATCCAAGAACTCTCTCTGATGCTGTATGAATATACCAATCGTTTGATTAACGAAACAAGTCCATACCTTTTGCAGCATTCACACAATCCAGTTGATTGGTATCCATGGGGAGAAGAAGCGCTCACTCGGGCAAAAGCAGAAAACAAACCGATACTTCTCTCAATTGGTTATTTTGCATGTCACTGGTGCCATGTCATGGAGCGGGAATCATTTGAAAATATCGAAACTGCCACGCTCATGAACAACAACTTCATCAATATAAAGGTCGATTGTGAAGAACGCCCCGATCTCGACGATATTTACCAGAAGTCAATTCAAGCCTTTCTCGGAAGAGGAGGAGGATGGCCACTGACAGCATTTTTGACTCCAGAACAAGAACCATTTTACGGAGGAACCTATTTCCCACCTATCCCCCAATACAAATTGCCTGCGTTTCCAGACCTACTTGTAGGTATAGCTGAAGCTTATCGCGATAAAAAAACTGATATCCGAGAGAACGTTCAGCAAGTAATGGCTGAACTGCGTCGTACGGGAACACCGCAACCATCCGAAAAACATTTAGATACGGGCATCATCGATGATGCGATCAAAGGCTTCATATCATTATACGAATCAGTTGATGGAGGATTTGGGACAGGACCAAAATTTCCAACCGCTCAACCCTTCCACCTTTTACTTCGCCATCACCATCGTACTGGAACAACATCATCACTTGATATAGCACTTCATTCACTTCGAAAGATTTCGGCAGGCGGCATATATGATCACCTCGGGGGAGGCTTCCACCGCTACTCTGTCGATAGCAAGTGGCTTATTCCGCATTTTGAAAAGATGCTGTACGACAACGCCCAGCTTATCCGGATCTACCTTGACGGATGGCGCTTAACACAGACCATTCGGTTTCGACAAGTCGTTGAAGAAACGATCGAATATGTACGTCGAGAAATGATCTCACCGGAGGGTGGGTTTTATACTGCCCAGGATGCAGACAGCGAAGGGGTTGAAGGAAAACACTTCGTATGGACTCCGAAAGAGATTAATGCAATTCTCGGCCTCAAACTCGGTACAGAAATGTGTCGTATCTACGATGTGACTGAAACAGGAAACTTCGAAGGCACCTCCATTCTCAACCGCATTGCGAGTTCAGATTTTTCCGAGAGCGAAATGATCAGGATCGAAGAATTACTCGCTCCTGCAAGAAAACAATTACATGAAACCCGTGAAACCAGAATCAAACCACAACGCGATGATAAAATTATCACCGGATTGAACGGGCTGATGATTTCCGGAGTGCTAGATGCGTATCAAACATTGGGCGATTCATCCTACCTCACGTTGGCTGAAAACGCACTCAATTTCTTGTTAGCTAAAGCCTATAAGGGTGGGCACTTGTATCGAACGATCACTAATGGGGAAGGAAAGCTGAACGGATATCTTGACGACTACGCATTCTTGACTGCGGCATTTCTTGATGCGTATGAAGCCACATTCAACAACACATATGTAGAGGTCGCCCAAGAACTGACCTCAGTAATGATTGAACAATTTTGGGATTCCCAAACCGGGGGGTGTTTCTTTACCACCAACAACCACGAAACCTTGATTCACCGTATGAAGTCAGGAAACGATGGCCCAATTCCATCAGGAAACGCCATCGCAGTAATGAATTTCATTCGCCTCAGCACACTAACCGGTAAACAAATCTATCATGATCGAGCCGAAAAGACGTTCAAGGTTTTCCGATCCGAGATGGATGACAATGGATATGGAAGTGCTGCGATGCTCAATGCCTTGGATTTTTACCTCGAAAAACCCAAAGAAATCGTGGTCATCGGAAATCGCATGTCCTCAGCAACAAAAGCCCTCCTCACCAGAATCCAAAGCGTATATATTCCAAATAAAGTAGTGATCCTCGTGGATGACAAAAATTCTTCCACTCTCCCTCCGATCGCCCAAGGAAAAAATGCACTCGGTGAAAAACCAACGGTATACGTCTGCCATAACTTTACCTGCTCCAAACCTGTGACATCATGGACTGATTTGAAACCGCTTCTCTAACATCACGCCTTGACCCTCATAGCAAGTAAATTACGTTGGACGCATAGGATTCTAGAAATTCACCCTCGTCACTCATTCCCGAGTTGAATTCACCATAGGCGGGTGTTATCCTCTGCCACCATCAACTATTTTATAATTTTATACCGGGAATGAAATGAGCCTAATTCGAAAAGCACTGATTAGCGTTTCCGATAAGACTGAAATTGTCTCTCTCGCTGAAGCTTTACACACCATTGGTATCGAAATTTACTCCACCGGAGGAACAGCAGAAGCACTACGGTCTGCAGGAGTTCCTGTGACTGACATTGCGTCCTACACTGGATCACCTGAGATTCTCAATGGACGTGTGAAAACACTGCATCCCAGAGTGCACGGAGGTATTTTGGGCAAAGTTAGTGATCCCAACCATCGCGATGAAATGAAGCAACATGGAATTGATCCAATTGGGCTCATCGTGGTGAACCTCTATCCATTTGAAACGACCATAGCGAAGCCGAAATGTTCAATTGATGAGGCCATTGAAAATATCGATATTGGCGGTGTAGCATTGCTACGCTCTGCGGGGAAAAATCACGACTTCGTCACCACACTTGTTGACCCAGATGATTATCATAGTGTGATAGAAGAGCTTCGAAACAATGAAAAACAGGTGTCTGCCGAAACACGCCGTCGCTTGGCAATCAAAGCGTTTCAACACACAGCTCACTACGATAGCGTGATTGCCAATTATCTCACTCATGTTACATCCACCGAGGAAAATAAATTTCCTGCCTTCTTCCCTATCCATTTTGAGAAGCTCTCCACTCTACGATATGGCGAAAATATGCATCAACAAGGAGCGCTCTATCGCGAGCTTGGTGCTACAGGTCCATCAATCACAGCCACAACGCAATACCAAGGAAAGGCCATGTCATTTAACAACGTGTTGGATGCCAACGCTGCTATGGAATTGGCGTTTGACTTTGCTGCACCAGCAGCAGCAATCATCAAACACGTAAATCCATGTGGCGTGGCAGTCAATGAGCGTTTAGTAGATGCTTTTACCAACGCACGCGACACTGATCCCCTCTCTTCTTTTGGCGGAGTGATCGGGCTCAATAGATATGTGGATCTTGAAACCGCCAAGGAACTAACCAGAAACTTTGTTGAAGTACTTGTTGCTCCAGGATTCCATGATGATGCGCTAGCATACCTAAAGCAAAAACGTGATCTACGCGTGTTAAGCCTCGGCATCGAAAAAAATTGGACGATGGAATCAATGCAAGGGTGGACCCGTGGAGTAGATATGAAGCGAGTGAAAGGCGGTCTCCTGATTCAAGACTTTGATCCTGCGGGAGATGGGGATTTTGAACACCTAAAAGTCGTCAGTCAACGTGCACCCACCGATGACGAGTTGTCTGCCCTTCGATTTGCCTGGAAGGTCACCAAACATGTCCGATCGAATGCTATTGTCTGCGCAAAAGGCACCAAAACGATTGGCATTGGAGCTGGGCAAATGAGTCGTGTGGATTCGGTTCAACTTGCGATCAAAAAATCGTTACGGGCTCTCAAAGGCTCTGTAATGGCATCTGATGCATTCTTCCCTTTCCGCGACGGCATTGACGAAGCGGCAAAAGCAGGCATCACTGCCGTAATTCAACCGGGTGGATCGATTCGAGATGACGAAGTCATTCAATCTGCAAATGAGCATCGCATCGCTATGATTTTCACTGGCATCCGACATTTCCGCCATGCCTAAACAGCCCTAAGCTACGCTCATGCGGGTTCTTGTGATTGGCGGAGGAGGACGAGAACATGCCCTCGTCTGGAAAATCTCCCAAAGTTCTCGCATCACGAACATCTTCTGCGCTCCAGGCAACCCTGGCATTGCTGCGCTCGCCAAGTGTGTTCCTATCCAGGCTTCCAATATTCAAGATCTCCTGTCCTTTGCACAAAATCAATCCATTGACCTCACCGTTGTAGGCCCCGAGGCCCCACTTGCGAACGGGATTGTTGATCTCTTTCGTCAAGCACGTTTACGTATTTTTGGCCCAACAAAAATGGCTGCAAAAATCGAGACAAGCAAGGTCTTTGCCAAAGATCTCATGCGTCGAAGCGGAATTCCTACGCCCTCAGCAAAAACATTTACCGATGCTAGTCAAGCACAAGAATACCTCCGCAAACACGATATGCCTGTGGTTATTAAGGCAGATGGTCTTGCGCAAGGGAAGGGGGTGGTGGTCGCCACTACATTAGCCGAAGCGAAGAAAGCTGTAACAGACTTGCTCGAACAACACATGCTTGGACCCAGCGGGTCAACGATCATGATCGAGGAATTCGTTGCAGGCAATGAATTAAGTGTAATGGCGTTAACCGACGGAAATACTGTCACCCCTTTGCTCGCGTCACGAGATTACAAACGCATCTTTGATCACGATCAAGGTAAAAATACAGGAGGAATGGGATCATTTTCACCTGTGAATTCGGTCAACATTGCTCTAATGAATCGCATCTTGACCGAGATTCTCCAGCCAACCGTTGATACGCTAGCTTCACTTGGAAGCCCTTATCGTGGTTTGCTATATGCGGGAATCATGTTGACCCCTGATGGACCGAAAGCCTTAGAATGCAATGCGAGGTTCGGCGATCCGGAGACTCAGGTGGTGCTACCACTCCTCAAGACAGACCTCGTTGATCTTCTCGACGCTGTCGTAACTCACCAACTAGATACCATTCCACCAATCGAATGGCATGAAGGTGCAGCCGTATGCGTCGTGTTGGCATCTAATGGATACCCTAGTTGCCCGGACGTTGACAAGCCAATCTATGGAGTGAGGAAAGCTGAAAATATTGACGGAGTCACTGTTTTTTATGCTGGCACAAAAATGACAGATTCCGTTTTGACAACTTCGGGAGGCCGGGTGCTTGGAGTTACGGCAACGGGATCAAATCACAGCACTGCCCAAGAGAAAGCATATGAAGCAGTCGCACACATTACATTTGATGGCATGCAATATCGAAAAGACATCTGTCATGAAGGAGTCTAAATATGAGTAATACACAGGTTGCCATCTTTATGGGAAGCAAATCTGATTTACCGCTAATGCAAGAAGCTGCTGAGATGTTGCGTCACTTCAACATCTCGTATGACATGACCATTACATCAGCACATCGCAGCCCAAACCGAACAGAAACACTTGTTCGAGCGTTTGAACTAAATGGGGGAGAAGTCTTTATCGCAGGAGCTGGAAGCGCTGCCCATCTTGCAGGAGTCATTGCAGCTCGAACTGTCCTCCCTGTAATCGGAGTGCCTATCGATAGTTCACCTCTTCAAGGATGGGATGCACTATTGGCAACAATTCAGATGCCTGGAGGAATTCCTGTTGCAACCATGGCAGTGGGAAAAGCCGGAGCAAAAAATGCTGGGGTTTTTGCTGCACAGATTATTGCTCGCAAAGATCAACAATTGCTCAAACGCCTCATCGCCTACAAAGAGGAAATGGAAAAAAAAGTCATCGCGGATGCCGAGCAGATGAGTCCGTAACTCTACGGCTGGAGCCAAAGAGTTAAATTCTAAACTTTATTGTAGCTCTGGATAATACAACAGACACTCATGCTTGAGAGTCCACCAAAACTCACAAGACGCAATGTACTCCTTGGGGGGCTTATCCTCCCGTTTTCCATAAAATCTCTGTTCGCTTCACATGCCCATTCCACTACCATTCCGTTTCTTGATGACACATTTAATCCGAGCATCATCACGAAAAACAAAGACAAGATCATTCCATTTACTCTAACGCATCTGACACATTGGATTACACCCACAGATCAATTCTATATCCGCAATCATTTTGCAGTACCAGACGTTTCTGACACAGATCAGTGGATCATTCACATTCACGGCAGAGTTCAACGCTCACACGACTTATCATTCGCTCAACTAAGCGATTTTTCACACGTTGATCAAGTGGTGACATTAGAATGTGCTGGCAACTCAAAACACCGCAACCACGGTCTCGTCAGCAATGCCAGATGGACTGGTGTACCACTCAGAACGGTACTTGATCGCGTACAAGTGACGCCAGATGCAACCCACGTCGTGTTTCACGGAGCCGATACGGATACCGAAAAAAATCGCCACTTTTCTCGTGCGCTGACCATCAAACAAGCGATGCAATCAGAGGTGATGCTGGCAACAAAAATGAACGGTGCACCACTTCCACCCGATCATGGTTTTCCCATTCGCCTCATTGTTCCAGGGTGGTATGGCATGGCACATGTCAAATGGCTCAAACGAATCGAACTCATCAGCCACCCATTTGACGGGAGATATCAAACAACATTTTATGTCAATAAACGACGGACAGATCGCGGTTCTGCCGTCCTCTGGACACCTGAACCAATTACAAAAATTCCCGTGAAGTCGATCATTGCGCGGATTCAGTATGATCAGTATTCACAAGGCACTGTTTATCAAGCCAGTGGAGCAATATGGGGTGGAAATAGACCTACCACTTCCATACACGTACATATCAATGACGCAAGTCAATGGAAAGAAGCAACACTCCACGAGCCTAGTGATCCCTTCGCCTGGACATTGTGGTCATATCAGTGGAACAACCCATTACCAGGTCCCCATAAGCTTATGTCTCGTGGCACCGATCATGCGGGAAATATCCAACCCATCAAACGATCTACACACCTCTACGGTCCCTACCAACATGACGAGGTAATTGTTCGTCGAGTACACCTTTCCCGAGAAAATAAAAAGCCAAGACACTAACAGGGGAGACTGAGTACGGCCAAGAAATAGCGTGAGGCCCTAGGGCCAACACTGTTACATCACATAAAAACTGGCGCTGTTCTTCCAACACTCCAATATTGGAAACCCATATTGGTCATACGAATAGGCTCATAGACATTTCGTAGGTCGATGAAGATTGGAGTACGCAGTTGATTCTTGATCCGTTCGAGATCAAGGTTTCGAAATTGATTCCATTCGGTTGCAAGAACAATCGCGTCAGCGTTGACACTCACTTCATAGCTATCAGCGCATAACGTCACCTCCGGAAGTTGCTGGGCAGTTTCCTCCATAGCTTCAGGATCATATGCCTGTATATGCACACCTTTCTTGAGAAGACTACGGATGATTTCAATTGATGCCGATTCCCTTATATCACTTGTATTCGGCTTAAACGAAAGTCCAAGCACCCCAACACACTTGTTGTTCAGGCTCCCTAGGGCCGTTTGAATCTTCTCCACCATGCGCATCTTTTGCCGATCGTTGGCGTTCACAGTAGCCTGCGCAATTCCCATCTCACAATTATATTTCTTTCCCGTTGCAATGAGCGCATTAACATCTTTCGGAAAACACGACCCTCCATAACCAGAGCCTGTGTGGAGAAATTTTGCCCCGATTCTCCCATCGAGCCCCATCCCTTTGGCCACCATGCGAATATCAGCTCCAACCTTCTCACACAGCACCGACATTTCGTTAATGAATGAGATCTTTGTTGCCAGAAATGTATTCGATGCATATTTGATAAGTTCGGCCGTTTCAATCGTTGTAACCACGATTGGTGTTTCTATCAAATAAAGAGGTCTGTAGAGGTCTTTCATAATGGCAATACTCTCATTGCATTCAGCCCCAAGTACGACTCGGTTAGGTCGAACAAAATCCTCAATAGCGGAACCCTCACGAAGAAACTCTGGGTTTGAGATAACATCGAATTGCACTGGATCGCGAAGGGAGCTCTCAATCAAACATTTGACTCGTTGTCCTGTCCCCACTGGA
>CEQE01041084.1_pt1 | contig 10329 bp, 11 predicted proteins | sample 356201 | NCBI WGS metagenome assembly CEQE01 (sample SAMEA2619970, study PRJEB7988) | marine metagenome | biome: marine biome (ENVO:00000447); feature: mesopelagic zone (ENVO:00000213) & marine oxygen minimum zone (ENVO:01000065); material: "saline water (ENVO:00002010), including plankton...
TGGGTGCCTCCCCAGCAGAGCTGGGGGGTCTCCCGATTTACTAGACGCCCCCGGCACCGGTCAGTCCTGACGATCGTGCAGTTTTACGATCGTCTCATCGTTGCACGCAGCAACCTTCTGACCCGGGGGCACGACCAGGATGTCGTCATCCCATTTACCATAGAAGAGCTTTTCCAACAGCGTCCAGTCACCTTGCTTGACGTCAAATTCCCACTGCCTTTTGTCGGCGGTCTTGCGACACTGTTCCACAAACCTGTCTTCATTCGCCGGACCCATCTGCAGATAAAGCAGCCTGGTGTAATTCTCTCGCCAATCACCCAGGGTTGACATGATGTAGTCGGCGTTGTCTTTGCCGTATTTCTCCACCATCACTTCGTAGGAGTCGGTAAGCCCCAGTTTCGCCATGATGCCTTGTTGGGAATAGGCAGGATGGCTGCCGTCTTCGAGGTTGCCACGCTCCATCCACCCGGTCGTTTCGAAATAGGTTCCAGGGTGGTTGTCAAAATACTCTCTGTAGGCCTGACGAGACCCGAAATAGAACGTGATGCAGTCATGGGCTCGCGGCAGAATCAAGGGGATCTCCCTTGCCTGCACACCGACCAATCCATCATTGCAGCGCGCATACCCCAGCAAGATCGCCTCGTAGTTTTTGTCCGATGAAGAGATCTCATCGACGGCAGCCTGCAATTGCTCGACCATGTTGCGGGTTTCAAGATCGTGAAGCCCTTTGGGGAGAAAGCCAACGTCTATCTTATGGGGACTGGTGGCGGTCAGGTAGCAGGCTTCCCGATAGATGACGTCACAACCCAGAAATCTGTAGTAGCTCATATTGCGAGCATATCATTGTGGCAGACAAGCGTCATTCGAATTCACCTTTTGAGCGAAGCGCACATGGCGTGACACAAATCCGCAAGGCGGGTGAGGGGACTAAGGACGCGTTCTGGCCTATAATGGCGCCACCCGTTAATTCGACCTGAACCCGTTCACGACAGTTGGGCGGCTTGAAGAATCTAGTGAGGACAGTATGGTGTTGATCGGCAAGAGCTGGAAGTTACTGCTTATTTCGATGTGCGTTGTGACGGTCACGGCTTGTGAGTCAGGTGGGGTCGATCGCAACAATGTCCTCGAAGGTAAGATCAAGGAAGTTGGCAACGAATACGGAAACTTGGATACCGACATTGCCGAGTCGTTAGTAGAAGCGTACGGACTACGCCAGGGCGACAAGTTCCTATTCAGCTGCAACGACAAGTCGTTCACGGCCACCTTGGCATCCGACTATGGCGATGTACCACGGGGAGATTGGCTCGGCCTCGTCAACTGGGAGGAAAATCTGCGACTTGCGCGCAGCTTTGCCAATGCTGCGGAAACTTCCGGTTGTGGGGTCAGCGATGTGGTGACAATCAGCCCCGTCCCGTAAGACTGTCTGAATCGATCACAGAACTCTCGCTGGTCAACGCCCTGATGGGCTTTCTGACAATGTGTCGTCACAGGGCTACAACATCAGGCCGGCAACTGGCATCCAGGATTCATAGATCTTAGAATGAGGACAAGATGACGCGCAGGAGACCCTGATGAAATGTGTAGCGCTGCTAGTCGGGCTGGTTTTTGCCTTACCGGTCCTGTCAAACCAGTTAACAACTTCCCCATCGATGCAAACGATACTCTATCAGGACAGAGTGATTCCGGTACTGAACACGCTTGCAGATCCAAACGATCTATGGGTTCCTGTCAGCCAGCTGACCGAGATCAACGGCTTTGAGCTGAAGGACGAGGGCGCCTGCCTGGATGATATCTGCGTGCCGGTGAAGCAGTCCGAAGACAGCGCGCTGTACGTCACGCGTCAGGCCAAGGGTTGGATGAATCTCACAGAACTGGCGCTTCGCTTAGAGCAAGCTTACGCAGTTGATCACGATGCTCGCGTGTGGAGCTTTGGTGACATTCCAGCCACGCGTAGCCAATTCGTTAGAGAACACATGGCTCCGGACTTTGAGCTGAAGGATAAAGACGGTAGACCGGTTCGCCTTTCCGAGTTCAGAGACAGGAAAGTGCTACTCATTACCTGGGCTTCCTGGTGAGGATGCCGCTTTGACTTGTCAGGTTGGCAAGCCGTCTACGAGGAACTGCAGGACGATAACTTTGTCGTTATCGCCGCTGCCCAAGATACAGCAGGCGATGCGGTCGCAAGGCCGTGGTACGATCGCGCCAAAGCCACGTTCGTCACGCTGGTCGATGAAAACCATTCCATCAGCTCTCTCTATAATCTCGTTAACGTACCCTCCGCCGTATGGATCGACGAAACAGGTCGGGTGATTCGCATCGACGAGGGTGCGTACGCCACGAAGCACAAGATGGGCGAATTTGAATTCGGCCGAGATGACTATGCCGCGATGGTGAGAGACTGGGTGGCTAAGGGTGCTGCGAGCGTACATGCCAAGGGTAACGCCGTACCTGAACTGGCTCGCAGCGATCAACAGGCATTGGCAGAGCCGAACTTTAAACTCGGCGTCTACTTTCACAAGATGGGGGATGCGCCTAAGGCGGACAGATACTGGGCCAAAGCACAACAGTTGAATCCCGCCAGTTGGAACTACCACCGGCAGGACTGGTCGTTCACGCCCGCCGAAGCGGGCCCCAACTGGACACGGAAATACCAGTCACTGGGGGGCCAACCCTACTATCGTCCAATTGAGGGCCTCGATCCCTGAATCGACCGAACGGCTGACAAGGTGTGAAGAGGAGTGACTTTGGCGAAGCTACTCCTCTAGTTGAGTGGTGTCTCTTCTACCGCGCCTGAAATCTGGCATCCCGCTTTTCCACAAAAGCGAGAAATGCCTCACGGCAATCAGCACTGGCGCCCGTGCGGCTGTGTCGCTCCGTTTCCACTTCGATGTAGTCACGCAGCGGCATATTCTCGGCGTTGACGAAATTGCGCTTCATCTCACAGATGGCCAGCGGTGCTGACTTAGTGAGTTGTGCCACGATGGCATCGACATCGTCGCGGAACGTCTCATCGGGAAAGGTCTTCAAGACGAGACCTATTCGCTCCGCCTCTTCGCCACCGAACTTGCCCGGCAGGAAGAAGAGTTCACGGGCCTTTGTTGCGCCGAGGATGCGCGGCAGCAGCCAGGGGCCGGCCATGTCGCCGGAAATCGCCACACCTAGGAACGCCGAGTTGAACGTTGCGCTGGCAGTAGCGTAGCGCAGATCGCATGCACACGCCCAACCGAATCCCGCTCCTGCACAAGCTCCGTTGATTGCAGCAACCGTCACCTTGGGCATCTCGTGCAGAAGCGAGGTAATGTGGAAGCACTGCTTGCTGAACGGCTTCTGTGGTTCGCCGCTGCTCGAGACCTTGAGATCGACCCCAGGACAGAATCCACGTCCAGTACCGGTAAAGAGAAGGACGCGGATCCGGTCATCTTGAGCGACAATGCTCAAACACTCGTAAAGCTCCCGCATCATCATGTTGGTAATGCCGTTCAACCGGTCGGGGCGGTTTAGGGTAACGGTGGCGAGGACGCCGTCCACATCATATCGAATAGTCTCAAAGTCGCGCATGGCTTTTCTCCTAACAGAGCATCTGTTCCACAGGTCATGATTCCCAAGACATATGGATAGTTATCCCCGAACGCCCAAAGGTTCAATTTCGTAACATTGCACTGCCGGCTGGGGTGTCTGCTTCAGCAATCGCAGCGCTGCATTGCCAAACGGTGAGAAACATGCTTTATTCGCACAGCTGGCGGCAGTCGGCGAGACGTGACACGTGACTAGATGAGGAATTGGCATGGTCGTAATCGATACACCACTTGGCCCAATGCGGGGTAAGACGAGCGACGGCTACGTCGTATTTCGCGGTATCCGTTACGCCAAAGCCCCAACAGGTGATCAGCGCTTCAGACCGCCCGTCCCCGTCGAGCCCTGGTCGGAAGAGTACGATGCCACGCACTACGGTCCATCTGCTCCGCAGCTACCCCCGCAAGTAGATGGAGACGTGCAGATCCCAGCCGATCCCACCAGCGAAGACTGTCTGTTTCTCAACGTTTACACGCCAGTTGCAGACGACGGTGCGCGTCCGGTTCTGTTCTGGATCCACGGCGGCGGCTACGTCAATGGTTCCGGACGGCTTTACAACGGCAGGCTATTTGCCAGAGACCATGACGCAGTGGTCGTCACGATCAACTATCGCATGGGTGCAATCGGATTCATGCACGTAGGACATCTGCAGTCGGATCTGCATGAGTCAGTCAACAACGGCATTCTCGACCAGATCTGCGCGCTTGAGTGGACACGGGATAACATCGCCGCATTTGGCGGCGATCCCAACAACGTATTAGTCTTTGGCGAATCGGCGGGGGGCACCTCCACCGCCCTGTTACTCGGTTGTCCGCGCGCCGAGGGGCTGTTCCACAAGGCGGTGGTACACAGTCCCCACGCCGATGTCATTCCCGTTGGTGACGGACACGTCAGCTTTACGAGCCGATGTATCGAACGGTTGGGTGGTGACCCGGCGAAGAACGGTATGGAGACGTTGCGCGCTGCCAGTGTGGAAGAACTGGTGGCGCTTAACGCACCTGATCCAACTGCGTCACCCGCGGCAGGTCTCGGCTTGCGCCGTGCGAACTCTGTGTCATTCTCTCCGGCTATCGATGGTAGTCTGATTCCCCGACCCATTGCCGACACCATTCGGGCCAGAGGCAAAGACAACGTGCCGTTTCTCGGCGGCGGTTGCCGCCACGAAGGAACCTTGTTTGAGGATATCGTTGGGCGCAAGGACTACACGGAGCAGGAGGCGATTGACCTTTTCGAGCAGGAGGGTTTTGACGGCAAACGGGCCATGGCGGCCTATGAAGAATTCGCACCCGCTTCTACGCCTCGTCAGAAGTTGGTCTATGCCCTGACGGACACGATGTTTCGCAACTCAATGGTGCGGATTCTCGATGCTGCAACAGAGTCCGGCGGACGATGCTGGTCGTGGATGTGCTGCTTCGAGAACGATCAGCCCGATGATCAATTACGCGCGACCCACGCCATGGAGCTGCCGTTCTTGTGGGATTGGATCGGCTTTCCCGGATTTATAACTGCCGCAGGAGAGAACCCCCCCAGCGAACTCGGTGCTGCAATGCGACAGTACTGGGCGAATTTTGCCCACACGGGCCAACCGTTTGCTGCAGACGAGCCGGAGTGGCCCTCTTATTCAATTCCCAGCCGGCCCGTATTGATTCTGGATACGGAGCGTCGCATGGAAGACGGCTTGGATGACGAGGTACGGCAGTTCTGGTTCGAGTGAAGACAGCTGATTGACTTATATTACTGCCAAACTTAGTATCATCGTCTGCCCGCAATGAAGCGTTGAGCCTGGCCCGGCTTTCCATCGGCCGACTTGGAGCACAAGTGTACCTGAACCACTTTAGCGATAGCCTGAAAGAACTCGACATGACTGACCTCGAGGAATTCGACAGCCTCAAGCAAAGCGCACGAGATCTTGGCATAGGTCATGATGAAGAGGTCAGCTATCGGTCCCGCAACATCGTGATTCGACATCAACGCTTTCACTTCCTCGAATGGGGGGAACCAAAGGATCCACCCGTCGTGCTACTGCACGGCAGCAATCAGTCATGCCACGCCTGGGATCTGGTGAGCCTTCATCTGTGTTCTCGATATCACGTCTTTGCCTTGGATCAGCGAGGTCATGGAGATTCGGAGTGGAATCGGGGTGCGCATTATACGGTGGAGGATATGGCAAAGGATGCAGAGTCGTTTCTGCACGCCTTGGAAATAACGGCACCGATCATAGTTGGGCACTCCATGGGAGGGATGGTGACCCTGGCATTGGCTAACAGTCACCCTGAGCTTTTGAAGGGAATCGTGGTGGTGGATATTGGTCCGGAAGTCAACGAGCGTGGCGCCAAGATGATTAGAGAGTTTGTCGGCCGGGACTTTGAATTTGATGATCTGGACGAATTTCTGGATAGAGTGGCAGCGTATGACACGTACCGCTCGCGAGAACATATCGAACGAACGATCAAGTACAACCTGATTCGGCGAGCGGATGGTCGCTATGTAACAAAGCATGATCGGCGTCGCTATATTGAAGCCAACGATTCAAAGAAGGTGAGAATTTCCGGGGCGCCGAGCTTGGATCAGCTCAAGAAGCTGAATCTGGCAACACTCATCGTTCGCGGTGGTGACTCCAATGTCCTGGCAGCGGACGCGGCGGAGAGATTTGTGCGCGCACTGCCAAATGGACAACTCAAAACGGTACCCGATTGCGGACACAATGTGGCATCGCAGAACACCCTTGGATTCCTGGCCGCGATCTCACCGTTTCTGGATGGAATCAGCAAGTCAGCGTCCTGAACCAACGCGCCATCACCTGCCTTGCCTGTGGCCGCGGACGGCAGCCACGAGAAGGCTCTAGCTTTTTTCTCGCTCTTTCCTCTCAGCTTCGAACTGATCCAGTGCCTCTCTAACCTCCGGCATGGAGAGCGCCTGTGGGAAGCTGAAGTCGTTACCGTTGTCAGTGGCGTTCTTGTGGAGCGCCCGGTAATCATCTCCGAACTTGCCATCCCTCCACTCCAAAGCGCCTCGCAGACCCTTTTCGGCAGAAACTTTGAAGAACTCACGGGTTGACTCAAACGTGTGGGAATAGTCGTGCAACTTGCCGACGAATTCCATCGCTGTCCTCATACCCATCATCTCCATGCTTCTGTTGCAGGCATACTTGTTGAGGTATAGCAGTTCGCTTGGAATCATCGCCAGTCGTTTGGCCACCAACTCCGTTCTCTCTTCAAGCTCGTCCTCCGGCACAGACATGGTGGCCAAACCGATGTCGGCCGCCTCTTTTCCTGTAATCGGCGTGGCGGTCATGCTGAGGTATTTGGCCTTCTTCAGGCCGCACAGCCAGGGCCAATAGAAGGTGTCTGGCACGGAGAACGTGCGCAGAGGCGGATAACCGGTAACGGCATTGTCAGCCATAATCGTGAAATCGCACATAAAGGCAAGCTCACTGGCCCCCGCCAAGGCATAGCCGTGGACCTGAGAGATCACCGGTTTGTGCAGATCCCAAATGGTAAACCACACATCCTGGTGGTAGTAACTGATGTGATCCTTATTGGCCATGAGGTGAGTAATGCCTTCCGTATGTTGCGGACGCGGCCCCAGGTCAAATCCAGCAGAGAATGCCCTGCCGGCACCCTTCAGGATGAGCACCTTCACCTCCGGATCGCGCTCTGCACAGATAACGGCGTGGCGAAGATCCATCAGCAAGTCATAGCTGAGGGCGTTCATCCGCTCCGGCTGGTTGAGGGTAATGCGGACCAGTCTGTTGTCTTCCGGATCTTTCTCAGAAACGATATTTTCGTAGGGTGTTCTATCAGCTAAGTCATCAAGCGTTTTAACCATGGCAGACTATCTCCTTATCAGTGATCTTGAATCTTCATCGATTCCCCACATAAACGCACCCGATCGACACTTGGCATTCGTGCAGAGCTTCTTCTGGAGTGTACTGCTGTCGCCAGAGACTAATCAAACTGCAAGATGATACGACTCCCAATACAGGACATCCATGGACTCCCAATACAGGACATCCATGTACCCGGCTCCCGATACAGTGCCCAATACAGGACATCCATGTACGCTAGGCAGATTCTTGAGATTCCAAATACAGGCCATCATGCAGACATCTCTGCACCAACAACGCGATCTCTCCCACGACTATCTGTCCGATCATCCTACGCCGGAGATTCACACATCAGACTAGAATCTCCTCATGACATACCCAAGAAGCCATCTCGTTAGTGCAGAAAACAACGGTGTCTATCATGTCTTTTCAAGGTGTGTACGACGTGCATGGTTATGCGGTGTAGATCAATCAACAGGACAAGATTTCACGCATCGGCGTGAATGGATAGAACAACGCGTTCTAGCGCTTACGGATATCTTCTCCATTTGCGTCTATGCTTATGCCGTGATGAGTAACCACTACCATTTAGTCCTCAAAGTTGAGCCTAACGGAAGCGCATCGTTGGCCGATGACGAGATAGCCGACAGATGGCTTAAGCTGTGTCCCGGCCGCCGGGCGAGCAACAAGACGATCGACAGCTTGTCTGTTCACAAGGCCGCACTTTTATCCGATCCAGAACGGCTAACAGAATTGCGAGCCAGGCTGAGTTCGCTATCCTGGTTTATGCGATTCATCAATGAGCCACTGGCAAGATTGGCAAATAAAGAAGATCAATGTACGGGACGTTTCTGGGAAGGTCGATTTCGATCACAGGCACTGCTCGATGAAGCATCTGTACTTGCATCTATGGTATATGTCGATCTAAATCCCATTCGAGCGGGAATTGCCAATGACATCGAGGAGAGTGAATTCACCTCTCTTCTCCACCGCCTAAGTCACCTATCACAGGATGAGTCCGTTGTAGCGATCAATGGTGAAGCGAAGTCAATACCGTTTGAACCAATGGAACTAACTGAATATATCAGTCTAGTACGTTGGTCCTCGAAGCTTCAACTTTCTCAAATAGAAGACCCGCCTCCTAATGTGCATCGCTGCTTGGGAAGCAATCACACGAATGCGGACAGTTGGTTTCGCTATCATCTCCCTAAACCTAATCGCTGGCAAAGCGCAATCGGCTCGATTGATGCTCTGAGATCTCATGCCGCCGCGTTAGGGCAACGTTGGATCAAGCGTCGTTCCTGGTGCGCTTGAGGCAAACGGGCGTCCTAATATAGTGATTAGCAGTTACCCAGGTCACACAGGTTAGATTTCTCTTCGATCTATTCCAGTCCCATTCTTCCGTATGGAGGAATCACGGAACCTGGATGTCCGGTTCTTCGTTTTCCCGAAACGTGGATGTCCCGTTCCCTTTTTTTTGGAACGTGGATGTTCTGTTCGTTTTGTTTGCTGGAGCGTGGATGTCCTGTTCTTTTTTCTTAGAACGTGGATGTCCTGTTTCTTTCTCTTTTTTCTGGAACGTGGATGTCCTGTTCTTTTTTTCTTAGAACGTGGATGTCCTGTTCTTTTTTCTTCTACTCGCTTTTGCTTGTACAGTCCAAACACATAGACGCTTCAGGGTAAGCTTTGAGACGGCCGAAGGAGACCGGTTCGTGACAACCCAGGCAGTAGCCGTACGTATGGTTGCCGATTCTTGCCATCGCAGCCACAACCTGCTTGAGTCGGTTGCGCGTCACGTTCCTGTTTGCCAGCAGGATACTCTGGTTGTGTAATTCGTCCATGCGGCTCAGTCGACCCGCATTGTCTTTCAACTTCACCGGTTTGGTCGCAGTTTCAGTGGCCGCGAGCAGTCCTTCCAGACTGACTCTTAGCTCCTGTAGATCGACGTCGAGCTCCTTGAGCTGATCTGCTGACAGTTCATCTTGCATCCGCCTATGATAACCCGGATGCTCAAACGGAAAGAAGGAAGGACTGTCTCCTTGCATATGGGCTACGCCGGTGGGCGGAGCGGATTAGTCTGCCAGCGACAGACCAATCCCATCGAGCTTGTTAGCCGCCCTGGCTCCTCTTGCCACGATGACCACCTTTCCCTCGTTTGCCGCGTTGGCCACGTTCACCACGTTGCCCTCTTTCTCCCATGCCACGCTTCTCCCGGCGATCTCTCATCGCCTGCTTCTCTTCGTCAGACATAGACTCAAATCGGGCTCTGCGTTCAGCTCGACGAGCTTCCCTCTCCTCCTCCGAGAGAGCTTCCCATTCAGCTCTTCGTGCTTCTCTTGCTTCGCGACGCTCCTCGCGGGTCATGGAGCGCGGATCCTGGTCGTCAGTTGCCGCATGGGTCGCAGGTGTCGATGCCATCACCAGGGCCGCAACGATGATAAGCCACTTCGTTTTCATATTGCCTCCAGATTGAGAAATGAATCAGACAGCTGTTATTAGGTTGCAGGTCTTGAAACCCGTCGTAACGAAAGCCACGACATTCAGTTTCAGTTCAGGTTTCTTAATTCACACGGCTGCTGTCGGTCAAACGCAAACCGCCAGCCTTCAGATCCTGCTTGTCAGGCTAGCGTGGAAACAGGCTATCGCGTACCGCCACGCCGGTATCGGGAAAGTCCGTAAAGACCGCATCGATCCCCAACTTTAGGAAGAATGCCTGCTCGTCGTAGCCGGAGCCAAACAGATCGATTGGGTAATCATCGTTACGGAACGTCCAGACATGAACGCGCAATCCAAGCCGGTGTGCCCGATCGACATAGGTGGTCGGTGTACCGTCAGCGGACAGTAACAACACCTTCCTGGGCGCAACCACCTGTGCGTAGTGGGCTAGCCCGCAAATCTCACCAACATGATGGTAAAAGGCCGACATTTCT
>CEQE01148787.1_pt1 | contig 10322 bp, 8 predicted proteins | sample 356201 | NCBI WGS metagenome assembly CEQE01 (sample SAMEA2619970, study PRJEB7988) | marine metagenome | biome: marine biome (ENVO:00000447); feature: mesopelagic zone (ENVO:00000213) & marine oxygen minimum zone (ENVO:01000065); material: "saline water (ENVO:00002010), including plankton...
TACACTGTTCGGCCTACCAACAAGTGTTTGGCATTTTATTTACCGGAAGGAACCAGCGATGTCCCAGATTAAGCTCAAAGTAGCGGATATCCAGCAACTTACTGACAATATCAAGAGTTTTGAATTGGTCTCGGCGGATCATGGACATCTGCCGTCTTGGGAAGCCGGCTCGCATGTCGACATTGAGATCGACGGCCATATGCGCCGCTCCTATTCCTTGGCGAACAAGCCGGGTGATACGGAACGCTGGGTGACGGCTATCTTACGTGAAGAAAACGGCACCGGTGGCTCCAAATTTATGCACGACAAGGTTTCGGTCGGCGATGAGCTGACCATTGCCGAGCCGCCGACCAATCATTTTCCGTTGGATGAGAAAGCCGCCAGCCATCTGCTCATCGGCGGCGGCATCGGTATCACGCCGCTGTTGTCTATGGGGTATCGCTTGCAAGATATGGGCGCAGATTTTCATCTCCATTATTGCACCAAGTCGAAAGAAGATACGGCTTTTTACGACGAGATTTTAGACGTTTTTGGCAGTGACGGTGTAACCTTCCACCATGATGGCGGCGATCCAAGCCAAGGCATCAAACTGGAGGAAGTTCTGAGCGCTCAACAAGACGGCCAGCATCTGTATCTCTGTGGTCCTGGTGGCCTGATCACTGCCGCGCGTGAGGCGGCGTCTCATTGGCGTGACGGCACGGTGCATTTCGAGCTGTTTGCCAGCGCTAAAACCGAGGACGAGAAAGCCGAAGTGGCCGCCGGCGATCAACCTTTCGAGGTCGAACTCAAAGAAAGCGGTATCTCCTTCACTGTGCCGGCGGACAAATCCATCATCGAGCTTTTGTGGGCCAATGAAGTCGATGTGATGTATGCCTGTGAAGACGGCTGGTGCGGCAATTGCAAGGTCGGGCTGATATCCGGCAAAGTGGACCACCGCGACGAATTTTTGGACGAAGGCGACCGCGAAAACTTCATTCAGGTTTGCGTCTCCCGCGCCAAGCCGGGTGAGAAACTGGTGTTGGATATATAGTTTATCTACAGATTCGCTGATTTTTTCCGGCCTTACGCAATTTATTTTGGCGTCGTCAGAAAAAAACCTCTCTGGGGCCCGCATAAACCTGCAATAGGCGATTTTAGGCGTGAACAGATGCCCAAAGTCGGGTACATACATTCTAACGAAGATCAAAGGGGGCTCCTATGGCAGGCAGCGTGAATAAAGTTACTTTAATTGGCAATCTGGGCCGCGATCCGGAAATCCGTTTTTCTCAAAATGGCGACAAAATTGGAAATTTATCGATCGCCACTTCGGAAACCTGGAACGATAAAGCCACGGGCGAACGGCGCGAGAAAACTGAATGGCACCGGGTCGTTATTTTTAATAAACACCTCGCTGATATCGCCGAGAAATACCTCAAAAAAGGCTCCAAGGTTTATCTTGAAGGCGCTTTGCAAACCCGCAAATGGACCGATAATTCGGGCGTAGAGAAATACACCACCGAAGTCGTGCTCGGCAATTTTAAAGGCGAGCTGACCATGCTTGATGGCCGCGGTGATAGCGGCGGCGGCGGTGGCGGTGGCGGCGGTTCGCAGGAACCTGATTACGGCTCCGGTCCGAGTGGCGGCGGTGCCGGTGATGATCTCGACGACGAAATTCCGTTCTAAGTAAGCCATGACCCTCGCCTACACCGAAGTTGGTAGCGGGGAGCCTCTTGTCATTCTGCATGGGCTGTTTGGCTCCGGGCGCAATTGGGCCTCGATTGCCAAAGCGCTCGCCGATACTTACCGGGTCATCACCGTTGATCTGCCCAATCATGGGGCCTCTGATTGGACTGATACGGTGACCTATGAGGGCTTGGCCGCAGCGACGGCAGATTTCTTGACCCAGCACGACCTCCAGGGATGTACCCTGCTCGGCCACTCGATGGGTGGCAAGACGTCGATGACGTTGGCGCTAACGCAGGGCGAACTGATCAGCCGCTTGATAGTCGCCGATATTGCGCCAGTACCTTATGACCATGATAATCTTGAGGTGATTGAGGCGTTGGCGGCGGTCGATCTCGCCAGCGTCAAATCCCGCGATGACGCTGAAGCGCAAATGGCGGCGCATATTTCTGATCGCATGTTGCGGGCCTTTTTGCTGCAAAATCTACGGCGGGACGGCGATGGCTATCGATGGCGGATTAATCTCGAAGGTCTCAAAGCCAGCATTGACGATCTCCACGGCTTTCCGGCCCATGCGGAGGAAGCGCGTTACGTTGGTCCGACGTTATTTCTCGCCGGTGCAGAATCCGACTATATCGAGCCGGATCATCATGAAGAAATCGACCGCTTATTCCCCAATTCCCGGGTGGTTGATCTGACCCATGCCGGTCATTGGCTTCACGCCGATAATCCGCAAGCTTTTGTGCAAGCAGTTAGAGAATTTCTGAACGCCTAGGTTGCTCATCTGCCGCTACCTCATCATAGGCGGCGTGAGCTTTGCGCCGAGTTGAACGCAGCCAGATGGCAGACAGCAGAACTGTCAGAATAAGCGGCATGGCCGCCAAATTAACCCACATCCAGCCAAAGAAATGATAAATCATACCGGCGGACAGGGACGACATGGCGAGACCGGTAAAAAGGATAAAGTCGTTCATGCCCTGCACTTTGGCGCGTTCCGACGGCGTATGGACTTCGGTTAATAGTACGGTGCCGCCGGTAAAGGCAAAATTCCAGCCGACGCCTAAGAAAAACAAGGCGGCAAAGAAATGGATAAAGCTATCGCCGTTGAGCGCAATAATAACCGAGCCCAACAACAACGCGCTGCCGACGACAATAATGCGCACGACACCAAATTTTCTGATTAAATGACCAGTGAAAAAACCTGGCGCAAACATGCCGACGACATGCCACTGAATAACCCGCGCGATGTTGTTATCGGTGAAGGCATCAATGCGCATGGTCACCGGCGTCGCTGTCATCAAAAGGTTCATCACCGCATAGCCAAACAATGCCGCAACCAGGGCGACAATGAAGGTGGGGATTACGACGATCTCGCCTAACGGGCGACCGCTGTCTTCGATCTCTTCTTTGGTCAAATTGGGAATATCGATGCCGAGCACGATCACCGCAGCGGCAAGGCAGAAACCACCAAGCGCCCAGAACGTGCCTTCGAAGGGTATGGTGCTCAGCAGGTTCTTGGTCATCAGCGTGGTTTCCGGCCCGACAAAGGCGCCGACCACGCCCATAGAAATAACAATGGAGACGGATTTGGCTTTGATGTGCTCCGGTGCTGCGTCAGCAGCGGCGAAGCGGTATTGCTGCGCCGTGCCGCCATAAAGGCCAAATAAAAATATGCCAAGATTAAAGAGCAGGAAACTATCAATGGCGACCGCATGTGCAGCAACGCCACTGCCTATTGTGCCTACCAAAGCGCCGATGACAAAGCCCCATTTTCGTCCGAGCTGGCGCATAATATAGGCTGAAGGCAGGGTGCTGGCAGCGGTGCCGATTAACATCATGGTTATTGGGGCGGTGACAAATGTGAGGTTGTCGCCGAGCATGGTAATTGCAACCAGTGAGGCGGCGATAAAGGTCAGCGTCCGGCCACTGTTAAACAGCGCCTGACAAATCGACAGCACGACAACATTTTTGGTATTGCGGGAAGAACTCGCAGCTTCGTCCATCCGCGAGCTTTACGTGATCAAATGATGACTTGCAAGCATCGACCCACTGGAAGCTTGGGTAATTAAGGGGACAGTTTACTTAATTCAAAAGATAATATTGTAATAAAGTAATCCGGGTAAGATTTTTAGAATTAAGTAAACTGTCCCCTTAATTACGGGTGGAGGAATTTAAGCTGAGATTCGGTGAAAATTGGGCATATTTCAGGTATATCATCGGGCCGAATTGTAAAACCTCTAGGTCTACCAGCCCGAAGAAATAAAATATAACAGTATCAACAACTTACAGCCAATAATATCTCCTTAAAAACCCCTTGATTTGGTTGTTAAAACAGGGGTGATTTGCTATAAATAGAGGATAAATATCACCCGCGATTTGGCGCTGAAAACAGCGTTAAAATGCCTATAAATTGAACGGAATATGCCTTGACCCCACCACCTGATGAGATCCCTCCCGAAGACGCGCCGCAAGAAGACGGACCAGACGACGGAGAAGGCGGACCGCCGTCCGATTTCGATATAATACCGGTCAGTATCGAAGACGAGATGAAGACGTCCTATCTCGATTACGCCATGAGCGTGATCGTCAGCCGGGCGCTGCCGGATGTCAGGGATGGTCTCAAGCCGGTGCACCGCCGCATCATCTACGCGATGAAGGAGGGTGGTTATGACTATAACCGGCCGTTCCGTAAATCAGCCCGCATCGTCGGTGATGTCATGGGTAAATATCACCCCCATGGTGATACCGCGATTTATGATTCTCTCGTTCGGATGGCGCAGGATTTCTCACTACGGCTGCCGCTGATCCAAGGCCAAGGTAACTTCGGCTCGATGGATGGCGACCGGGCGGCGGCGATGCGGTATACTGAAGCCCGTCTCGCGCGATCCGCTCATTCGCTGATCGAAGACATTGATAAAGACACCGTTGATTTTCAGCCCAACTATGACGACAGCGTGCGTGAGCCGACCGTGCTGCCGGCTGAGTTTCCGAATTTGCTGGTCAATGGGGCCGGTGGCATCGCTGTCGGCATGGCGACCAATATTCCGCCGCATAATCTCGGCGAAGTGATCGACGCTTGCTGTGCCGTGATCGATAATCCCGATATCGGCATCGACGAGTTGATTGAGAAATATATCCCAGCGCCGGATTTCCCGACCGGCGGTATTATTCTCGGCCGCACCGGGGCAATGCAGGCGTTCCACACCGGGCGCGGCTCAATCCGCATGCGGGGCCGCACTCATGTCGAGCCGTTCGGCAAAGACCGCGAAGCGATCATCATCACCGAAGTGCCCTATCAGGTAAATAAATCCCGCATGATCGAGATCATGGCGGAATGCGTGCGCGACAAAAAGATCGAGGGTATCTCCGATCTGCGTGACGAATCCGACCGTCATGGTGTGCGCGTTGTCGTCGAGATCAAACGTGACGCGATGTCCGAGGTCGTGCTCAACCAGCTGTTTAAGTTCACGCCGCTGCAAACCAGTTTCGGCGTCAACATGCTGGCGCTCAATGGTGGCAAGCCGGAACAGATGAACCTCAAGCAAATCCTGGTGGCCTTTATTGATTTCCGCGAAGAAGTGATCACCCGCCGGACAGCTTTTGAGCTCAGAAAAGCACGCGACCGGGCCCATATCATGGCCGGCTTGGCGGTTGCCGTTGAAAATCTTGATCCGGTGATCGCGTTAATCCGCAAAGCCAAGGACGCCGACGAAGCCAAAACTAAATTGATGGCTAAAGCCTGGCCGGCCGGCACCGTCGAGCCCTTGATCAAACTGATTGATGATCCGGAACATCAAGTCATTGATGGCAAATACAAATTGTCAGCCGAGCAGGCCAAAGCCATTCTCGAAATGCGTTTGCAGCGTTTGACCGGGCTGGAGCGTGATAAAATCGCCACCGATCTCAAAGAGCTTTGTGCCAAGATCGAGGAATATCTAAAGATTCTCGGCGACAAGAAATTATTGTTCGAAATTCTGGTCAGTGAGTTGGCGCGCATGAAGGAGCTGTTTGGCAATGACCGCCGCAGCACCATCGAGGACGCCGAGTTTGAAGGCGATATCGAAGATTTGATCCAGCGCGAAGATATGGTCGTCACCGTCAGTGACAGCGGCTATATCAAGCGGGTGCCGCTGTCGACCTACCGGGCGCAGAACCGGGGCGGCAAAGGCCGGGCCGGCATGAGCACCAAGGAGGAAGATTTCGTCTCCCAGGTGTTTGTCGCCAATACCCATCAGCCGATGCTGTTTTTCTCGTCGACTGGTATTGTCTACAAGCTTAAGGTTTACAAATTGCCGCAAGGCACGCCGCAGGCGCGGGGCAAAGCGCTGGTCAATGTATTGCCGCTGGATGAAGGCGAGACCATAACGACCGTGATGGCGCTGCCCGAAGATGAGGAGACCTGGGATAATCTGTTTGTTATGTTTGCCACCGCCTCCGGTGGTGTCCGGCGGAACAAGCTCTCCGACTTCACCAACGTGAATGCCAATGGCAAGATCGCCATGAAGCTCGGCGAGGGTGATCATTTGGTCCGTGTCCGCGTCTTTGAAGAAGATCACAATGTCTTCCTGGCGACGAAAAAAGGTAAGTGTATCCGCTTCCCGGTCTCCGATGTGCGCGTCTTTGCCAGCCGCAATTCAACCGGTGTCCGGGGTATTCGACTGGCCGAGGGAGATGAAGTCATCGCCATGTCCGGCCTTAAACATATCAAGGTCGAGGTCGCTGAGCGAGATGAGTACCTGAAATCTGTCAACGCATCGCGCCGTTTGGTTGGCGGCGATTATACCGACCGCGACGAGGATAAAGCGAACGATGAAGCCCTCGCGGCTGGGCTTGAGAAAGAACTGTTCCAGGAAATGGGCGCCGAGGAGGAGTTTATCCTCACGGTTACCGAGGATGGCTTCGGTAAACGCTCGTCCGCTTACGGCTACCGTATCTCCAAACGCGGCGGCAAAGGCATCGACAGTATGGACGTCAAGCGCGGCAAAGATGACCCGACCCAAGTGATCTCGACCATTCCGGTGGTCGATACAGATCAATTGGTGATGGTGTCCGATGGCGGTCAGCTCATTCGCCTGCCGGTTGATGGCATCAGCTTTACCGGCCGGGCGTCGCGCGGCGTGACGCTCTTTAAAGTTGCCGAAGAAGAGCGTGTCGTCTCGGTTACCCGCTTCCGCGATGTTGAAGGCGATGGTGAGGATGATGAGGGTGATGCAGCCCCGGAACCTGCTGAGGCTGAAGAAGTTGCGGAAGAGGTTGAAAACGCTGAAAATCCAACGGATACTCCACCCGATGAAGAAGAATAGTTGGAATAGCTAATATAAAAGGACCCCAAATGCCGCGCACAGGTATCTATCCCGGTACATTCGATCCCGTTACCAATGGCCATATGGACATCATTTCCCGCGCCACCCGCGTCGTTGATAAGTTGATCATTGGTGTTGCCATCAATGCCGGTAAAGGGCCATTGTTTTCCTTAGAAGAACGCGTCGCCATGGTCGAGCATGAGATATTGCAGCTTCCCGATGGCGCCAGCGAACGCGTGTCCGTGCAGCCATTTGAGGGTTTGCTGACCGATTTTGCTGTCTCCTGTAATGCCTCGCTGATTGTCCGGGGATTGCGGGCGGTCTCCGATTTCGAGTATGAATTTCAGATGACCGGCATGAACCGGAAACTCAATTCGGAAATTGAAACCGTATTTTTGACGGCGTCCGAAAAGCATCAGTTTATTTCATCTGCGCTGGTCAAAGAAATCGTCAGCATGGGCGGTGATATCACCCACTTTGTCGCCTCGAACGTCCGGGATAAGCTGCTTGAAAAGAATTCTGAATAGTGAGCGCTGATAATCGGGAAATAGGCGAAATCTAGTATTGACCAAGCAGGTCCGCCTGCTTATGTTGCGCCCCGTAATTCATACGTAAATCGTTGTCACTTCCCAAGCATTTCTGATTGGCAACGTTTTGACTCTTCTAGTCAAATTTTGGGGGCACGTAGCTCAGTTGGTAGAGCTCTCGCCTTTTAAGCGAGCGGTCACAGGTTCGAATCCTGTCGTGCCTACCATTTTCTCCAACTTCCTTTTGTAGCAATTGTCCTAATGCCAATCGTTTGGTAATACTATGGCATGCCTTGCCGAGTGCTCATTGATGACAACGTGAACTGTGTATTTATTCAACATTACGAATCCTTCACTAGCGGTGAGGGAATTCAAGTACTACAGCGTGTTCTGAAAGACCCGGCCCACAAAAAGGACATGAACGTCTTGCATGACGTTACACAGTTATCATTACCCGATGAGTATGATTTACAATGGTTTCGTGAGAACGTTCGAAAAGAGTCAACTGAAACAATGGATATTAACCTAGGCAGAGGGCGGAAAGCGGCCTGGATCTTAAGCAATCCACGGGATTTTAAGGTGATCCACCAATGGAGTGTCGTCGATCGGTTAAATACAAGTGTCGTTGAGCGTCGGCCATTTCGTGATATTGAGAAAGCCAAAGAGTGGCTTGAGATACCCACAGGATACGTAATCGACTATGCGGATCAACCCATATGAATGTATTTAATTTGACCTGTATTTTTCCATTGTGATTTCCCTCAGGCAAATCATATGCGCTCAAAATAGATTGGCACAATCTCTAGAAAGTTCTGCAATTTCCGCCAGGATCAAATTGTGGGGAATGCCAAACCTCTCTCAAGCTATTAGCATATTGCCCGCCTTTTAAGCGGACGGTCACAGGTTCGAATCCTGTCGTGCCTACCATTTTCAATAAAGTTCAGTTTTCATTTATCTGTCCGATTTCCGGCCAGTATCCCTTGTCGTCGCGTTTACATGTAGCTACGCTTGCTAGCTTAACTCCAAACCGTAATCGCAGCGTTAAATGCAGGAGGGAACCATCGAACTGACAGCACTCACCGCGGTTGAGGCGGTCACCGCCATCGCCGCTGGAGATATTACCGCCGCCGCGCTGGCTGAAGCTTTGATTGAACAGGCGCAGCGCTGGCAGGCGGTCAATGCGCTGGTGAATTTTAATGGCGACGATTTTCTGGCGGCGGCCCAGGCAGCGGATGAAAAGCGAGCGGCAGGCGGTCCATTGGCTCCCTTACATGGTTTGCCGATGGTGGTGAAGGACAATATCGACGTTGCCGGCTTTGCGACAACTGCGGCTACGCCGGCGCTGGCCGGTCATTTTCCCGGCCACGACGCGCCGGTCGTGCGAGCTTTGCGTGACGCCGGGGCGATTGTCATGGCCAAGGCCAATATGCACGAACTGGCTTTTAGCCCGGGTATCACCCCACCCGAAGGTGGTGGAAAGATCATCTACGGCGCCCATGGCGCCGCCCGCAATCCCTACGATTTAAAGCGCTCACCCGCCGGCAGTTCAACCGGGACCGCAGCCGCCATTGCCGCCCAAGTCGCCCCGGCGGGACTCGGCAGTGACACTGGCGGCAGTGTGCGCAATCCAGCTGCCTGGTGTGGCCTCGCCGGGTTTCGGCCAAGTATAGGACGTTATGAACAGACCGGTGTCGTGCCGATTTCCTGGACCCGCGACACCATTGGCCCGATGGCCCGGAGTATCGGCGATCTGGTGTTGCTTGATGGCATTATTACCGGTGAAAGCCAGCCGCCAGTCGCTGAGTTAGACAAGGTTAGGCTGGGCCTCGACCGGGACTTTTTTTGCACCGACGCTGATGCTGATATCCTTGACATATTCGAAGGCGAAATTGACAGGCTTACTGCCGCAGGAGCCGAAATCGTCGATGTGAAGATTCCCGGCTTGGAGGAGTTGATTGGCGCCGCGGGGCAGGGGATTGCCATGTATGAAATAATCCGCGCTTTGCCCCGCTATCTTGTTGAAAGCGGGTCGGGAGTAACCTTGGATGCGGTGTTCAGCAACATTGCGGCCAGTGGCCTCAGCGCCCGTTTGGACGGCCTGTGTGGGACTGAAGCGATTTCCGAAGCCGATTATCGTACGTCTATGGATGAAGTACGCCCGGCACTGCAATCGGTTTATGCAGATTGTTTCCAAGCCAATCGCCTCGACGCTCTGATTTTTCCGGCAACGCTCATATTGCCATACATGCTGCAGGAGCCGGGAACGCATATGCACAAGGGGGAGGAAATTTCGGACTTTGCCGCCTCCGGTCACAACGTCCAGCCCGCCAGCATCGGCGGCAGTCCGGGGCTCACCATCACGGCCGGTATTACGCCTGCGGGACTTCCGGCGGCGATCGGATTTGATGGTCCGTTTGGCCACGATGCGAAATTGCTGGCTATCGGCAAGGCTTATGAAGCAATCCGACCGCCAATCCCGGCACCGCCGGTGCCGATTTTGCACCAGACTGTGTCTTGAGTGGTGATCGACAAAGCGCTTTATCCGGCTCATAATTTCTCTATATTTTTACCATGACCGTAGAAAACACCGCGAGTGATACAGCGCTGATCGGTCCGGGTGATCCGGCGCCGTTTGAGCTGCTTAATCCCGAGTCCGAATTGCCGGTGCTGCTGATCTGCGACCACGCCAGCAAAGCGGTGCCGCGTGAGATGAATAATCTGGGCCTCGATGACGCGACCATGGATTTACATGTCGGCTGGGATATCGGCGCCGCAGCGGTGGCGCGGCAGCTGGCCAATAATCTGAATTGCATGGCTGTGCTGGCGGGTT
>CEQE01133574.1_pt1 | contig 10308 bp, 6 predicted proteins | sample 356201 | NCBI WGS metagenome assembly CEQE01 (sample SAMEA2619970, study PRJEB7988) | marine metagenome | biome: marine biome (ENVO:00000447); feature: mesopelagic zone (ENVO:00000213) & marine oxygen minimum zone (ENVO:01000065); material: "saline water (ENVO:00002010), including plankton...
CCATGGCAATAGAGCCGGCTTTCCGGATCGCGATCATTCTCGACCATAAAGGCGTTATATTTATGCCAAATTTCGGCGCAGGGGGTGCCCGGCTTCATCAGATCGAGCGAAAATTTCTGGGCTTCAAGCGTGAAAGCGAGTTCATCATGCTGCTCTTGGGTTGCTTCACCGAGCACAATTGTGCGGCCAATCTCGGTAAAAAATCCACCGGCGCCATTGTTTTCGACCAGCATGTTAAAGCTGTCGCCTTCCTCGATCACCCGGTCCTGATTATGCCTGGGCCCAATCGCGGTTGGCTTGCCAATTTGCCAGGACTGGCACAGATAGACACCTTGTTCACTGCCGAGATTATGGCCGACATGCAAGGCAACGGCGGCAACATCGGAATCCTTCATACCGGGTTTGATCTCGGCGATGACTGCTTCCATCGCTTTGACCTGCTGATCAGCGGTGCCTTGGATAAACTCGATTTCCTCCTCACTTTTGATAACTTTAATATGGTCCATCAAATCTGACGCTTCGACATAGGCCGCATTGGGGAATTGCCGCTGCACGTACTCGACAACCGCGTAAGACAATTGATAGGTGCCAACGAGCCCAATCGTACCGTCTTTATAGGGTTCCAGCGCTTTGCAGGCGAGCGCCGGATCATATTCGCGGGTGTAGGGCGCACAGGCATAGGAAGGCGTGGTCATCAGGGTTTTTACGCCACGATGAACGCCGTCTGAGCCATCGACATCCAAATCTAGAACCATGTCAAACGGACCCTGGTTAATCTGGGTCATCGCATCATCGCGCGGGAACACGACCGTCATCGGATAACCATTGGTCGCCGGGATGTCGGTGACGTATTTGGTATAACCGCCCATGTGATCATTATTGTTCTGCATCAAGAGGACATCGATCCCCTGCTCTGCCATAGCAGCGCGAATAGCGGCCCAGCGGCGCTCCAACTCTTTGGTGGAAATCGGTTTGTTAATCCGTTCTGACATCTGGTCCATAATTTTTCTTCCCTAAATCTTATGAGTTATTTTTCAACAATATTGATCATATTATCGAGCTTGCCATCGACATAGGCGCGCAAGTTCGGCTCGATGACTGTTAGAATTCGCTCGGCATACATATCACTGCGTCCGCCGGTAAATGGCGTCATAAAGACGTTGTCCATATCCCAGAGCGGGCTTTCATCCGGTAAAGGCGCAACCTCATATACATCAAGACCTGCTGCCGCGATCTCACCATTGTTCAAGGCTTTAATAAGCGCTGTCTCATCAACGACGCCACCGCGGGCGACATTTATCAGGCAAGCTGACGGCTTCATAGCCTTAAACGTTGCGGCGTTGACGATTTTGTCGGTATCAGCACCGTAGGGCACAAGGACGACAAGAAAATCAACATCGGCCACCGCTTCCGCCATGTTGTCGCGTGAGAAAACTTTATCGATTCCTTCGACTGGGCGATCCGTGCGGGAAATACCATAGACCGTCATGCCTAGCGCTTTAAAGGTCCGCGCCATATGCTCGGCGATGGCGCCCAATCCCAGGATCGCTACTTTCCGCGTATCCAGCACTTTCGGCAGGAAGCGATCAAAGACATGAGTTTCCTGGTTTTTGGTGAGGCGCCGGACCTGGCGATAAAGCGCCAGCATGTGCAGCAATGTGGTTTCGGTCATTTGCGGCCCATGAATGCCGCGTCCGTTGGTGAGCATGACGTCGGGCCGGCCAGCCAACGGCTCATTTAAATGATCGGTGCCGGTGATATTGCATTGCATCCATTTGAGATTTTTGGCACCCGCCGCCATGTCAGCGGTCAACCAGCGGCCGATAGAAATAATGACCTCTGTCGCGGGGACAAGCGGCTCAGCCGCATCACCATCGGTGACATAAGAAAAATCAACGTCCGGAAAAATCGGCTCCAGATGGTTCTTATATTTTTCATATTCGTTATCGACAATTAGGACTTTTGTCATACCCCATACCTTTTATGTCTTCCCCTCCTCTATCCATAGAGACGCAGAAGGTTTAAATCAAGACTGGCTTAGGTGCTGAATTTTGTTCACTCAATTCCGTATTTCACCTAAAATAGACACATGAAACTGCAGCGGAAAATATTGCTGGTGACATTTGCCATAATTTTATTTCACTTTGGGCAGGCCTCGGCTCAATCTGTCTCTGATCCGATATTCACCTGCCGGTATTATGGTGAAGACTACCAGATTGGCGCCCGCATTTGCCTGTCGACTTCGGGCGATGCACGGCAAGCCACTTGCGGCATGGTGCTTAATAATTCTGCCTGGAAAGTAAGTGCAATTAAATGCTCGCCGGTGACCGAAAAAAAAGACCGGACGACTTCTAAGGCCCAGGAGTATGTTGACAAATATATCCGTGATTATCATTCAAACGGCAAATCAAAATAGCAAATGTCCCGATAAGTGATATTCGATTAAGGGCTTTAACAATGTTCATCCTTAGCCCACAATGCGGTTCTTCAAAGGATTTTCCCAGCCAATGCCACAAAGCCGTCTCAACTTTTTCTTCCTCAATATTGGCCATTTATACGATCACTTATTTGTGCTGATTTTCGCCACGGTCGCCGCTTTGTCATTATCGGAGAATTGGGGGCTGTCTTATGGCGAGTTGATACCCTACGCGACACCGGGTTTTGTTGCATTTGGTGTCTGCGCTGTGCCCGCCGGTTGGCTTGCTGACAAATGGAGCCGGCAAGGCATGTTGGTGGTGTTTTTTTTCGGCATCGGGGTAAGTTCCGTAATTACATCATTTGCGCAAACACCGCTCCAGATTGGTATTGGACTGCTCGTCATCGGTATGTTTGCCGCGATCTATCATCCAGTTGGCTTGGCTCTAGTGGTTGAGGGGCGCGAGCGCACCGGCGTGCCACTCGCCATAAATGGTATTTTTGGCAATCTGGGTGTCGCCGTGGCGGCGCTATTTACCGGTCTGCTTATTGACGCAATGGATTGGCGGGCGGCTTTTTATGTTCCCGGTATCTTAAGTATTGGCACTGCCCTGGCTTACGGGATTTTTCTTAGGTCAAACTCAAACAATTTAGCTCTCGCTCAAACGAATGATATTGCTGAGGAATCCAAAACCGACGCTAGCCAATCAGAGGATCGGAAAATTATATTTCGCATTTTCGCAATTATGTTTATTTCGACGGCAATCGGTGGCGTGATTTACCAGAGCACGACATTTGCCCTGCCTAAGTTGTTTGATGAACGACTGACAGATATCGCGGAGACTGCTTCCAAAATCGGTTTTTATGCTTTTATCGTGTTTGCAGTTGCCGGCGTTGCCCAACTGGTAGTTGGCTATTTTGCTGATCGGCATTCCATCCGATCCGTCTTTGGGGTCGTCGCCCTTCTGCAGGTTAGCTTCCTGGCCCTGGTTCACAACATGTCAGGACTAAATTCTGTTTTGGTTGCAATGATTGTAATGATGGCGGTGTTTGGGCAAATTCCGATCAATGATATTCTAGTGGGACGCATATCTTCGCCGGAATGGCGCAGCCGGATCTTTGCTTTCAGATACGTCATTACTTTCACGGCAATGGCAACTACCATACCGTTAGTGGCTTGGATTCATGTCAATTGGGGATTTGAAACATTATTCCTTACACTGTCGGCCGCCGCTATCATAACGCTGATTAGCGTCCTTAGTTTGCCCCGGACCGGGCGCATAACCGGCAAGCCGATTTAATTACAGGCCATCTTGATCCCAATTTTCTGCCGGTTCTTCGGGATGCGGCATTAATCCAACGGCTTTAACGGCCTCAATAGCACAATATTCGTCTTTATCCGAAGCATCTCCGCTGATACCCACCGCACCAATTGCCTGCCCGTCGCTATTGCATATTAAGACTCCTCCCGGGACCGGAATAAAACGACCTTGCGAGGCAGCGGCAATGGCGCCTTGAAAAGCCGGGCGATCTTTCAATCTATCTCTGATGGTCCGGCTGGAAATTCCCATACCGAGCGCCCCCCAGGCTTTTCCCGTCGCAATATCCTGACGCACAATGCCGGACCCATCCTGGCGCTGAAAGGCGACTAAATTTCCACCGGCGTCCAGCACAGCAACTGTCAACGGCAAAAAATTTGCTTCGCCACCCAATTTAAGCGCCGCCGCAATAATCTCACTGGCTTTGGCCAGCGATAAATTAACGACCAGCTCTTTGACGTAATACTCGGCCATTTTTGAATTCCCCTGAATATGTTCCGATCTTCTTATTTGTTAATTATTCTCTTTAGAGAGTCGCATCTCAAGCGAAAATGTGGTGAGGTATAAGCTCAACCGGTGGGACGAAAAAACTGGCGTTACTTGTAATGGCAAGAATTAGTACCAACTTTTATAGAGGGAACCCGGCATGGACATTGGAGGAGCTAGCTAACGGAGTTAAGGCGCCGATTGAAGCTGTAGCGTTTGTATTGACGCTTCTGGAAGGTGACGGTTTTGTCGTTAAGACAGATAGTGACGAACCTTCATTTATTCCCGGAAAACCGTTAGATACGACTCCCGTTACGGAACTTCTTCATGCTATAAGGGAGAGTGACGAAAAAGATTATATTGGCCCGGATGATTTTCAAAATATCACCGAGGTGGAAAAATTGGTTCAGGATATTGATAGTTCTGTTACCAGTGCTTTAGAGGGAAGAATGATTAAGGACCTTGTATCAATGGATACAGCGGACCACCATTCAGTAAAACCAGTGCCAATCGAAGCGGCACGGTAAATTTATAATTTTGCATAAATGGAGGCAACGATCATGAAATTAAAAAGTTTAATCATCACTGGGGCGTCGGCACTCGTATTAAGTGCTTGTGCAGGCGGGGCAGACATTGATGCTGTTCGAAATGCAGCATCCAAAGGTAATACGTTCCAACAAGGTTTGCACCGTGAATATTCATCGCTCGCCGTCATGGAACGAAGTGAAGCAGACTGGTCAGATGCAGATTTCTTCAATGAGCGCGCCAGATCTGCATCGATGGGCAAAGCTGGTGGCCCGCAAAACATGAACGCCCGCGATATTCCAGCCGATAAGGTTCGGACGCTTAGTAAGGCTCGGGCCCGTTTGATGCGCGCTTTGGATAATGGTGGTGCAAATGTTCTGCCGCAAGCTGCAGCGCGCGCTCAAGCAATGTTTGATTGCTGGATGCAGGAACAGGAAGAAAATTTCCAGGCAGATGATATCGCTGCCTGCCGGGCAGCTTTTGATGTCGCTTTAAAAGCCGTTGAAAGCGCATTAGAACCCATCAGAATGGCGAAACCAGTAATGAAAAAAATGGCACCGCCAGCGCCAAAATCATTTATCGTCTACTTTGATTTCGATAAATTTTCTTTGAACGGCGTTGCCAACAGCGTTATCTCTCAGATTGCAGCGTCAGCTTACTCTGCCAAACCAAAATCAATCTCTGTAGGTGGTCATACCGACCGAGCTGGTGCTAATGGCTATAATTATGTCCTATCAATAAAACGCGCCCGGACAGTGGCAAAAGCGCTTTCAGAACGTGGCTTGAGCCAAGTTAAAACCAGTAACTTCGGCGAAACTAAGCCTTGGATGGGAACCGCCGATGGCACCCGTCAGGCGCTCAACCGTCGCGTCGAGGTAAATTTTAAGTAGTTTGTTGGACGATTAAAATCGAAAAGGGCTTCGGTACTATCCGAAGCCCTTTTTTCATGTGCCAGAGATCACAATTGGAAATTTTATAGCAGTTAAGAGACAAGGCGTTCTTTTGGTAATTTAATCGTGGCGATAGTTCCTTGGCCAAGAACACTTTCGATTTCAAGGGTGCCGCCATGGGCTTCAATTAATCCTTTGGTCAGTGGGATACCCAGACCGGTTCCTTCCTGCTCGCGTGACATAGGGCTTTCAACTTGACCAAATTTCATCATTGATTTAGCCAAGCCTTCCTCATCCATACCAATACCAGTATCGCTAATGGATATCGCAATACCACCATCTTCTGAGCGAACAAGATCAAGAGCCACTTCACCACCTCGCGGTGTAAACTTAACCGCGTTGGATATTAAATTGAGGAGAATTTGCTTAAATCGCAATTCATCCACAGCGACAATGACAGCAGAATTTTCCAGATAATTTGAAATAATGACGCCGCCTTCGATAGCTCTTTGCTCGATCAACCGCAACGTAGCTTCGATCAAATCTACCAGAGCCACCTTGTCTTCTTTGAGCTCAAACTGCCCTGCCTCAATTGCCGAAACGTCCAAAATATCATTGATAATATCTAATAAATGATTGCCTGCTTCATGAATATTGTTCAGGTAATCAAGCTGGTTAACATTTGCGAGATCGCCAAAAACACCGTGCTTTAGCGCATCTGAGAATCCAATAACCGCATTTAACGGCGTGCGCAATTCATGGCTCATATTTGCCAGAAATTCCGATTTCGTTTTGTTGGCGGCCTTGGCTGCCTGAAAAGCATGGTGCAACTCTCTCTCTCGCCGTTTGGTGTCAGTGACATCAATATGAAACGCAATCGTAGAATTATTCGCCATTCGTTGTTTCTTAATCTCAAACCAACGACCATCATCCAAATGATATTCCTGCTGATTACTTGGATTTTTGTGATCTTTGATGCGTGCAGCAGCCCATCCATCTAAATCCTTTATATTAGCTTTAGCCCAATCGCTATCGGCGACATGTTGTATATATTCAGCATACGGCAGCCCGGGTTCTAAGATAGCCTTGTCCGCCGTCTGGATACTTAAATAGAAACTATTGCACATGACAAAGCGATCATCAGCGTCCCACAAAACAAACCCGGCATCCAAATTTTCCATCGCTTGATAAAACTGAGTTTTGATATCTTCGGCTTGAGCCCGCGCTTCAACCAATGAGGTTTCATCAATTGTCGTTCCGCGGTAGCCTAAAAATTTACCATTTTGATCATAGTAAGGCTTACCACTTGCTCGCAGCGGGCGAGCAACCCCGTTTTCGCCAACCCAGTGATAACGAAAGTCGCGGAAAGTTTTTTGTTCGGCAAGTTCACTTCGGAGTTGATCCCAATCCGCCTTGATCTGTTTACTGCCTTCTACTTCCCATGGAGCAAGACCAATCAGTTTATCCGATGCAAGAGTCAGATTACCACTGGCCGGAGTGACAAATATATATTTGAAATTCTCATCAGTTTCCCAGAAACGATCAGCGACGGAACCGGCAAAATCCCTAAACCGTTCTTCGCCTTTGCGAATTTCTTCCTTAACCCGTTCGCGCTCTATCACATGACTGAGCTGCGATTCTATCTGCTCCAATACAGAGGTGAACACGGCATCTTTATCACCCCATTCTTCGATGATAAATTCTATAACCGCGAACACTTTTCCATTAATTATTAGCGGAAATAAGACAGCTCCCTTGCCACCGCATTCAGAGATAATTCTAGCACGTTCGCGTATGGTCTCCTTTGAAATGTCGTCAGACCAGTAGGTTTCTCCGGTACTAACGACGCGGCCCAATGCACTTTTCGCAGCATCTTTCTCAGTCAAATAATTATGGGCTAGCAAAGGCCTATATTTGTCTTTGTCATCGACGTGCCAAACTCCTGACGACTTAATTGATCCTGGTTGATTACCAGTGACATTCCATACATGTCCAACCGGCCAGCCCGTATAAGCGCAAACTTCATCCACACAAGCCTGAAACGCCTCCTCAACCGATTTCGCTTCATTGGAGGCGGCGGAAATTTTTCGTAGCAATTCCTCAGATTCGGACTTCTTCGTAAGAGATTGCTCAATTTCTTTAATCGCGGATATATCGCGATAAAATTCAAGAATAGACCCATTCTCAAGGCGATTGACGCGAATTTCAATCCATCGGTCTTTAACAATCCGATCACGAAAATTCATTTCCTGAGTGGATCCATGTTCACGAACAACTTCTTCAACCCACTCATCCATCCGGCCTTGAGCATCTTCATATTTGCCGATTTCAGCCCGCTTGCGGGCAAAATCGCCAAACCATAGACCAGGCTCCAGTATTTCCCTTATCTCCAGCGGCATTTCCTGTTTAAAGAATTCATTACACAAGACAAGTTTTTGATCGGCATCCCAAAGAATAAATCCTTCAGACATATTCTCGATCGCATCCAGGAACCGTGCTTCGATATTCGCCGCCCGCTCCCGCATCAAAATTTCATCTGTTACATTCGTTGAAGTTCCCCTGAAGCCGGCAAAATCACCCACTTCATCTAGAAGAGGCGTGCCACTGCGGCGAAGATAAATACGATTACCCGCCTTATCCAACAAGGGGACGGTAATATCGCGGAAAGCTTCACCAGCTTTCAAAACATCAATAAATTCTTGCCATTCCTTTTTATCGATACTTTTGGGAATTAACTCTTCTACTGTTTTACCGATGACTTTTTCGGCACCGATCATATTCTTTGCCGGGCGGCTGGACGAAACATGAGTCAATCTTAATTCAGCATCCATCTCCCAATTGCTATCATACGCAGACAGCGCAAAATCACGCAAAAGACTTTCACTTTTTCTAAGTTCGGCGGTGCGCTCATTAACGCGCTTTTCAAGTTCGCTGTAGGATTTGGCGAGTTCTTCTTCGGCTTTCTTTTGTTCCGTAATATCATCCATCAAGGCGATGAGATGATCGACTTTACCATTTTCATCAGGCACGCCTCGAGCCGAAATTTTGACGTAAACAGTTTCACCGTCTTTGCGAATATAGCGTTTCTCTTTGATGAAGCTGTCGATTTCTCCGTCAACAATTTGCCGAAAATCTTCAGCATCGCGCTCTTGATCATCCGGGTGAGTTTTGGTTTTCCAGTCGATACTGGTAAGTTCACGCCTGGAGTAACCGAGCATCTCACACAATCGATCATTCACATGAAGCCAGTTGCGATGGGCCGATGACACCGTCATACCGACTAGGCCTAAGTCGAAATAGTTGCGGAATTGAGCTTCGCTTTTTTGCAGTTTGAAGGAAGCCTCACGGTGTGCCGTAATATCGCGGGCAAGTATGGAAACGTACTCAACGTCACCTTTTTCATCGAATATTGGACTTAATTTCGATTGATACCAAACTCCGTCACGCTCACTTTCAATTTCAAGCGGTACTTTCTCTTCGAACACGCGTTGATATTCGGGCAATCGGCGTACCGCCAATTCGGCAGAGAAAAAATTGGAGATCGGATGACCAACGAATTCCTCACGAGACAAATTAAAACTGCTAATGATGGTCTGATTGGCTTCCACGATGATCATATCGCGATCAATGACAATTATCCTGTCTTCAACAGAATCGAATAGAGTACGCAAATCGACGTTGGTAATTACAGAGTCAGGCAATTTCTTATCCATCAAAAAGCCGTTTATAGCCTTTATCATCAAACCATTTATTGGAACTTTCCCAAAGTTTTAAATGGTTATGATAATCATCTTTTTCAATGCATTAGATAAGTCGAATATTTGCTTTAACCGCCCAGGAAGAGACGTCCAACATCGGGATCATCGAGCAAATCAGCGCCAAATCCTGCTTTAGCGGTTTGACCGGAAACCAAAACATAGCCGAGATCGGCAAATTCCAGTCCTTTTTTGGCATTTTGCTCCACCATAATGATGGTTTTACCCTCAGTATTTTGAAGATCGTCAAGGATTTCAAAAACCATATCGATAAATCTGGGTTCCAGGCCGATTGACGGCTCGTCGACCAGCAAAACCTCAGGGTTCATGATCAGAGCGCGGGAAATTTCAAGCAAGCGCCTCTCACCGCCGGACAACACGCCAGCGCGTTGGTCACGGCGATCGCGCAGCCGGGAGTATTTCTCCAATACTTTATCAGCCGCTGTTTGAGCCTGCTCGACACTGTCCATCAGATAACCGCCCATCAGCAGATTCTCTTCAACCGTCATGTCGGGGAAGACAGAATTGTCTTGCAGGATATAAGCCACGCCGGCTGATTTTAATTTATCATTGGGTGACAATTTTGTGGCGTTGTTGCCACTTACAAAAATATCGCCACTCATAATATTGGTGAAACCGTAAATCGAATGCAGAATGGTTGATTTGCCGGCGCCATTGGGTCCGATCAGACATAGCGATTGGCCTTTACCAACTCTCAGGTCAAAATTATGCAAGATTTCCATCTTGCCATAGCCGGCTACCAGATTATCGATCTGGACCAGAGCGTCACCATCAACGAGCGCATCCAAATCACTTCTCGAAGGTCCTTCGGCGGCTAATTTTTCGGCCTCCCGAGCGACATCATCCACCGACATAATGGTGTCGACATTTCCCAATCCATAGCCGGAAACCCTGTTG
>CEQE01011017.1_pt1 | contig 10306 bp, 10 predicted proteins | sample 356201 | NCBI WGS metagenome assembly CEQE01 (sample SAMEA2619970, study PRJEB7988) | marine metagenome | biome: marine biome (ENVO:00000447); feature: mesopelagic zone (ENVO:00000213) & marine oxygen minimum zone (ENVO:01000065); material: "saline water (ENVO:00002010), including plankton...
ATGCGCTCGTCCACACGGCCCAGGTAGGCAAAGCCTGGAACGAAGCCGAGCAGGTAGACCCGGTACGGCGTCTCCGAGTGCCGCCGGGCAACCTCGTCGGCCGAGCAGCCGGCGAAGTCCGCCACCAGTTCGAGATCGGGCCCGTGCACGCCGCCGTAGCAGACGGGCACCTCGTGTACGCGGGGCGCAGCATTCACGCCGACGTCCGCCGCCACGGCGTGTCGCGTCAGGGCCCCGGTCAGCGCGCCAAGGTCGGTGCGAAGCGGGTCGTAGCAGACCGTCACCGCGGCATAGCTCGAGATCACGTCGCGGACGCCGCGGATTCGCTCACCGCGCAGGGCGGCCGCACACGCGATGACCCTGGCGTTGAGCGCTGGATCCAGCTCGGTGCCGAGCTCGACGACGAGCGCCGAATCGCCGGCCGCACGGACTTCGACCGACCCCGTCATGCGTCGCCCAGCGCGGCGAGGAGCTTCACGTGAATGTTCTCGAACGCGCCGTTCGACATGACAACGATCCGGTCGCCCTCCCCCGCCTCGCTGGCAACTACCCTCACGATCTCGTCAACGGTCGGAAGAAATCGGGCATGGACCCCCTGCGCCGAGAGCGCCGCGACGACACGCTCGGCCGAGAGCCGCTCCGCCTCGGGCACGCTGGCACGGAAGACCGCCGGCAGCACGACCTCGTCGGCGCCCTGGAGCGCGGCGGTCAGGTCGGCCTCCATCACCCGCCGGCATGCGGTCGCGGAGCGCGGCTCGAAGATCGCCCAGACCCGTCGACCCGGGTACGCCGCGCGTACGCCCGCCAGCGTTTCCGCCACGGCCGTCGGATGGTGCGCGAAGTCGTCGTACACGGTGACCCCGCGCACCTCGCCGCGCGGCTCGAGGCGGCGACGGACGCCCTCGAACGAGGCCACGCCCTCGGCAATCGACGCCGGCTCCAGGCCGACGTCGGCCGCCATCGCCACTGCGGCCAGGACGTTTCGAACGTTGTATCCGCCAAGCAGCGGCGATGCGACCTCCGCGAACGGCTCCCCGCCCCGTGAGATCCCGAACGTCGTCCCGCGGGCGGAGGCCGCCACGTCGACCGCCCGCCAGTCGGCGCCGGTACTCAGGCCGAACGACTCCACGCGGCACCGCGCCTCAAGGGCGAGGGCCGATGCCTCAACTCTGTCGGCGCCGAGGAGCAACAACCCGCGGTCGGGAATCAACCGCACCAGCCGACGGAACGCCAGCCGGATCGCATCGAGGTCCTCGTAGATGTCGGCGTGGTCGAACTCGATGTTGCCGACGATCGCCACATCAGGAAGATACTTCAGGAACTTCGCCGTCTTGTCGAAGTAGGCGCTGTCGTACTCGTCGCCCTCGATCACGAACTCGGCCCCCTGGCCGAGTCGATAGCCGGCGCCGAGGTTCTGCGCGACGCCACCCAGCAGTACGCTCGGATCGCGGCCAGCTCGCGTGAGGAGCCAGGCCACGATGGCGGCCGTCGTCGTCTTGCCGTGCGTGCCGGCCACGACGAGCGATCGCGTCTGCCAGAGAAACTCGTCGCGCACGACTTCGGGCAGGGAGGCGTAGCGCAGTTTGCGGTCGAGCACCGCCTCGAGTTCGATATTGCCGCGGGAGATGGCGTTGCCGACCACCACGAGATCCACGTCGTCACCGACCTGCTCGGCCCGGTATCCCTCGAACGGCACGATCCCCTCCGCGGCCAGCTGGTCGCTCATCGGCGGATAGATGGCACCGTCCGATCCCTGCACCTGGTCGCCACGGCGCCTGAGCATGACCGCCAGCGTCGCCATCGCGGTGCCGCCGATGCCGATGAAGTGGACGCGCCTCACGAGACCGCGGCCTCCTCGACAACCAGCCGTGGCCGGCCGTCGGCGACCAACCGCACGCGCACACCGAGCGGGAGCGTCAGTGCCGCCCCGCCGGCATGGCCGGACGGGAACCCGAAGACGACGGGCCCCGGGAAGTCCGCCAGCAGGTCGGCCGCCGTCGCTCGCGCCGTCGGGCGACCGGCGGGCTCGTCGCAGCCGGGCAGTTCACCCCAGATGATGCCGGCTGCCGCCCCCAGCACCCCGCTCAGCCGCAGTTGGGTGAGCATCCGGTCGAGCCGATACGGACGCTCGTTGACTTCGTCGAGGAACAGCACGAACGGCGGCTCGGGAGCGAACGCGTACGGGGTGCCAAGCGATGCCACCAGTTGTGTCAACGTCCCACCGAGCAGTGTACCGGTCGCCTCGCCGGTCTTGACGGTCTCGAGGCCCTCGGGGGCCATCTCGCCCGCGGGCTCCGCACACATCGTCAGCCGCCTGAGCGACGCGGCGTCGTACGCCGCCTCGCCACGCGCCAGTCGTCCCACGACCGTGGGACCGTGGAAGCTGACCACGCCGCAGCCAATCGTGAGATGCGAGAGGACGGTCGTCAGATCGCTGTACCCGAGGAAGAGCTTCGGAGTGCGCCGAACTTCGTCTGCCGGGAGCCATGGCAGGAGGTGCACGCTGCCGTAGCCACCGCGTGCGCCCACCAGGCCCGCCACGTCGGGGTCGCGCCAGGCGGCGAGAAACGCGCCTGCACGGCGCTCGGCCGACCCCGCGACATAGCCGGCCCGGTCGAAGACGCTCTCGTCATAGACGGGCTCGAACCCGAGCGCGCGTAGCTCGGCCACGCCTCGATCGAACTCGCTCCGATCGAAACCGCTCGCCGGCGCGACAACCGCGAGCCGATCGCCCTCCCTGATCGCCCGTGGCTTCAGCATGCTCGGCCCGGTCGGCACCACATCGCAGGGCTCCGACCACTCGGCGGGTCAGGCATGTCGCGCCATCTCCGCAGCCACGGCCTGGGCATCCGCCAGACCGATCCGTTCCAGCAGACGGCCGTCTGCGTCCGACGATCGCCGTCCGGCCAGGTACCGCTCCTTGGCTCGCCGCTGCCGCCCGAGCGCCGCCTCCAGCTCTCGCATCGAGAGGTCCCCGGACTCGGCAGCGTGGATGAGGGCTTCCAGTGCCGCGGCCTGACGGGTCACATCGGTCCCGCACAACAGCAGCAGATCGACCGTGGCGCCGACGGCCGCGACCGCGGCCTCCTCGATTCCGTAGGTGCCCGCGATTGCCTTCATCTCGAGATCGTCGGTCGCGACCAGACCCTGATAGCCAAGTTCGTCCCGCAGCAGGTCGTGCACGATCCGGCGCGACAGCGTGGCCGGCGACTCCGCGTCGAGGCTCGGCACCAGCACGTGTCCGGTCATCACGAGTGCAACGTCGGCGGCAATCGCAGCCCGGAAGGGCGCGAGTTCCCGCTCCCGCAGCAACGCCGGATCGAGGTCGAGCACGGGAAGCTCATGATGCGAATCCTGGCCGGCGTCGCCGTGCCCCGGAAAATGCTTGCCGCAGGCCGCGATCCCGCGGCTCTGCAGCGTCTCGATGATCGCAACGCCGAGCCGGGCGACCACGTCGGGGTCGTCGGACAGCGCGCGGTCCCCGATCACGGGGTTCTTCGGATTCGAATGGATGTCCAGCACCGGCGCGTAGTCGAGCGTGACTCCGACGGCGTCCAGTTCGGCAGCCAGCGCCGCGGCGAAGCGACGAGCGAGCACCGCGTCGCCGCTCCGGCCCAGCACCTGCATCGGCGGCCATTCGGTGAAGGGATCGCGGAGTCGCGCGACACGCCCGCCTTCCTGGTCGACGCTGACCCAGAGCGGCCAATCGCGCCTGAGCGCGCCCACCTCGCGGGCCAACTCGGCCACTTGCTCGGGGCTGTCGACGTTGCGCGCGAAGAGGATGACACCGCCGAGGTCGAATTCCTGGGCCAGCCGGCGCAGGTCGTCGGGCAGGGCGTGGCCGTCGAAGCCCGCAATCGCGAACTGTCCGACCTGGCGACGAAACGAACGCTGTGACATCTCGCAGCGGCGAGCCGCAGTCGCGCACATCGCGCGCCGTCGCGTCGTCCGCGGTCACATTATAATGCGCCGGTGCATCTGAACGCCTCCGCTCCGATGCGAATCGACCTCGCCGGCGCCACCCTGGACATCTGGCCACTGTACCTCTACCACGCCGGTGCACAGACCTTGAATGTCGCGGTCACGCTTCGGGCCCGCTGCTGGCTCCGCACGCGGAATGACCGTCGACTCGTCTTGCGGTCGATCGATACGAACCAGCGTGTGGAGACCGACCACTGGTCCGCGCTGCCGGAGGACGCGCCCTGGCGGCTGCTGAAACGGATCCTGGCCCACTTCGACGGAACGGGCCTGGAAGTGGTGACACAGAGCGACTCGCCGATCGGTGCGGGCATTGCCGGCTCGTCGGCCCTGAACATCGCCACGTGCGCGGCGCTCGCGCGCTGGCGCGGCCTGGACCTGACGGGCGAGGCGTTGCTGGGCGTGGCGATGAATCTCGAAGCCCAGGCGATCGACGTCCCGACCGGCGCCCAGGATTATCGGCCCGCCTTCTATGGCGGTGTCTCGGCGGTCGAGCTGGGCGTCGGGGGCGTGACCCGGGTCGGCCTCGAGGTCGACGCCGCCGCGCTCGCGGATCGGCTGATCGTAGCGTATACCGGCGCATCCCGCCAATCGGGGATCAACAACTGGCAGGTCATGAAGGGGCGGATCGACGGCGACCCCGGCGTCACCGAACACTTCGACCAGATCTGTCAGGTCGCCGGCGCGATGCGCCGGGCGCTGGTCGCGGCCGACTGGCCGGAGGTCGGTCGCCAGATCGCGCGTGAGTGGGAGTTGCGCAAGCAGCTGGCCCCTGGCGTCACCACCCCGGCCATCGACGACCTCATCGGCCGTGCCGAGCGCGCCGGCGCACTTGGCGCCAAGGTCTGCGGCGCGGGTGGCGGCGGCTGCATCGCCACGTTCGCCGAGCCGGGCAACATGGCGGCCGTCACTGCCGCGCTCGCCAAGGGCGGTGCGACGATTCTCGCCTGCCGCGTCGACACCGACGGCCTCACGGTCGCGGAGGGCGGGTCGCCGCCGGCGTGACACCCGGCCACGACACCATGGATAACCTCCTCATCGCCCGCGTCTTCTCGGAGATCGGAGATCTCCTCGAGTTGAAGGGCGAGAACCCATTCAAGATCAGAGCCTACCGGACCGCGGCCGATATCGTCGGGCAGACCGGCGAGCGCGTTGCGGACCTCGCCGACGCTGAACTCCGGGCCATCCCGGGCATCGGCAAGACCGTCGCCGCGAAGATCCGGGAGCTGGCGGACACCGGGCAGCTGGCATTTCAGCAGGAGCTGCTGGAGGAGTTCCCGTCAACCATTCTCGACCTGCTCCGGCTTCAGGGTGTCGGCCCGAAGACCGTGGCGCGTCTCTACCGTGAACTGGGCATCAGCTCGCTCGATGCGCTCGAGACCGCCGCCGCCGAAGGACGGCTCCGCGGCCTGCGCGGGCTGGGCGCCAAGAAGGAGCAGCTGATGCTCAGGGCCGTCGCCGAGTACCGGCGCCGGGAAGGCCGCTTCCCGATGCCCGACGTGCAGGACATCGCCGACGCGCTGGCCGAGCACCTGCGCGGAGCCGACCCCGACCTGCAGGTGACGCCGGTCGGCAGCCTCCGCCGCGGCTGCGAAACCTGCGGCGACACCGATCTGCTGGTCGCCGGTACGGATCTGGCGATCTTGGAGCGCTTTGCGGCCTACCCCGGCGTCGACCGCGTCCTGGGACGCGGCGAAACAAAGGCGAGCGTGCTCCTCACCAACGGCCTGCAGGCGGACCTACGGCTCGTGCCCTCGGAGAGCCTAGGCGCCGCCCTCCAGTACTTCACCGGATCGAAAGCGCACAACATCGCGCTCCGGGACCGGGCGATACAGCGCGGGCTGAAACTGAACGAGTACGGCGTCTATCGACTCGACACCGGTGAGCGGGTGGCCGGCGCGACCGAACCCGAGGTCTACGCCGCGCTGGCGTTGCCGTTCATCCCGCCCGAGCTGCGTGAGGACCGCGGCGAGATCGCCGCTGCTGGCACGGACACGCTGCCCCATCTCGTGTCCCGAGGCGACCTCCGGGGCGATCTGCACGCGCACACCACCGAAAGCGACGGACGGGCCGACCTCGACGCCATGGCGGTCGCCGCACGCGAAGCGGGCCTCGAGTACCTCGCCATCACCGAGCACAGCAAGTCCCTCGCCATGGCCAACGGCCTCGATGAACGGCGGACACTGGCCCACGCCCGGCAGATCCGGGACGCCGACGCGCGCCTCGACGACATCACGCTGCTCGCCGGCATCGAGTGCGACATCCTGCCCGACGGCGCGCTCGACCTGGCAGAAGACTGTCTCGCCCAGCTCGACATCGTCGTGGCGTCCGTCCACTCGGCGTTCTCGCAGGAGGAGCGCGAAATGACCGACCGCCTCCTGCGCGCGGTCGAGTCGCCGGTCGTCGACGTGATCGGGCATCCGACCGGCCGCCTGCTGCGACGACGCGACCCGTATCGCGTGAACATCGAGGAGGTAATCGGCGCGGCCGCCGCACACGGCGTCGCCCTCGAGATTAATAGCCAGGCCGACCGATTGGATCTCAGCGATGCCCACGCTCGTCTGGCGCGCGAACGCGGCGTCTCGGTGGTCATCAGCAGCGACGCCCATGCCACGAATGCGTTCGGGTTGCTCCGGTGGGGGGTCGTCGTCGCCCGCCGCGCGTGGCTTGAACCCGAGCATGTGCTCAATACGCGCTCCGTCGAGGCGTTGAGGGCTGCGCTGCGGCGCAACCGGAACTAGGTCTATTCAGCCATGAGTGACACCGGCGCGCGAACCGTCACCCGGATCCGAACGCTGTATCTCCGGACCGGCCCGCAGACGATTCAGCGCGACCTGACGCGGGCCGTCGAACTGCTCAAGACACTCCCGACCGAGACCGCGCGGGAACGGGCCGCCGTCTACATGGACGGACTGTCGCAGCTCAGATCGGAGTGGACCCTGGCGCGCAAGCGCCGCGCCAAGCATCGGTAGTTGCCAGGTCCGGCAGCGTGCGGACTATCGGCGACGTGCCGCGCCCGTCTGCAGAAACTTGCGCGCCGAGATGCGCACCCCCTCCGAGACGTTGCGATCGACCGACAACATCTTGATATCGCGCTCGACCAGGCGGGGTATCAGGGTCAGGGCGAGCCCCACCGGTGTCTTCGGATTCTTCGCCAGCGCGGCGATCACGGCGTAGCTCTTGAGATAGGCCCGGGTGGCCCCAATGATCCGCAACACGTCCTCGGCCACGTTCCCCATCCTGGCGAACGCTTCGACCTCGGTGATGGTGAGTTTCGGGCTCCCCAGGACGGCCATCGCCACCATCTTGTTCGAATCACGGATCAACGTTCCGCGCTGTTCGCGGGTCCCCTTGATCGCGTACTTCATCTTCTCGACGACGGGCAGCATCGACAGTTCGGTCGGGCCCTTCTCACGCTCGGCGGGCTCGTCGGCCGCGTCGGCATGCTCGGGCAGGAGCGGACTCTCCGCCTCCGCGCCGGCTGCGCCGTCGGCCTCGAGCCCGCGCGCCGCGAAGAATGCGCGGGCCGCCTCACCAACGCCGGGCCGCGCGAGCGCCGCCAGGGTCGCAGCGGGCGCGAGCCGGGTCAGCGTCTGCTCGGCCACCTGTGCCACGCCAGCATCCTTGTCATCCGAAAGCCAGGACAGCAGGGTGAGTTGATCGGCGGGACGCAGCGCGAGCGCGCCCAGCGCCGCCTGCTCGCGGAGTTCGCGCGGCACGTCACCGCGCTTGAACTGGTCGAGTAGCGGACTGGGTCCGTCGTTCTCCGGCATCGGGCCTCCGACAGGTGGGGTCAACCCCGGGATGGCTATGGCGCCAGGTACTCGCGATAGTTCTCGGGGGTGATCCGTGTGGTCACGACCTCGCCCGCCTCCCCGAGGCGTCGGCCGGGTCGACCGTTCAGGGTGAAGCTGAACGCTCCGGCATCGCCGATATTCAGCAGAATCTCGTCGCGGGCCTCGACGCGCTCCCGCTCGCCGGGTTGCATCACCCGAGACACGACCAGGTCGCCATCGGCGGTCAACGAGACCCAGCAGGCCGATCGCGGCTCGACGCTGATCAGCATCAGGTCATCCGTCCCCGTTGTGACGGCACCTTCGGCGGCCGGATCGGGCGCAGGCGCCCCCGCCTCCGGCGCGGACGTGGCCGCCGCTAGGCCCGTGGCCCCGCCCGGCGCCGACGCGCCTTCGGGATCGGCGGTCGCGCCACGCATGCCGAAGTACACGATGAGGTCGATGACCGGCAGGCTGACCAGCGCCAGCCGAAGCCAGGTCCCGGCCATTTGCTGCTTGCTCTCGAACGTGTCCTCGTCCTGGGACTCCAGCGCATACGGACTGCCGTCGGCCACCCCATCGCCCGGAAAGGCTGCGAGGAAGTCCTTCAGCGTCGCTTCGGGATCGAGGCCGACTTCGGAGGCGTACGAGCGCACGAACGCCCGGGTGAAGATCCCTCCCGGCAAACGGGACACTTCGTTTCGCTCCAGCGCTTCGAGCGCACCGACAGCGATTCTCGTGGTCGCCGCGATGTCACGAAGTGAGACGCCGCGGGCCTTGCGTGCCTGGCGGAGTCGCGCACCAAAATCTTCGGGCTGGTTCACGCACGATCCTCGAACGACGCCCGTCGTGGCGCCAAGCAAACTACTCTAGACAAGGGGTTGGAGGGTGTCAAACGACTGACGGACTCGATCGACGAGCCGCCCGAGGCCGACCGCCCACTCGTGTCCGGATCTCGCCGCGTCGATGAAGAGACCGATGCCGGCGACACCGGCCGCACCCGCGCGCCACACGGCCTCGAGCCGCTCCTCACTCACGCCACCAATTGCGAGCACAGGCACCGCCGCCTCGCGCGCCGCCGCACCGAGTGCCGACAGCCCGGCCACGCCATGGCCCGCCGGCTTCGACACCGTCGGAAACACGCTGCCGAACACCGCCAGGTCAACGCCGGCCAGCTGCTCGGAGATCTCGGTCGCATCGTGGATGGCGCGGGTCACCAACCACCCACGCCGACCGAGCGCCCGAGCCCTTCCCGCGGCGACGGAGTCCTCTCGGAGGTGCACCCCCGCCGCGCCGGCGGCCAGCGCCACGTCGACCCGGTCGTTCACGACGACGCGTGTCGGGCTGCCGTCCGCCGCGTGCACACACCGGCCGACGAGGTCCGTCAGGGTCCGGCCCGGGAGATCGCGTTCGCGCACCTGCACGATGTCGACGCCGGCCGCCGCTGCCGCGGCCACGAGGCCGACCAGGTCGTCGAGTTGTCGCACCGTGCTCGCCGCCGGCGAGAGCCGGTGACGGTCAGACACCAAGCAGATGAGCGGACGACATTCGGCAGGGGCGCGGTCGGAATCCATGGCGTGTTCTCGCGGGATGATGCCCGGGCGTCGCCGCCTGGCGCGCGGAGTCTTGGATTGCCGGTTAGCCGTCGACGCTGATCGGCGGGCGTCCGCCGATATTCGGCGGAGGCGGAGCCGGCGCCATGAGCGCCACCAACTCGGCAAATCCAGCGGCGAGATTGATCACGCCGACACCCGAGACCGCACCCCGCACGAAGTTGTTCTGCAGGGTGGCGAGCAGCACCGGAACGGATTCCGCAAATACATTCCGATCCCAGTAAGTCGACCAGGGCAGAACGACCAGCACGAGGCCGACCTCGAGAAAGTAGGCAATGAGCAGCAGGCGGCGCAGCGGATGAATCGTCAGCCTCCCGTCACGACCCGCGAAAGCCGTTCGACCCGAGCGGCGACATCGCGGAACTCGCCGGCGTCAGCCTGCAACTCGAGGAAGATCGACAGAGCCCGCGCATTCTCGTTCGTGCGTTCGAGAAGGTCCCCCAACTCGTAGATCACCGACCGCCCTTCATCCACGGAAGGCGCGGGTGCCTCGGCCGCTCGCTCGAACCAGTACACCGCCTTCTCGATGGAGCCCTTGTTCCAGTAGAGCCGTGCGAGAGCGGCCGCCGACAGGAACCGGTGCGCCGGCGACCTCGACGCCAGCTCGAGCGCCGCGACTGCCTCTTCGTGCATCCCCATGTCGCGGTAGGTCAGGGCCAGCTTGTATTGCTGGGCAGCCAGATCGGCCGCCGTCTGCTGCGACACCGCCTCGCGGAACTCGCCGAATCCTGTGCCGCCGGGCGGCGCCGCTGGCTGGGCCGGCACCACAGGGGTCGCTGCCACCGCCTGGACCGGGACCGCAGGGGCCGCTTGGACCGGAACCGCTGGAACCGGCGGCGGTGGCGCGGCTGCCGGAATCTCTGGCGGAGGCGGTGGTGGCGCGGCGTCACGGCCTCCTGAGACGGCACGGGTGGCAACGGCGGGGGCGACGCCGGCGCCGCC
>CEQE01094156.1_pt1 | contig 10304 bp, 8 predicted proteins | sample 356201 | NCBI WGS metagenome assembly CEQE01 (sample SAMEA2619970, study PRJEB7988) | marine metagenome | biome: marine biome (ENVO:00000447); feature: mesopelagic zone (ENVO:00000213) & marine oxygen minimum zone (ENVO:01000065); material: "saline water (ENVO:00002010), including plankton...
AAACCTCAAACAGCAGAAGTAATTCAAATTTTAAAACACAATAAAACGCCTTTTATTATTGCTTTGAATAAAATAGACAATATTTCTGGTTGGAGGATGCCCCAACATTCTGGGGGTACACCGAGCGATGCCAATGACTCTGATTTAAAATCAAATATTGAATCTCAGTCACAAAACACAAAACAAAATTTTGACGAAAAATATTTTACTTTAATTGGTTCTTTAAGTTCTTTAGGAATAGAATCAGATCTTTTTTACAATATTTCTGATTTTACAAAGAAAATAGCATTAGTTCCATGTTCTGCAAAAACAAAGCAAGGAATTCCTGAATTAATGTTAATGCTTTGCGGTTTAAGTCAAAAATATTTAGAAAAAAAACTTGAACTTGGAAAAGATGCAAAAGGAGTTATTTTAGAGATAAAAAAAGAAAAGTCAATGAATTATGCAGAATCAATATTACACGATGGTGAACTTTATAAAGATGATGAAATTGCTGTTGCAAATCTTGAGGGCAAACCAGTAATAACAAAAATAAGAATTCTTGAAGAAATAGAACCATTGCATTTTAGATTTAAACCGAAGAAAAAAGTTCAAGCTTCTACAGGGTTAAGAATGCAATTTTCTGAGAAGATTGATGTTTTACCTGGAATGCCTTTTGTAATTTATAAAGGAAATAAAGAAGAAATAGAAAAAGTTTTCAAGCAAGAAATTTCTGAAAACATACAAACACAAAAACAAGGAATTATTGCAAAAGCAGATTCTCTTGGAAGTTTAGAGGCCTTGCTTGTTTTGTTAAAGCAAAATAATGTTCCTGTTGTAAAAGCAAGTATTGGAGATATAAATAAAACAGATATAATTTCTGCAAAAGCAAATTTGGAAATAAATGAACTTGATGCTTTAATTGTTGGCTTTAATGTTTCTATTAATGAAGAAGCAAAGGAAATTCAAAAAGGAATAAAAATTTTTACAGATGATGTTATTTACAAATTAATTGAGAATATAACTGAATTTAGAATAGAAAAAGGAAAAGAAATAGAAAAAAAGAGATTGCTTGGATTGAGTTCATTGTGCAAGTTAAATGTTCTTCATAAATATGTTTTTAGAAATACAAGTCCTGCGATTTTTGGGGTTAAAATTGAAGTTGGAAAAATTAACAAAGGATTGAATTTAATAGACGAAAAAGGAGAAAAAGTTGGAAGGGTGAAAAATATTCAATCAGAAAATAAATCTGTTGAAGAAGCAACAGAAGAAATGGAAGTTGCTGTTTCAATTCCAGGAGTGAATTTTGAAAGACAAATGAAAAATAGGAATTTTCTTTACTCTGAACTTGGCGAAACGCAATTTAAAAACTTGAAAAAAAATAAAGATTTACTTTCTCAAAAAGATATAAAGCTTTTAGAGGAAATAGCTGAAATTAAAAGACAAGAAAAAGCTGATTGGGGTTTTTAGCTTTACAAAACTTTAAAAATCAAACAAAATAAAAATTACTATGGTATTTAAGATAAATATTGCTGAGAAAACTGGAAAGACATTTAAGTTAGAATTAGATGGTGAAGGGCTTGTTGGAAAAGAGCTTCATGATAAAATTCCTGGAAAGGAAATTTCTTCTGATTTAGGAGATTATGAATTTGAAATTACAGGGGCAAGTGATAAGGCAGGATTTACATCAATGGAAAATGTTGAAGGAATTGGATTAAAAAAAGTTCTTTTAAGTTATGAAAAAGGTATGAAAAATAGACCTAAAAAAGAAGGCAAGAAAAAGCGTACTAAACTAAAGCCAAAAGGTTTGCGTTTAAGAAAAACAGTTAGAGGAAAAGTTATTTCTCCAGATATTGTCCAGATAAATTTGAAAATCTTAAAAGAAGGTGGAAAAAAACTTTCAGAGATTTTTTCAGATCAAAATAAAGGAAAGGAATCTGAGAAGCCTGAAGAAAAGAGTGAAGCTGTTCATTCTGCAGAGCCTACAAAGACTAAAGAAGCACCTAAAACAGAAGAAGTTAAAGCAGAAAAAGAAAAGCCTAAAGAAGAAGAAAAATCTTAAGAAAAAACAGAAGAAAAGAAGAATAATTACACTACTTTTTAATAATAACAAAATAGAAAGATTTATATATTAAGATTTTTTTAGGGTTTTTATGAATAAAAAACATAAAACAACAGAATATGTTCAATTGTTTGAAACGTTGAGAAAATATCTTAATGATAATGATATTCATGCGGATTCTAGTTTGAGTAATAAAGATTTTGTAAAAAAGGCATTTAGAACAATAGCAAGAAATAATAATTATGTAACAGATAATCAATTAGAAGTTCTCCAAGATATTGCTGGTAAATATATGTCCTTTGTGGAACTTAATGAAAGGATAAATCCTGAAAAAAGACAATATATTAGTGATGTATTGGAAGAAACTGGAGAAGCTGCAAAAGAATATAGTGTCAAACCAGCAAAGAGAGGAGTAATAACACGAAGAAGGAATATGGTTGAAAGAGGTGTTAGATTATGGGGTGGTTATGTTGACCAGGCAAAAGATGTAGTAAGCGATTTATTGATGAAACATAATACGTTAAGATTAAGAGGTCTTGAAGCAAGATTAGAAAGCATTCAAGCAGTCTTAGGTAAATGGAATAAATAAAATGAAAAACATAGAGAGAAAACTTGAAATAGGGGATATATTGACGCCTTATAAATTTGCTAATACATTATCAAGAGAAGCAAATAGAGGAGGAGATACTTTTTTAGCTGGTTGTGATGAACTTGTAAAGAAGGTTGGCCCAATAGGAAAAGATACTGGAAGAAAAATTGAATTATTAGGAAATAATGCAATTTCTAAATGGCGAAGTCATCAAGATTTAGTGAGTGCTCACGCAACAAAGAGAGAGTATGATTATCTAACTTATCAAAGCCAGGTTAGTTTTTATGATCCAAAAAAAGGGGAAATGGTGGCTCTAATAGTTTATGATGGTTCTAGAGATGGTCATTTTGGAGGTAGTGATGTTGGAGATAAATTTGTTATGAAGTATGAAGCAGAAAAAGAAGATCCTTGTAAAACAGGAGGAAGAGAAGTTATAATAGAAGTGGTAAATAGAAGTCCTGATGCCGGGAGAACATTTAATTTTCGAGAAACATTACCTAGTATTTCTTTTAGAACAGATAATCCTGAAATTAGAAATAATAGAAGTATGGGTGATAAAGAAAAAGCAGGAATTTTAATAAAAGAAAGAGATTGCATACTTGATAGAGCTCTTGAAATTAAACATAAACTTAAACCAGGATCAGAAATGATTTGGTAAAATAAAATGCCAAGAGAATTAATAAGAATAGTTGGAGGAATTGCATTAGCAGGAGCACTTGTTCTTGTTTCAAATTATGAAGAAATATTTGGGAAAGAATTAACTCGTGGTGATATTGATAAGAAATATAATGTATGTACTGTTTATAATACAAACAGAACCCTTAGTAATTATGTTGATGGCATGGGAATTGCAAATAATAAACACAATAAGAAACTTGTCAAAAGTATCTTTCTTGATGAGAATAATGTTGAAAGTTTAGCTGAATTAAAGGAAAGGTCAAAAATTTCAGTTTTATGTAAGAAGAGAAAATGAAAATCTTTAAAAACAGCTTAAACTTTTTTTAACTTACAACATATTCTTCATTTGCTTTTTTATAATTTTCAACCATTCCTATATCAAACCATTTTCCTTCAAAAGGAAATGCATAGACATCTTCTTTTTTGTGAAGCCATTGTATAAAAGATCCAAAATGGTCTGGATGACCTCCTTCTTCAAGGAATTCAGGAATTTTTTTAAGTAGTCTTCTTGGAATTAAGCAACATAACACTCCAACCATTGTACTTTTTGGATTCTCAGGTTTTTCTTCAAAACCAATTACTCTTTTTCCTTCATTTATTTCTGCAACACCAAAATTTTTTGCTTGGTTTATATCTTTTACATCAAAACATGCTAACACTGGAGATTTTCTTTCTTTGAAAAATTTAATGAATTCTTCAATATCATAATCAAAAAGATTATCTCCTCCAATAACCATAATGTCATCATTAATTCCTTCTTTTTTTATTAGTGAATACAATCCCCCCAATGAACCAAGTCTTTCCATCCCTTCAACCATTTCATCAACACTTATTTTTAGGCTATGATGTGAGAAATCATTTACATAATTCTTGAAATGGTTTTCAAACTCTTTATTTACTGAGAGATAAATACTTCCCACATCTTCTATTTCTTTTAACTTTTCTAAAATATAACTTATTATGGGTTTTCCCCTTACTGGTAATAATGGTTTTGGTATAAATTCTGTAAGAGGATAAAGTCTTTTTGCTGAACCTCCTGCAAGAATAACAGCCTTTATTTTCGTTTTTGTTATATTTTTTATACCTTCTCTTAAACTGAATTTTGACTTAAAACCAAAATCTCTTTCTATTTTTCCTGTTGAAGCTTTTGTATGTTTAACATAGTTTTTTACAGGATTTTCAATATATTTTACATTAGCTTTTTTCCCTGTTTCATCTTCAAGTATTTTTACTAATTCATTTAAGTTATGAGTTTCAGATGTTCCAACATTATAATATGATGCTTTTGCAAATTCTCCATCAACTTCCATACCTTTTGATAATGCAAACACTATATCATCCACATAAGTGAAGTCTCTTGTTTGAGTACCATCACCATAAATTATAACTTGTCTTCCTTCTTGAATATCCCATAAAAATTGTGATATCAAATTTGCAAACTGTTTTTTATGTTTTTCATTTTTTCCATAAACTGAAAAAAATCTGAATCCAATACTTTCCAACCCATACATTTCATGAAAAAGTCTTGCAGTATGTTCCATAGCGTATTTTGTAATAGAGTAAAAATTAGGGGGGAAAACTTTCATACTTTCTTCTTGAACTTCCATACTTCCATATATTGAAGATGAAGATGCATAAAGAACTCTTTTAACATTTGTGTTTAGACATGCTCTTAAAAGTGATGCAAAACCAGATATATTAGCATCATATCCTTTGGATTCATTTTCATCAAACATAGGTGCTGAACTAAATCCTCCAAAATGATATATATAATCAATATTGTTTTCAACAATTATTTTCTTCATAAATTCCCCATCAGTATAATCCTGATTATAAAATTTTATTTTTTCTTTTATTTTTTCAAGATTATCCATGCTTCCTAAAAATAAATTATCAACTACAACTACATTATTTTCTTTTGATAATTCTTCTGCAAGATGGCTTCCAATAAAACCAGCCCCTCCAACAATTAAAATATTTTTCATCTTTTATTAAACTCACATAATTTGTATTTAAAAGAATTATGAAGATGAATACCAACTATTTGTTAGTGATAATATTATCTAATTGAATTTTAATCCTAAACCTTAAAAACTATTTTTTTCATCTTATTTTATGAATAAAGAAATTTCGGAATTAAATGTAGGTATTGTGGGGCATATTGACCATGGGAAAACTACTTTACTAAGCAAACTTACTGGAAAGTTTACAGATACTCATTCAGAAGAATTGAAAAGAGGAATTACAATAAAACTTGGTTATGCAGAAATGAGAATTTACAAATGTGGTGATGAGTATTCAAATAAGGAAATTAAAGGAAAAAAATGCGATGTTGTAAGATATGTGAGTTTTATTGATGCTCCAGGACATGAAATGCTTATGGCAACAATGCTTTCAGGGGCTGCAATAATTGATGCAGCTATTTTAGTTGTTGCTGCAAATGAAGGAATAAAACCACAAACACAAGAACATTTTATGGCTTTACAAGCAAAAAAAATAAAAAATATAATCATAGTTCAAAATAAAATTGATTTAGTTACTAAAAAACAAGCTTTAGAAAACTACAAAAAAATTAAAGAATTTGTTAAAGGAACTTTGGCTGAAAATTCTCCAGTGATTCCTGTTTCAACATTACAAGAAATTAATATTGAAAAAATAATAGAAGAACTTTCAAAAATTGAAATTCCAAAAAAAGAAGAAAATACAGAACCAATTTTTTTAGTTGCAAGAAGTTTTGATATAAATAAACCAGGAACAAAAATTTCTGAATTAAAAGGAGGAGTTTTAGGAGGAATTTTGAAAAAAGGAAAATTAAAAGTTGGTGATGAGATTGAAATAAAACCAGGATTAAGTTCAAAAAAAGCACATAAGGAAATTTATCAAACAATAAAAACAAAAATTATCTCCTTGCACAAAGGAAATAAATCAATAAAAGAAGTTGAACCTGGGGCAAGTATTTCTATTGAAACATCTCTTGACCCTTTCTTGACAAAAACAGATTCTCTAACTGGTTGTTTAGTTTCAGTAAAAGATAATCTTCCTGAAATAACTTACAATATAAAATTAAAATCAAATTTATTTGGAGAGGTTTCTGGAACTTCCGAACACCAGAAAATTGAACCAATTAAAATAAGAGAAATGCTGATGTTAAGTGTTAATACTACAATTACTGTTGGAAGAGTTGAAAAATTTGATAAAAAAGGAGAAGAAATTGAATTATCTCTGAATATTCCTATTGTTGCATTAAAAAAAGACAATGTTGGAATAGCTAGAAATATTAATACTCACTGGAGATTAATTGGTTGGGGTGAAATAATCTAATTAATTTTATAAACTAATTTTATCTTTGTCTTTTTATGAAAATATTTTCTCATTCAAGATTAAGTAGTTTTGAGCAATGTAAGCTTAAATATAAATTTAGATATATTGATAAAATAATCCCAGATATTGAAAAAACAATTGAATCTTATTTAGGAAGTGTTGTTCATTCTGTTTTGGAATGGCTTTATAATCAAGTAAAGAAAAATAGAATTCCCACAATTGATGAAGTTATTGTAAAATATTCAGAAATTTGGAAAGCAGAATATGAAGAAGAAATTCCAATTGCTAAAAAGCAAATGACTGCGGGAGATTATTTTAATAAAGGGATTCAATTTTTAATTGATTATTATATGAAACATAAGCCGTTTGATGATAATACAATTGAAGTTGAAAAAGAAATTATTTTTAATCTGGATGAAGATGGGAAATATAAAATAAAGGGGTTTATTGATAGGCTTGTTTATAATTTAGAGACTGAAGAATATGAAGTTCATGATTATAAAACTTCAAATAATTTGCCGAAACAAGAATTTTTAGACAAAGATAGACAGCTTGCGTTGTATTCAATTGCAATTAAGGAAATTTTTGGAGAAGAAAAAAAAGTCATACTTATTTGGCATTATTTATCATTTAATCAGAAACTTTATTCAAAAAGAACAGATGAACAACTTAAGAAACTTAAACAAGAAACTTTGGAACTAATTAAAAAAATAGAATTAACAACAGAATTTCCTCCTAAAAAATCTGTATTATGTGGGTGGTGTGAATATAAACAGATTTGTTCTGCTTTTGGAAATAAACCTCCTGAAAAGCAATTATTATTATGAAATTAAATAAAAATGAATCAAGTTTAGTGAGTATTCATTTCCTTTTCATCATTTCTTTTTCAAAAACTGCTTGATATTTATGTACATCTTCATTTTCCCACACTAATCTACAATGGTTGTTTTCAGTAAGACATGCATATGCATCAAATCCTTTTAAAAATTCTCTCACGCTTCCTTTACGTTCTCTACTGAATGAGGTATTTTTAAAAAATGTCCCTCTATAATTTGGGTTTTCTGTATCTTTTAAGAATACTTGATCAATTATTTCATCACCATCTTTATCCATAATTGTGGCCATTCCGCTGCGGACTTCTTTAGGAATAAGCTCTTCTTTTTCAGTCAATGCTCCTTGTGAATATGTTGGAAAAAGAAACATTGCTAAAACAAGTGAAATTAATTTTTTTCTCATAAAACTCTTAAAAAATATTTATTTATAAACCCTCTTTTTTCTAAAATTTCTTTGTAAATATGAAATCTACTCACCATTTCCATTAAAATCTTGAACTCTTATCAAATCTGTAACATAATCTCCTTGCTGAAGTTTGACAATTTTCACTCCTTGTGTTGCTCTCCCCATAACTCTTATATTTTTTAATGAGGTTCTTATTACAATTCCTTTTGCAGTTGTTATTATTATATTGTCTTCATTATTAACAGCAATAGTTGTAACAACATTCCCTGTTTTTTCAGAAACCTTTAAATTAATTACACCTTTACCTCCACGCGCTGTTTTTCTGTAGTCATTTACATTTGTTCTTTTTCCAAAACCATTTTTTGTTATTGTTAAAACAGCTTCTGTATCCAAAATTTCAAGACTTACAACTTTATCATCTCCTTTAAGTTTTATTCCTGCAACTCCATAACTTGCCCTTCCCATACTTCTAATATTATCACTATTGAATCTATTTGCTTGTCCTTTTTTTGTTGCAAGTAAAACTTCTTGATTTTTCTTTACAAGTTTAACATCAATTAAAAAATCTGAATTATCTTCAGGTAATTTTATAGCTTTTACTCCTGAAGCTCTTGGCTTTGAGAAATTTTCAAGTGAAATTTTTTTAACAATTCCCTTGTTTGTAACCATGAATAAATAATCTTCAAAATTTCTTACTGAAATAACATTTGTAATTTTTTCATTCCTTAAATTTAAAATATTAACTATTGCTTTTCCTTTGCTGTATCTTTCTGCTTCTGGAATTTCATATGCTTTTAGCCATAAAACTCTTCCACGTGTAGTAAAAAACATCAAATAGTCATGAGTTGAACAAGTTATGATTTTTTTTACGAAATCTCCTGTTGTTAAATTACTTCCAATAATTCCCTTGCCACCTCTTTTTTGCTCTCTATAACTTTTAGTATCCATTCTTTTTGTATATCCTTTTTCAGTTATTGTTACAACAACTTCTTTTTTCTGAACCAAATCTTTTTCAGAAATCTCAGTTATTCTTTGTAATATTTGTGTTCTTCTATTATCTCCATATTTTTTCTTTAATTCAGAAACTTCTTTAGTAATTATTTTTAAAACTTCTTTAATATCACTAAGAATTTTTTCAAACTCTAAAATTTTATTCTTCAAATTTTCATGCTCTTCTTTTAATTTATTTTGTTCAAGAGAAGTTAATTGTTGTAATTTTGTTTCTAAAACAGCTTGAGATTGCCTTTTATTTAATTTGTATTTCATGATTAGGTTTTCCAAAGCTTCTGTAGTATTTTTAGATTTTTTAATTAAAGAAATAATTTCATCGATATTTTTTAAAGCAATCAACAAACCTTCTACAATTTCTTGCCTTTCTTTTGCTTTTTTTAATTCATATTTTGTTCTGTTAGTTATTATTGTTTTTCTGTACTTTACATATTCTTCAAGCGCTTGTTTTAAATTTAGAATTTTTGGTTCTCTATCAACTAAAGCAAGAAAATTAACATTAAAATAATCTTGTAATCTTGTGTATTTATGCAAAGCATTAATTACAAATTTTGAATTTGCACCCTTTTTTAATTCAATTACAATTCTTATTTTTCCTTTTGAAGATTCATCTCTTAAATCAGAAACATCTTTTATTTTTTTGTCTTGAATAATTTTAGCAATTTGTTCAATCAAAGTTGTTTTGTTCAACATATATGGAATTTCTGTTATTACAACAGCTTCTTTGTTTTTTAGAGTTTCAACAATTGTTTTACCTCTTACTGTAAGTCTTCCTTTTCCAGTTTTATATAATTCAAGCATATCTCCATTAATAGTGCCCCCTGTTGGAAAATCAGGACCTGTAACTATTTGACAAAATTCTTCTATTGAAGTTTCAGGTTTTTTTAGATAAGTGATTATTGCATCGCAAATTTCAGTTAAATTGTGTGGAGGAATATTTGTCGCCATTCCAACTGCAATTCCTGTTGCTCCATTAAGCAATAATGTTGGAAGTTTTCCTGGAAGTAATATTGGCTCTTTTGTTGAACCATCATAATTTGGAATAAATTTAACAGTTTCTTTATCAATATCTTCCAATAATTCATAACTTAGTTCTTTTAATCTGGCTTCGGTATACCTCATAGCTGCTGCAGAATCCCCATCAATAGACCCAAAATTACCTTGTCCAAAAACTAAAGGATATCTTAATGAAAAATCTTGAGACATTCTTACCATTGCTTCGTAAATAGAACTATCTCCATGAGGGTGATATTTTCCCATAACTTCTCCAACAACTCTTGCAGATTTTTTTGTTTGAGTATTTGGCTTTAAACCCATTTGATTCATTGCATAAAGAATTCTTCTTTGAACTGGTTTTAATCCATCTTCAATTGAAGGAAGTGCACGAGAAACAATAACAGACATAGCATAATCTAAATATGCTTTTTT
>CEQE01136708.1_pt1 | contig 10295 bp, 12 predicted proteins | sample 356201 | NCBI WGS metagenome assembly CEQE01 (sample SAMEA2619970, study PRJEB7988) | marine metagenome | biome: marine biome (ENVO:00000447); feature: mesopelagic zone (ENVO:00000213) & marine oxygen minimum zone (ENVO:01000065); material: "saline water (ENVO:00002010), including plankton...
AGAGGCTCAATTAATTATGCAACTCATTTCAGAGACAGGACACTAGGTCAGTTTGATCGATTTGGACGGTGGAAGAAAGTTCAGACAGAGACTTGGAGAACGGAACGGATATGTCATGATCTTTTCCTTGATCCGCAACGACACCCCGAGCTACGTTCGCCCTTCTTGCAATGTTATGTGAAATTGACAAGCAAGTTACCGCGAGTCTGATGACATTGTCGCGAAAGTTCCTCGTACCAACTGGGGTTTTGCTGAGGCTAATGGCTTTGAGAAGCCAGCGGAGAGTTTCGGCTACGTCTGCATTCGGTCCAGGGAAGACCACGTATGATCCACCGTGAAATACGATTTCCTCAGTGAACACGTGTTCAGGAGGGTCGTCATGTTTTCCCGGTTCCGAAGACAACCCAAGATGGGTGTTCACCAATTCGCGAAACCGATTCGCAGAGATCGCCGGTGCAGACTCTTCGCATGGTTTTGCAGCGGCAATGTGTGCCAGGCATTCCAGACTCATTGCTCGGCCTGCGTTTTCTGGCATCAGATGCAATGCACCAATCTTCGACAACAGATCTTTTGCATTGAACGGTGATAACGCGTCGACAAGAGATTCCAACATCGGCACATGACCTCATTGCTGATTTTCCCAATGACTGATGGCTCAAGTATCGCGCCAAATGATTCATTGACCGAATACCGCGTTAATCAAATGTTAGGTGTATCCCATTCTCGCCGCGGATGGGCTTGCAGAGTCGGTGATCGGGATAGTTGCAATCGCCGCACGATGGGAAAAGGATGGTGAATTAAGTATACATGACGTGAGCAGTCCGTGCCAAATGCTCAACTACAGCGATGTCGCCAGCGGTTGCGTGCAACGAGACCCTAGTTGTGCCGGTTCATCGCCTCGGTGACGCCATCCGTCAGCATCGTTGCCACGGTGTCGGCGGCGCGGTGGACGGCGTCGTCGAGCAGGCGCTTGTCTTCGGGCGGGAGCTCGCCGAGGACGTGGTCTATCCGATCCGCGCTCGACTCGGGCTGGCCGACGCCGATTCGCAGACGGGCGAACTATTGCGTGCCCAGCGAAAAGATGATCGACTTGATGCCGCGATGGCCGCCAGAACTGCCTTCGGGGCGGAGCCTGATGTTGCCCAGCGGGAGTGCGTTGTCGTCGGATGTGAACAGCAAGCGGTCGGACCGTAGACCGCGCCTTGATTGGCCCGCACGTTAATCACCAGTGTCAAAATTGCCTGGGAATATCCTCGACGCTGCCTCTGAACGAGATATCGGGATCCTTCGCGATTACTTCCAGATGGCTTCCCCACGGGTCGTATCTCATCCGCCATCTGTTAATCAGAGGTCGACCTATGATCGACGGTAGAGCCGTGTCGAGTGTTGAAGGATGCGCAATCGCCAACTCCATTGCGTATCCTCTGACAAGCGTCCCATCCGTGAACAACAGGATGCCCTGTTCGACGAAGTACTCATGGTCGCTATCGATGCCGGCTAGTTCTATGTTGGTAGTCGCGCCGTCGTCGTAATTTCCGACAGGTTGTGCGTTGGGGACGTGGACGGCGGTTGCATCGGAACCGGTGTCGATCAAGAATTCAAACTCATCATCGACGCGCAAATTGGGGATAATGACGCGGCTCAAGATGAACGGTCGCAAGTATGGGTCGAAGGCGCCTTTGATCAAAACGACATCAGATGATCATCAGTGGCGGGTCAGGGTCTAAATACTTGATGACAGGTGTCCCGGTCTGGCCTGCTTTCTCAAGTTGATCCATGACATCTCGCCGAGTATCACCGATGCAAAGCTCGCCGTTGTCCAGGATTGAACCCCACTTGTGGGGGTACTGTTCCGTCAATCTTTCCATCGCCGCGAACATTCGGTTCGAACGCTCCGTGAAAATCTTCAGGCTCGCGTATATTGCAGCCGGGCCGCCCGCGTCTTCGATGATCTTCTTCAGTTCCTCTTTGGTGAAGATCGGACGCCCGTTGTCGCGCATCTTGCCTCGTTTGTAGCGTAGGAGAAGTGGCATTCGAGTTCCTTGCGAGCTTATCCGGTAGGTTTGCTCCTGCAGCATATGCTTCGATCGGGGATCGTGCAAAAAGCTCGTCCGCATCGGCGGCGGCGTCGGCAACGTGCAGCGAGAACCTAGTTATGCCGGTTCATCGCCTCGGTGACGCCTTCGGACAACATCGTTGCCACGGTGTCGGCGGCACGGTGGACGGCGTCGTCGACCAGACGCTTGTCTTCGGGCGGGAGCTCGCCCAGGACGTGGTCTATCCGATCCGCGTTCGACTCGGGCTGGCCGACGCCGATTCGCAGACGGGCGAACTCTTGCGTGCCCAACGCCGAGATGATCGACTTGATGCCGTTGTGTCCTCCGGCGCTGCCTTCCGGCCGGAGCCTGATCTTTCCCGGCGGAAGCGCGGTGTCGTCGCAGACGATCAGAAGACGGTCCCGCTTCACGCGGTACCTGGCGAGCAGGTAATTCGCCGCCTGTCCCGACCGGTTGACGAATGTGCGAGGTTTGGAGAGCACGACCCGTTGGCCCGCGATGTCGCCGTCTCCCAGACGCGTCGTCCGATGGCCTCTTGCGATCTTTATGCCGTGACGTCGGGCCAGGAGATCGATGCACCAGAACCCGGCGTTGTGCCGCGTCTTCTGATATTCGGGACCGGGGTTGCCCAAACCGACGACGATCAGTCCCGGCGGCTCTTGGCTTTGGCGCGATCTGACGAGGGGTTTGAATATGTTGAATTTGAATCGAGGCATTGTTTTGCGCGACGTTCAGATCGAGGTTGCCGGACGGGCGTCGGGGGGGCAATAACGCTTAGTTCATGAACCGCCTGAGGAAGGCTACCACATCGGCGTCAAGGGCGTTTTCGAGGGACGACGGATCGGCCACCTGAAGCAGCCTGATGAACTGCTCCAACTGCTCCCGCGATTGGTTCGCCAGCACCAGTTGGATGGCCCTTGTGCCAAGGCGTCGATTATACTGGCGCATCGCCGAGTCCATGCCGTCGAAGAGATTTTCGGCGTTCTCGGACGGGATGTCCTCCGACAACGGCAATAGACACCCGCCGCAATACGGAGCGGAGTCGAGTACGGAAGCTTCCAGCGAGTCGCATTCGCGCAACGCAGCAAGCAGGTTTCGGTGGGCGGTCTGAACGTTGGCGCCGACGGGAGGTCCCAGGCCGGGGATCTCCGTGAGCAGAGCCAGCGCCTCGACCCTTTGCGCGCGCCCTTCCAGCTCCTTCGCCAGAGACCGAGCCTGTTGATGGTAGGAGCGGTGATGGGACGTGTACGTCCTGGCGTACCGGCCTTTCAGCCTGTTGACGTTCTCCTCGATCGAACCCCACAGGGCGGGGTTGGCTCGGAGGTTTGAGGGATGCAATTGCGCTGCCAGCGTGTCGTGTTCAAGCGCGAGACCGGAGTGTCGCCTCCCAAACGTCATCTGTTCCATGTATGTTTTCGCGTCTGTGATCTGGTCGACCACATCGGCCAGGCGCCGAGCCACGGTTAGCGAGTTCAAAGCCTCGGTCAAAGCGGTCGGATGGCCGAAAACATCTCGGGCGCTGGCGAGAAACTCGGTGTGGTTGACGGAATGCACCAGTCGATCGAAACCCTCCACGCCGTGCGAGTGAACATCGTCGGGGAAGGCTTCGGACAGCGCTTCTAGCGCATCAACAGTCCGCGCGACTTCATCGCGCAAGGCGCCGAGGCTTTCCACGAGAAGCGTCTCGTCGCGCTCCCTCGACGGGTCGAAGTGCTCCGGCTCCAGCGCGTTGAACAGGGCTGACGCGTAGGGCAGCGCGGCGCCCCAGGCCGGCGCCGGATTCAGGCGCAGTTCACCGAGTTGGTCGAGCAGCGTTTCCGCGAACGCGATTTCGCCGACAAGATCCCACGTGATCCGGTCACCGACGAAGGGATCGCCTGACGGCGTGAGCACGGCATGAGCATCGACCAGCAGGATTTCGGCGCGGAACTGTCGGACGAAGGACAACAGGTAGAACATCGCGAGTGATCGGCTTAACCCGTGCTCGCAAACCAATCGGTCAACGATGTCGCGAGCAGGCGCCGCGCCCTGATGCGATTCGACCTCGACCGTGATGATGTCGTGGGCCGCACAAGCCAAGTCGTCCGATGCCTCGCCGTCCGCTGTCACGAGTCCGAGTCCCGGCCCGTACCCGAGCACCGCATCGGCCGCATCAACGTCGGCGCGGAAGAGGCCCGCATGCAACTTGGCCAATGCATCGCCGTCCAGGGCGCCGGGGAACTCCGTTTCATCGAAAAGCCTGTCGAGATAGGCCAGAGACAGGAGTCGGCTCGCAACGGCGGTCACACAGCTTTCGGTGGAATCGGACTGGAACACGTCGCTCGGGGAGAGTTCGACGCCTGGGTACGCATAGAGCCGTCCGTTTGCGTACCCTTCCACGATCCTGTCCCGCAAGTTCGCGGCGTCGATCCTTCGTTGATCTGCCAGAATTTGCTGCAATTCGGCGGCGCCAGGTCTTGTCGGCGCCGAGACCGTCCGCGGACCCATGGTGCGATCAGTGTCCGCAACCGGGTCGTATCGAAAACGGGGAACCGCCAGGACCGTGCGACTGTCGCCAGGGCGATCTCTGGGCTTTAAGCCCTTGTTCGAGAAGATGATTCGGAAGCTGACGTCATCGGGAAGCGGCGCCAAATCGCCAGCGCGTAGATCGCCGACGACCAAAACCTCGCCCGTGTATTCGAGCCGTCGCCATTCGATCGTCCAGGGTTGGATGTAACCCATGCAGTCCGAATCGAACCGGATGCCCTCGCTCGACCGACGCGCCACCGTCATGTCTTCCTCAGAGCCTGTTCGATATCCGCAACGATGTCAGCCGCCGACTCTATGCCGCACGACATTCGTATGAGGCCGTCGCCAATTCCGAGCTCGACCCGCTCCTCCGGCGACAACGAACGGTGGGAGGTCTTGGCCGGGTGCGATATCGTCGTCCGGGTCTCGCCCAGGCTCGGGGCCAGCTTGATCATCTCGAGAGCTTTGACGAAGGACGAGGCTGCTTGCAGGCCGCCGGCCAGATCGAACGAGATCATCCAGCCGAACCGTCCGCCGAGGGTCTTGCGCGCCAGCTTATGCTGTGGATGGTCGGGCAGGCCCGGGTAGTGCGCCTGGCTGACCTCAGGTCGCGCGGAGAGAAACTGGGCGACCGCCATGGCGTTCTCACAAGCCCGATCCACTCTCAGCGGAAGGGTACGAATCCCCCGCACAGTGAGCCAAGCGGCGAACGGGTCCGGAACCGAGCCCCAGACTCGGGCCGACTGATGGATGTCCATCGTGAGATCGAAGTTTGCGACCGCGACGCCGCCCGTCACGTCCGAGTGTCCGCCCAGGCTCTTCGTCGTGCTGTGCAGAACCACGTCCGCGCCGAGGCGCAACGGTCTCATGAGCAATGGCGTGGCCAACGTGTTGTCCACGACGATCCTCACGCCCGGCATTGCGGCAATCTTGCTTATCGCCTTGATGTCGGGCATTCGGAGCAGCGGGTTAGTTATGGACTCGATCAGGGCCAGCTCGGGTTGATCGTCAAACGCGCGTCTGACGGCCGTCAGATCGCAGAAATCGACGAATTCGGTTTCGACGCCGAGTCTGCTGAGGTGCTGTCGCAGCAGCACGTTCGTCCCGCCGTACAGATCCGAACCGGCCACGATGCGGTCTCCCGCCTTGACCAACGACAGCAACGTGCCGCCAATCGCCGCCATGCCGGATGAGAACGCCACCGCGTCGTCGCCGCCTTCGAGCTGCGCCATCACGTCCTCGAGGATCATCACGTTGGGATTGAATTCCCTGGAATACAGATATCCATCGGTAGCGCCGCGGTAGATCGCGTCGATCTGTTCGAGGCTGTCGACCTCGAAGACGGAGTTCTGGTAGATCGGCGCCGTCAGCGGTCGCGTGTCGGACGGCACGTCCTCGCCGGCTGTCGCGCATATAGACTCAATCGATCGCATGGTTCGCCGTCCAGGGAATTTCGTCTGGGAGTTCTGCGGGTCGCGCCCTTATTCGAGCTCGATCAGCCCGCTCCTGCCGCCTGATTTACGCACGAGCCGGACGGCCTCGATCCGCATGCCGCGGTCCACCGCCTTGCACATGTCGTAGACGGTCAGAGCCGCGATGCTGACGGCGGTCATCGCCTCCATCTCGACCCCGGTCTTCGCGGTGGTGCTGGCAGTGGCTGTGATGTCCACCGAGTTCCTGTCGGAGTCCAATTCGAACTCGACCGACACATTGGTGAGGGGAAGCGGATGGCAGAGGGGGATGAGATCGGAGGTGCGCTTGGCGCCCATGATCCCGGCCAGGCGTGCCACGCCCAGCACATCACCCTTCTTGAAGCCGTTGGACTCGATGAGGGCCAATGTCGCGGGCTGCATCGTTACCGCGCCGCGCGCGATGGCCTCGCGGTCGGTGTCCGGCTTCTGCCCAACATCGACCATTTGAGCCTTGCCGCTCTCATCGACGTGAGTCAGCGCGGGACTGTTCTCGCTGTTGGTGTCTGCCATGACGGTCTATCCTTGCTCCAGTGCTGTGGCGACGCCGGGAGATCTCGAACCGAATGTGCGCCGCGACGTCACTCCTCATCTCCGCCGGTCGTCAGAGCATTCGATTTCCCGAAGCGAGCGCGCCGCCCTCGTAACCCGTGTCGATCGCCAGGTCTTCGCCATGCGCGGCGGCGACCGCCAACCTGTCGGCTCGCTCGTTGCCCTCGTTGCCCGCGTGGCCCCGGACCCACTTGGTCTCGATGTCGTGGCGGCTGAGTTGGGTCAGCAGCTCGTCCCACAGGTCGGGGTTGAGGGCCTTCTCGTTCTTGCCCCGTTTCCATCCCCTGGATTTCCAGCGCTTGGCCCAGCCCAGGTTTATCGCGTCGACGACGTACTTCGAGTCGCTGTACAACGTCACTTCGCAACGCTCTTTGAGCGCTTTGAGCCCCTCTATCACCGCCATCAGCTCCATGCGGTTGTTGGTCGTCCGACGGTAGCCGCCGCTGAGGTCTTTCTTGTGACCGCCGAAGATCATGTACGTCCCGTACCCGCCGGGCCCGGGGTTGCCGGTGCACGCGCCGTCCGTGTATATCGTCACCGCTGCCAAGGGATCGCGCCCCGTTTCGTCAACATCATGAAGAATATTGTATACCAGCCCTACGTCCGTACCTCGTCGAGGTCGAGAAGGCCAGAATCACCCTCGTCTGTTGCAGATTTCGGTTGTTCGTTGCGGTCGACCGCCTCACACGAGAACACCGAAGCCGGACTTGGTGCATATCTCGATTCGATTGCCTTCGGTGTCGTCGAATTTGAACTCTTGTTGGCCGTCTCCGCGCGTCGTGATCTCGGAGGTTTCGATGCCTTTCCCGCGAATGTGGGCGAAAGCCGCGTCGATATCGTCGACCTCGAAGGCGCCGTGATGCGACGGCATCGAAGGCGCGTCTTCATGCTCGACGAGGTGAACCATCGCGCCGCTGGGGAGTTGCAGCCAATACAGGTGCGTGGCTTCGACCTGGCTCGGAATCTGCTTGACTCCCAGCACGTCCTCCCAGAATCGCAGTGCGCGGTCCTTGTCCTTGACGGTGTAAGTCAGGTGGTTGATGCCCGTAAGCCGGATTGACGCGTCTCGCTCCGCCATTGTGAACCTCCGATGGTCAGTGTTCTTGCGAGGGTGGCGACATCATACCAGGGTCTCGCGCGGTGTGATAATGCCGTCCGATGCACTAGAATGCGACGGGCCGCATCATGCGGCCGATGCTCGAATCGAGAGGTGTTGCATGTCTGAAATCGATGACAAGCTGGCCAGCATGGGAATCGAACTGCCTCCGACGCCGTCGCCGGTCGCCAACTACGTGCCGGCGGTCCGCACCGGGAACCTGCTGTACCTATCCGGCCTGGGGCCCGCGGCGCGGGCCGACGGCACGACGCCCATCGGCAAGGTCGGCGACGACATGACCGCGGAAGAGGGATACGAGGCGGCCAGGTTAGTCGGCATCAACATCCTGGCCCGAATCAAGGGCGTTCTCGGCGACCTCGACCGAGTCAAGCAGGTCGTCAAACTGCTGTCCATGGTCAACAGCGCCCCGGACTTCAAGGGACAGCCCGCCGTGGCCAACGGATGCTCCGATCTCTTGGTCGAGGTCTTCGGCGACAAGGGCCGGCACGCGCGCTCGGCGGTCGGCATGGCGGGCTTGCCCAACGGCATACCGGTCGAGATCGAGGCGATCATCGAGGTCGAAGACTGAGTCTTACGCCAGAACCTGCATCGCGTACCTGGACCGCATGAGCCTGCCTTCGGCGAAGCGCTTCAGGTTCAGCATGGAGATGTCCACGCTGACGCCCTCGCCCTCGGTGATGAGCTCTGACATCGCCATCCCGATCATCGGCGACAGCTTGAAGCCGTGGCCGCTGAATCCGATCGCACAGTAGAGGCCGTCGATGCCGTCTACGCGGTCCAGGATCGGATGCCAGTCCGGCGTGGTAGTGAACAGGCCCGACCAACCGCCCTTGAACACCGCATGCTCCATGTCCGGCGCCCGCGCCACCAGCTTGGTGAATGTCTTCTCGACGGCGGACATGTCGACGCTCTGGTTGTAAGTGTCCGGATCCTCCCGTGATCCGTCTCCGGAGCTGTCGGCCAGCGTCAGGTCGCCGGTGTCGGGTCGCGCCGACAGATCCTGCACCACGTCGCCGATGATTGGGTGGTCGCCAACAACGTCTTTCGAGCGTTGAAGCATCACGACCTGTTGGCGAATGGGACGCAACGGAACGTCCACCCCGACAGTCGCCAGAAGCGGTCCCGACCACGGACCGGCGGCCACCACCGCGATGGGCGTCTCGATACGCTCCTCCGCGGTTCGCACTGCCGTGACTCGGTTGCCCGTGATCTCGATCTCGGTCACCGGCGCCCCGGCCCGAATTGTTGCGCCCAACTGCCTGGCGGCATGGGCGTATCCGGTGGTCACCGAATACGGGTCCGCGTAGCCTGACTGGGGTTCGTAGGCAAAAGCCTCGCCCTCGGACACGGCCAACATCGGAGCGATCTCGCGCACGTCGGTTTCGCGCACGACGTTTGTGTCGATGCCGATTCGTTGGTGCATCGCGACGTTTTCGGCCATCGCTTTGCTGTCGTCCGCTCCGACGATGATAATGTAGCCTGTCTTAACATAACCCGACGGGCCGCTGACGATGTCTTCGAAGTTCTTGAAGATGTTGAGGCTCTCCAAAGCCATCTTGGCCGTGACCTCGTTAGAGTAGTGCATCCTGAGAATTGCCTGGGAGCGGCTCGTCGAGCCCGAGGCCAGAACATCTCGTTCCAACAGCAGAGTGTTGGCCATGCCGCGTTTTGCCAGATTGAACTGGATTCCGCACCCGATCACGCCCCCGCCGATGATCACCGCGTCCGAAGTAACCGCCATGTTAGTCTCCCTGAAGGTCGAGTTAGTTTGGATCGTGAGTCCGTCATGACGCGCCTGTGCTCATGACGCGGCCCGCATTTCGAGGCCGCTTCCGCGTGTGCAATTCTACAATACGCGGTACAATGCCGGTCTGGTCTCGTCGGACACGCCGCCAGCCGCACAGCGGCGTCGTCCGGATCAATCCGGGCCTGTCCGAGCGCCAGCGCGGCGACGCCTGATTCAGTCGCGTTGTAGCTCGCCGATTCACCATGCTATAATTCCCTGGATTTCTCACGTATGCAACAGGAGAACGGATTGACCTTTCAACGAATACGCGACTACGAAGTCGTGATGGTGCTCAGCCCCGAGGCAACCGAGGCTGAGGCCAGCGCCACAGTAGATCGATTCTCAACGTTTGTTGCCGACCAAGGCGGCTCGATCACCCATCAGGAGAATTGGGGCGTCCGCAGGCTAGCCTACCCAATCCAACGGTTCGATGAGGGGAACTACTTCTTGGCCCGGTTCACGATGGGGCCAGAGAGTGTGGTCGAACTCGACCGAACTCTGAACGCGTCGCAGGACGTCCTTCGTCATCTCGTCATGAAGATGGACAAGAAAGCCCTGGCGGCTCTGGAAGAACAGGCGGAAAAAGAGGCTAGAAGGCAGGCGGAGGCCCAGGCCCGAGCAGAGCGCGACGCCGCGGAACGGGCTGAAATGGAAGCCCGAACCGAGCGGGAAGCCGAGGAACGCGCCGAGGCCGAAGACGCGCCGGCAGCAGAAGACGAGGCCACCGAGCCTGAGGCCGTTGTCGAAGACGAACCGGTCGCCGAAGAAGAGGTTGCCGAACCCGAGGCCGCCGTCGAAGACGAACC
>CEQE01015721.1_pt1 | contig 10289 bp, 4 predicted proteins | sample 356201 | NCBI WGS metagenome assembly CEQE01 (sample SAMEA2619970, study PRJEB7988) | marine metagenome | biome: marine biome (ENVO:00000447); feature: mesopelagic zone (ENVO:00000213) & marine oxygen minimum zone (ENVO:01000065); material: "saline water (ENVO:00002010), including plankton...
ATCAAATCGATTATTGATAACTATAGGAGAAGCATCCTCGATATAAATTATGGCCTGGGGTCCATCCTCTGCATTCAAATAAATATCTTGAAATGTAAATCCATTTAATTCTATTTCCGGTTCGGATATTCCATCAATTTGTACAAAATGAGATACATCCGTATTTGTAATCATTAGAACCGTTTCATTAATGTATGATTCATTTTCTTCCAATATATACAATGACCCAAGAACTAAATTTTTACTCAGAAAGTCAATCGGTCCATAATACGTACCCGGGTGAACTAAAATAGTATCGCCACCACTCGCCACATCAATCCCGTGCTGGATGGTGGCAAAGGGATTGTCTTCCGAGCCTTCGCCTGTTTCATCGGAGCCGTCGGTTGCGATGTGCCAGATGGGGCCGTCATATACCGGCTCAGTCACAGGTTCATCCGATCGGTAAACGTACCTTCCTGTAAGATAGAGATGCCCATTCCCTCCGAGGTGCAGATCGTAGAGTAAATAATTAGATTCATCACTTTCAAAACCATCATTTATTTGAGCCCAGGTTACTCCACCATCATCAGAAAAAGAAACTCCAGGATCATTTCCTATGGCGTAATAGGATCCTTCAATAGAGATGAATTCTAAAGACCATCCGATTTGGTAATAATAGTCCAATGCCTGCCACGTATCACCGTTGTCCTGACTGCGATAATAGCCGTCATAAAGTGAAGAATAGGTAGTTTGGATATAGATATAATCATCAGCATCAATCGTCATAGTGGCGACCTTCAGGCCTCCCAAACCGCTGTTTACCTTCTCCCATGTCAGACCCACATCCGTAGAGCGATAGACACCATTTATCGTACCCAGAAATACATGCCCCTGACTGTTAAAATGAATATGTTCTACAGCATAGTTGGATGAGTAATCAGGCAGCGGAATAGCAGCCCAGGTCTCTCCCTGATCTTCTGAGCGATGGATGAACCCAATTCCAGTGTAAGCCAAGCCGGCAAACATGACACCCGAAGGGTGGATATTAAAAGCAGCGCATCCCTCTGGAGTGAATTCCCCTGGACTTGTCCAGGTTTCTCCAAAATCCGGACTGTGAAATACTCCATAGGCAAAATCCGGAACATATATATTGTTGTCATCGGTGAGAAGTATATCTACGGCTGTAACTGACGAAATATCAGGAACATCTATATCATTCCAACTGTCCCCTGAATCATCAGAGAAATAGATGTGAAACTGCATGTCATCCATATCAAGTCCCGCTGTGATTACTCTATCCTGACCGTTGGTAGAGATGTGTCTCTCGTAGCCTTGGGGCAAAGCCAGAATTTGCCAATAATTTTCCGGTTCCGGAAAACTGTATTCAAACGCACCTATGTCAGGAGCTGAACCATTATATTCATCTTCACTCATGTTGACCAAAGTGTCACCTTCCCAAACGAAAAATGGTGTACCGGCGTCTATACAGGGGGAGCCTTCCTGCAAGGTAAAATCACCGTTTTCTGGGTCTGCAAAGAGGGGGTCTGTGTCGATGTTTCCTGTGCCTTCCCAGCCGCCCAGCACATCGCAATAATTGAAAAGGGGATCACTGGAATAAACGGAAATATTTGGATCTGTGGGAGCGGTATTATCCCAAATAATTGTATTAGTGACCGTGGATGAAGAGACATAATAGCAATAAATTCCCCCACCATTTGTGCTGGCTGAGTTCCCAGAAATGGTATTGTTTGTGATGTCCGGTGAGGAAAAAACAGAACAGCTGATCCCGCCGCCTTGCTCCGCACTGTTTCCGCTGATATTGTTTCCTTTTATAACTGAAGATGTGTAGCGGTCAAAAGAAATTCCACCTCCGTAATAAGCTGAATTAGATGTGATAGTATTGTTGATAATGACAGCAGAAGAATAATTACAACTGATCCCGCCACCATAGGTTTCGGATACATTCCCAGTAATGATATTATCTCTTATTGTAGGGGCAGAAGAAGTACAGTAAATCCCTCCTCCATCATAAGCATTGCCTCCCGTGATGGTGAAATCAGCCAAAACCACTGCTGAACCTAGAATACTGTCAAATATCACCACACTCCCACTTTGGTTGCCATTAATAATCGTTGTTTCTCTGTCCTCACCTATAACAGCTATTTTCTTGCCATTGTAGTTGATGTTTTCCACATAGGTACCGGCTTGTACAAAAACAGTGTCACCATTGGTGGCTGCATCAATACCTTCCTGTATTGTGCTATAATCACCTGGCACATTGATTATTGTACCAAACACAAATGTTGTGAGAAAAAATGAACTAATGAATAATGTTTTACAGTTTTTCAAATCAAACACGGTGTGGTTCTTATCGATTTATCAAATTCCCGTCTTTGTCCCACCCTTTTCTTGTTAAATCAATTTCTTATCAAAAAACAGATGACTGAAATACCCAGTCACCGCAGCAAAATAGTAAGGTAATCCTTCTAACAAAATCCCATCACTCACATACATGGGAACGAGTAGCAATGGTATTGGTAACAGTACTGCTGTGACCTTTGAATGGGTCCAACCACGATGCTTCGCCAAAACTGGTAAAATAATCAGCAGCCCGAAGAATGCGGCTGTCTTATAATCCTTAAAGTAAAAGACCAGGGTGGCATCCGTCACAAAAAAGATGGTGTAGAACACTTTTTGTCCAATACTCTTGATATCCACATCCGGCCAGAGAGCAAACATAACCGCAATGGCGGCAAAAATGACGATCTCCATGGCAGAGGGGACAAAAAAGAAGTTTGACAAAATGGTGAGGAACAACCATAAAAACACAAACCCGCCAACGATATGTCCCTTCCCTGAAGCCATTTATTTGGTCAACTTTTTCACTTCCGTCTCTACGTCTTTCATTACATCTCCAGCCTTTTCTTTAAGACCTTCAACATCCAACTTTTTTACCTCTTCGATTGCCTCTTTTACTATCTTAGGGGGTTCTTCACCAGTATAATACAAATAGCCAGCATACGTAAGCAGCACTAGCAACAAGATCACTACAACTTTAAATAGTTTCTTAAAGATTGCCAGGGTTATAAGAACAACCAGAATTATCCCAACGGTAATAAATGTTGGATCAGTAAAAACTCTCTCGATTATATCTTCCATAACAATCTCCTTTTCTGTTAGTTCTTAACGCCAGGTTACATAATAGTCCATTCGATCTGTTATCTCCACCATTCGGGACAATCTTCTTCATTCTGAGCTCCAACTAATTGTCCAAACAAGGAATTTCGAATACGGATCACGTATTTTCTCTTGAACCCACGCAACATCAACCCGGACTTTCTTGAATCTCATTCCTAACCCCAAAGCACCTTTTCGGTTTGCTGGTTTAACTTCATTAAGATTTCCAACCTTGCCTTTCATCCCAATGATCATATTAGACGCTCCTATCCTAACCGCTAAAGAGAGGTCTTCTGTAAATAGATACTCATATTCCAAACCCATATTCATTTTGTTCAATGAATTCTGAATCACGATAACGTCTGTAGCTAGAATTAGGTGTGGTAAAGATAACTCCACGGCATTCAGATCGAATTTAATTCCTAACTGACTGCTTTTAGGATAAACATCATAAACACCAACTCTAATACTATCGCGCACTATTAAGCCAACCGTAAGATACTCTGTTGGATTGTACATAATACCAAGGTCGTGCGGTTTTAGGATCAAAGGGAAGTTCAAAGACTCTTGACTATTCTGAATAAACTGATCATCTAAACCAAAGTTCTGTTCAATGAATTTCCAGGTAATACCCACCTTAAGAAATCTGATTCTGAAAGCTGTTGAGAAGAAGACCGCATATTCTCCAAAATTAAAAGAGTCAATATAATTTGATTCTGAATCATATTGATCAATATCCTTGACAAAGAATCCGTTTGCGGCTACTCCCCAAGCCCAATAAATCCTTTTCAACAAAGGTTTTTTAACGGAATACGAGAATGCAAACTGCGGACTATTAACATCCCCAAAAGACTCAACGTTAAGTAGATCATCTTGTAAGTCGCTTAGCTGCCAATTGAATCCACTGAGGTTTAACAATCCCGCAGGATTCCAAAAACAAGCTGATGGATCATTCGCTATGGCCGTATATGCGGATCCCATACCAATTGCACGTGCAGACATCCCCCTTTTTAAAAACGCTGCACTGCCAGAAAACGTCTGTGCATTCACTAACGTAATGATGATAAGAAACGAGAATACCTTTGATGATATCTTCATTATCTATTTAGGATTGCGATTTTTATTCTAACAGGCTTTTCATTCTCGATTTGAAGAAAACCAAAGTAGATACCTGAAGCAAGTTTGTTTCCTCTTAAATCTGTTCCGTCCCAAATCAGATCCTCACTATGAGTTCCGAGACTGACATCAATCTCGTTATTGTAATGAACCACATCACCACCAGCGTCAAACACAATGAATTTCCCGGTATTATGACCTTCTCGATTGATCACATAACGAATATGAGTTCTTTCGCCCTTGGCAACGGAGAATGGATTGGGATAGTTGAACACCTCTGTTCCCAGCAACCTGTCGATGTCTAATAGAATGGTGTATTCGACTGAGTCAACATCTGTATTTATTGTATAGTCGGACAGCGTGAAAACAATCCTTGCATTCATGCTTTCCAGCCCGGCTATCAGTGAGTCATCTTCTACTAAGAAAGACAGTACACTATCCAACTGCATTGACCAATTAAGAACATCGCTTTGCGTTCTGGCAACATAGAAACTGTTTAAGTCACTATTGTTATAACTTAGGTTTTCACTCCAATTAATTCTTAAAGACAACTCCAATGAATCTGGAAAAGGAAATTCAGTATTTAATACCGTGTCATCTTGAGAAAACTGTATTAGGTAATTGAGCGAATCCCTTATAATAGATAGATCCTCCTGATAGAAAAGAACAATTTTCTCTGACTTAGAAACTTCATGACCGCCACCTAATTTCGATATTCCTGTTCTCGGTAAGATGTCCACTAACTGTGGTTGTGTATTATCAACTATAAACTGACGAATAACAGGAACCATGCCATTGTTACTGGTATTCTGAGATTCTATCCAAATAGTATATAGATCCTCTCCCAAGTTGGAGAAACCGGATAATGAAAAAGTTGAATCCGTATTATAAAGAAGAATAGTGCTGTCCAAATTAGTCATTTCCCCACGCAACCTAATCTGAACTGAATCAGGAAATACATCCCCGAGGTATAGAACAAACTCAGTTAATTCATCATTAGATATGATTCTTTCTTTACTATTAAAGAAGATATTATCCGGATTGTAGTATGTCCAAGAAATACTTGAACTGTCAGTTATGCGATCAGCAACATCTATTGATGATTGGGTGAACGGCAAAGTTGTTTTATCCACATCCAAAAAATGTTCAAACGATTCATCATAGTAGTGCATCCCATCAAACCAGAGATTTAATCTGACCAAATCTTCTTCTGATAGAGATATTCTAACAAAAGGCATATTCAATACTGTTATTGAATCACTAAATATCCAATTACTGTTTTCGATGTTTACAATACTAGATTCGTCAGAAAACAATGTTGTATCGTCACTAGCGAGCCAGGGTGTTCTTATAATCTGAAACATCGATGGTAAAAATATCGAATCCGGGTGGAACATCCCTGGTGATGATGGAAATGATATGACTGTGGTATCTAACTGGTTATAAATTTCTGGTTTTGCCAATAGTACTGGGGGATAAAACTCGACGGTCTCTGTTGATACATCCAAAACCATCGGACTGTATCCTACATCTAACCTATGGGTACTAAGCTCTATCACACCGGATTCAAGCGTGAAATAAGACGCTAGGCTATCTGCCTGAACCTCTGCAGAATCACCGTAAATCTCACTTGTCGTTAGTTCTAGATCGGAGAGAGTAATCCCATGATTTGATAACTCCTTATTAAAAAACACTTTCAACGTGTCCTCTATAACGGTAATGTGGTCTATTTCACTATCATTCGGCTGATCGTTTAATTGCCAATTTGCTAAAGATCTCAGTTCTTCTGAAAGTACCAACACAAGAGCTCTCTTCTCCCCTAACAAGTTAGTGGTGTGTTCACCAATGGTAATTTCCGGCAATTCAAAACTAAGGGAAGTTCCTAATGGATAATCAATACTATTTTCTAGGTCAATAGAAAGTGTACCTGAACTTATACGTGCTGTATCCTGTATTGTGGGTACGGTTCCTTCTCTTACTAATTGAAATTCTAAGTAAAACCCTGTATCTGCTATAGTAATAGAATCAAAACCTAAACCCCATAGTTTCATTGTATCACCAAGAACCATAGGATCGGATATCACCAGAGGAAAAGAAGCAATCTTATTTGAATTTTGATAGTTAACAGGGATCGTGCTAGAACCCAGATATACAGATGATGTTGTATCCCAAAAAAAGCTGGAAGCATCATCGGAAATAACTATCTTAAGTGAATCGAATTCGGATAAAACAAAAACGGTCTCGTCTTCTCTTAATATGATAGTATCAATCTGTGCATAAATACCTGACTCACCAAGAACAAACGATGAATTATCAAGAGAATAGATAGATGGTCCGCCAATAATTTTTCTAAATGAATCAGTCAAAACGAATGAATACGTTAAATCATCCAGTATTAGCCTCAGTGTATCTTCAGATGATGTGTCCAATAATGGCGAGTCCAGTCCCTTGAAGTACAATTTTGTTATTGTGATGTATTCCGCACTATCGAACATTGAACTCACGATATAAATCTTTTTATGTGAATCGCTGTATTGTATGTCTGGTTCTTGAATCGGATTGTTAGTATCGCCGTTGACAAAGACATTCATATGAATGCTGATGTAAGACGAATCCCACTCGGCCATTAGACTATCAGGGATAACAAGGACAAGCAAACTATCGATAAGGCTAACGCTTGTATCCTGAGAAATCGTAATATCGCTCAGTTTCCGATCATCCGAATTCTTGAAAAAGAATTGATCTTCCTCTGAACTAAACGTCAAGATACCAACACGAATCTTCTTAGAGGTTGAATCACAGTCTGTAGTTCCACCATTGAGTGAAAGTGCTATAAGGGCAGAATCCACCAAGTCAGAGGGGGGCATGAGATACAGTCCATAAATTGATACGGAATCACCTATGGAGAAACTCTCTTTTATCTCAAAACTAACCATATTGCTATCATAATCTGGTATGGGAGATACGCGACTTCCTGCCGTTCCACCTAGCTCCACAATGGGGATAGATGTATCCCATTCAATACCTGTATTTTTTGGAAGAATGAGAGTGATAAACCCCCGGGAACTATCGATGACGGGGGCATATAAATCCTCAGTGATATTAATTGGTGGGAGTAAAACTGAATTATCATTCCCGAGCAAAATATCTACATATTCCATTTCAATATCAGGTCTTCCGATCTTCAACCAGTTTGTATTATCAGTCTGATAGTGAGGAAAATTAGTTGTCTCCCCATTTACACTTAACTTTAGGCTATTTGACTCATATGAAGTGTTATTAAACTCACCAACCATGAGATTATAAATAATAAGAGAATCTTGTGAATCAAAATCCTGACTCAAAACGAGTTTAAGTGTGTCGGGACTGATGATTACTAATGAATCAATATTGTTCTTATCGTAAGAACCGTTAGTATTCAGTGAATCTGGAATCATCCAGTTTTCAGGTATTACCCATTGACCTGAAAAACCCTCTGGCAACATTAACAATATCCCTTCTTCCTTTGTAATGGTGGTTACCAGCGAATCTTCATAAATAATAATATCTCTTATAACACTAGCCACGTCATTGTAAAGAAAAGTATTATTCTGAGTTAACGCTAATCGAGGTCGACCTATTTGGACACTGTTAGTATCCTCATCGTGATAATTGCTAGAATCCAATACAGATAATAAGAATGAAACCGGTCCCTCTGTTGGAAACTCAAATCCGTCAATTTTCAAATTGCTGATGACAATCGTATCGTGTTCTGTCCAACTACTGTCGATATTCAAGTCGATATACAATACCGTACTATTTAACAATTCAAAACTATTTATTGGAATAAAATCCCCAGTTTGGTCAGTTACCTGTACGGAATCGCCAGTTAATGACTGGGCCCAGAAAACATGCATTTCATCAGGAATTTTTAAGTAAATATGGGGATGACCTTCAAGCGTAGGTGACATACCATCTTCCATATATCGAATTGGTTGCAATACTTGTGTAGTGTCATTAACAACGAATACTTGACTTGTATCACTGGCAAGTGATGGATCTCCAACTGTTAGTTTCTGTAAAGTGCTATCGGGATACGAAGGTCCTATACCGCCAGCATCAGTGCCAACCACATCCAGAAAAAGACTATGAAATTCAGAAGATTCAAGCGATTTAAAACCTACTTCAATTGATTCATTGCTATCAGTGAGGAAGTTTTCTACTATTTTCATTTTTAATATTTTATTGGATATATCAATATAAGAGAATTTTGTGGTGTCATAAGCAAAAGCTTCAATAGACCAATCCATATTCAAATAATTGTGAATTTTTATTCGCAGAGTATCACCTTTATGAAAAGTCGAATCAATAGGACCATTTTCTAACACTATTTCACTACGCCATACACTATCTGGATCCAGGCTGTTTACTAACAAAAAGTTGTCAGATAGTTTCTCTGGATTTACTTTGATCGTAGGTGAGCCAACCCAAAACCCAAATTGATCTTGTGCATTTGCAGAACTGTACTCTGTTCGGTCATCGGCAATAACTCTTATTTGATTTAAATTCATTATACTATCGAATCCAGTTACTTTGAGCCCACTGATCTCGACAGACTCGCTTGCTAAAAAATCCGATTCAACATGGAATACTAATTGAGTTGAATCCTCTGAAATGGAATTAAATGTCAGTTTTGTAGGATCAACATTAATTGAACCACTTTCTGTCCACTTGATTGTTGAATATTGAGGAAGACACATTCGTAAACCGTTGGAAATGTTAATTGTGCTATCTATTAGTCCATTTGCAATAGTAACAGGTGAAAAGAAACGATCCACATCATTGATAACAAATACCTGATTTGAGACTGTTAAGATAGATGGCTGACCAACCTTGAATAGTGTTGAGTCGGTAACGATTTGTTGAGTAGTGTCAAACAAGGTAGTATCTGTATCATGATATTCACCATCATCTGTAACGGTGAGAGTGACGGGGTGTTCACCATAATCGAAATAAAAATTAAAATTTATTTTTAAGGTGTCACTCGCTGGAATTTCTAGACTGGTTCCATTGATTAAAGTATCTTGTTCCATCCATTGAAATGTTAGATTATCACTGTCAAAATCATATACATAGACATCGGCCTCTGCCTGACCTTCTCCATGAATATTTGTGTAAATTAGAGTATCTTGTTCAGGAAAAAAGTAGGTTATTTCTGGAACATCATTCACCGGATTAACAACAGTCCCAAGCGAAACAGATGATAAACTGTATGGTGTCGTACCACCTATGTCTGTACTGACATCTACTGTTGTACCACTGGTCACAGATCCTTGCGAATCATCTATTAAATGAATCTCAAGATCACCCGGAGTACCATTCCAGTCAGAGGCCGGATTAAAACGAAGTAAAGAGACATCGGAAAGCACAAAAGCATTACCAGACGTCACATTAGGTAAGTCAGACCAGCTATTACCAGAATCAGTTGAATGTTGCCACGCCCCCTCATCTGAGGTGGAACTGTCTCCCTTTATGGCAATACCTGCCAATGTATTAGCCGAACTACCATCTTCTACATCATCTGTAGAATCATCAAAATTACCCCCGAATAAATCACTCACCGTACTCCCTACTGATGAAGTATTATCTTCATCTATTGCAAGCAATGATGCACTGCCACTGGCTACAGGAGCATCATTAACAGGATTAACGGTGAAAGTTACATCTACACTATCTGACAAAGACGGCGTTCCACCATCTCCTGTATCCGTCGCCGTAAAAGTAATCATCTCTGTACCATTCCAATTATCTGCCAGTATCCCAATCGTTGCCACCTGTTCTGTTATGTCTACCGATAAATCCGTATCACCACTATATGACCAAATAATATCCTCATCAACCGTCTCTACATCATCAACATAGTCACTCAGATTAATCTGAGGAAAAACACTGTCTTCATCTATTACCTGTTCCGCTATGGCACTAACAACCGGAACATCATTCACCGGATTAACAACAGTCCCAAGCGAAACAGATGA
>CEQE01148852.1_pt1 | contig 10276 bp, 8 predicted proteins | sample 356201 | NCBI WGS metagenome assembly CEQE01 (sample SAMEA2619970, study PRJEB7988) | marine metagenome | biome: marine biome (ENVO:00000447); feature: mesopelagic zone (ENVO:00000213) & marine oxygen minimum zone (ENVO:01000065); material: "saline water (ENVO:00002010), including plankton...
CCGCCTTAGGTGCCCGCCGGTCGGAATTTCCTTCGCGGAGAACTGGGTTTACAGCACTGCCCAGCACCCTGCCATAGGTTTCCCGAATGGCTTTTTCTTCATCGTTGGACGGATTCTCAGGATATTTCGGAATGTCGTAACCTTTGAGCCGCAACTCTGAAATGGCGAGCATAAGTTGCGGAACGGACGCACTGATATTGGGAAGCTTAATGACGTTGGCATCAGGCTCTTTAACGATCTCACCAAGGAAAGCCAGATCGTCGATTTGTTTTTGATCATCGGAGAGCTTTTCCGGGAAGTTCGCAATAATTCGCCCGGCGAGCGAAATATCTTTGGTGCCAACGGCAATTCCAGCTGATTTCGTGAAGGCCTTAATTATCGGTAGAAGTGACGCGCTGGCAAGTTCAGGTGCCTCGTCAACTTTTGTGTAAATAATATCTAGCTTTTTGGTGGACTGGTCGATCATCGTAGCTTGAACTCCTAAATTCGTCTGTCGGCAAAAGATATGTGGTGTTTCTGATTTTTATTTCACCGAGAAAAGGTTTCCCCTATTTGCTGGCTACACATCCACACGGGACCTTTACAGCGGTAGCCGCTATTATCTTGGACACCTTTTATTCGGGCAGTTAAAGCGAAGCAACCCCATTCCAGCAGATATTGCTGATAAAATAATATTCTTAATTCGAACTCCTGGCTTTAACCTTGGCAAAATCTGGCTTTACGCCTAAAGGTGACTTTCGAGGACTACCGGGTCGGGTTCGGGAGCCGCGGCAATGGCAGTAAAGACATCATCGACATTCTCAACAATTGAGAACATCTCCAGCGCTTTTGGATGGGCGAAACCACCGTCAACAATATCTTGAAACAGAACTCTTAGGGATTTCCAATACCCCTCAACATCCAAAATAATAATCGGCCGGGAATGCACCTGAAGCTGCTTCCAAGTGATTATTTCCATGCATTCGTCCAAAGTACCAAGACCGCCCGGCAGGATGACGAAGGCGTCCGAGCGGCTGAACATGACATGTTTGCGCTCATGCATCGATTCAACCGTGATAAGTTCCGTCACGTCATTATGCGCGACCTCCAAATCATTTAGAAAATGCGGGATAACGCCGGTAACTTGACCGCCATTAGTAAGAACCTGATCGGCAACTTCCCCCATGAGGCCAATGCGACCACCGCCAAAAACGAGCCGAATATTGTGCTCAGTCATCTGCCTGCCCAACTCCCGGGCAGCCGCAGCATATATTGGTGATGCACCTGGCTTTGAGCCGCAATAGACCGCAATTGCCTTGATATTTTCCATGATTTACCTATTTCCGACAGTTTCTTGTTCAATTTCTCGTTAGATGCACCATAGCGACATTCATTTTAATTGTCGCGGCGGAAAATATACTTAACTATCGGTGACATCATTGCAGTCGCCGAATTGTCGGCTTGGGAGGGGGAACAATAAAACACGAATTCGGGAGATAAAATCATGAATCGCACTTTGATTATCCTAAGCGCCATTACTGCAGTTGGTTTATTTTTTTCTGGTATCGCGCTGCCAACCACCGCCGATGCACAAACGGCCGCCAAAGATCGCTTAGCCTTAATGAAATCAAATGGCAAAAATTTTGTGCAGATAAAAAAAGCCACGGACACCCAAACCATAACCGCCGCCGCTAAAGCCATTAATGCGAACGCAAAAAAATTGGCCTCGGCTGATCTTTGGCCCAAAGGATCGCACGGTGGCGACACCCGCGCCAAAGTGGAAATTTGGCAAAACATGGGCAAATTCATAGCAAATTTAAAGTCGCTGGAAAATGCATCTGATAATTTGATCAAAGTGTCGTTGGGCGGCGATCTTGGTAACTCTAAAAAAGCTTTTGGGGCCATGGCAAGAGTTTGCGGCGGCTGTCACAAAGAGTTCCAAGCACCGAAGAATAAATAGCTTTTCCTTGGTTCATGACCGTAAAATAGCGGCGTCTCTTACTTGAGGTGCCGTTGTTACCAGTGAGGCCAAAAGTGATCCGATGCCTTAATATTGTCGCTGCACTTTTCTATCTTTCGGCTCCAGCTTTGGCCGCCGAGCCGGCGCAGCTCAAACAAATTAAACGCGGTGAATATATTTTCCATATTAGCGGCTGCAAAACGTGTCACACAAATACCAAGGCTAAAGGCAAATTATTAGCCGGAGGCACGCCTCTTAAAACCCCTTTCGGAACCTTTTATGGCCCCAATATCACGCCAGACAAAACCCACGGCATCGGCAATTGGACCGAGCGCGATTTTGTGCGGGCCCTCCGCGAAGGTGTGGCTCCTGACGGCAGTCATTATTTTCCAGTCTTTCCGTTTACGACTTTCACCAAAATGACCAAGCGGGATATGAAAGACTTAAAGGCTTACATTTTTTCGCTGCCGGCGGTGGCTCAACCAAACATCCCGCATGAGATCGGTTTCCCATTTAATATCCGCCTCCTCCAATTGGGCTGGAAAATACTTTTTTTCGATCCAGGCAAGTTCCAACCTAACGAAAAACAAAGCGCCGAGTGGAACCGCGGCGCCTATATGGTGCAAAGCTTGGCCCACTGCAGCGAATGCCACACACCCCGCAATATTTTTGGCGCTAGCGATCAGCGTAATTTCCTGGCCGGTACGCCCGATGGCCCGGAAGGTGATCCAGCTCCTAACATTACGCCTGACAAGGAAACCGGTATTGGTAAATGGTCAGCAGCGGAAATTGCCGATGTTGTCAATTTTGGCATGCTGCCGGATGGCGATTTTGTCGGCAGTGCCATGACCGATGTCAGTCAAAACCTCGCCAAATTGACGCCTCAGGATCTGAAAGCGATTGTGGTTTATTTAGAATCCATTCCGCCCATCCACAACAAAGTAATTGCCAAAAAGAAGTGACGATTGATTATTGTCTTTCGAATTAGGCGCGAATCGCGCTAGGGCTTGTTGATGGCCGATTTTTTTTACAATCCAATTACGCAGATACTGGTCCTCCCTTTCTTCGGCACGGTTATTTTAACCGGGATTATCCGATTTCTAGGCAGGGATAACCAAGGAATCGCACTTGCCAATGCATCTGTCGGCGCAAGCTTCGCCTGGGTCTGCGCTTTGGTTCTCGGGACGCCAACTTTTCCGCCGGCCTTGAACAGCAGCGCCATCCTATCCGCTACCGTTGCGTTGCTGATTATTGGAATAATCCTTGATCTTTCTTTGAGCGCCGAGACGAAATTCGGCCGGTTGATCGAAACCGGCGCAATAATAGTAAGTACCATTGGCATCGTTGCGTGGATGCAGGGCGGCATCGATATCTGGTCATTTCCAATACTTATTGGCTGGGGCGTAACTATTTTTAACCTGCAACGTATTGGCGCGCTCTTCACTCCAGGCAAAGGTCCCACCAGCGGATATGGCAGTAATTGGGCAACTCTGCTTATGACCCTGGCGTCTGTGGGCCTGGGCCTTATCGCCTGGATTAGTGACATCTTTGTTGACCGCGATCTTGCCTTTGGTTTGGCCGCCACTTTGCTTGGGTTTTATGTCTGGAATTGGCCACGTCCCAGATTATTTTTCGGTCGCAGTATCTTGTTGGCTGGTGGCGGTGGCATGCTGTTGATTGCGCTGAGGCTGCTTGAGCAAGCGCCACCACTAGCGCCGGCGATAATTCTGCTTGGCTTTATCTTTTTTATCGATAGTGCGCTACGCAATTTGCCTCACCGCTTCACCTTTATTCTCAATTTTTCTCAATCATTAGCGATTATTGTATTAGCGGCAATTCCACTTCTATTAGCCGCTATCGCCGCTGTAATCGCGATAGAAATTCAAATCAACTAATCGGTTGAGCGGGGTTGGGCCAAGGTTAGGATTGCTTAAAAAGCACAGTGGTATTAGTCTGAATTAACCATCATTAAAGATAATAAAGAGGCAAAAAGGCGTGAGCAAATCTGCAATTATAGCCATTATCGGCGGTATCGTCGTCGTAGCGGCAATCGCAATGAATTTCGTCCTGGAGAGTGTTGACGAAAAAGCCGCCCCAGAAGAGACGGCCAAAACACAAGCTGAGAAAAAAAGCCCGGCAAAACCTGCGGCTAAAATAGAAGCAAAAACCAAAACTCTTCAAGTTACCTCACCCAGCTTCGATATCGTGCGCATCACGCCGCAGGGCGATACGGTCATGGCCGGTCGCGCCAAACCGGGTGCCAAAGTGGAAATTTATGATGGTGATAAAAAGATCGGTGAAGTCGTCGCCGATAAAAGAGGTGAATGGGTGTTTGTACCAACTTCACCATTGGCGCCAGGCAGCCGGCGACTTTCTTTAAAAATGACCAATCCCGATGGATCAATTGTTGCTTCCGAATCCGATGTAGTTTTAGTGGTACCTGAAAAAGGTAAAGACCTGGCGGGAAAATCAACGGCAGAACCTACTCAGCCGCTGGCAATGAAAGTCCCGTCCAAATCAGGTGGCGGCGTCGAAATATTGCAGAAACCAAGGCCGGACGCACCGGATGTCGTCCTTACCATTGATGCCGTCGATTACGATGATAGCGGCAAACTTGATATCATCGGCAAAGCGCCTGCTCAGGGCAATTTAAACCTTTATCTGAACAACGAATTTTTGGGCCGCGGCAAAGCAAATGACCGCGGCCTATGGCGCCAGACCCCTGAGCGCAAAGTTAAGCCGGGCATGTATACCGTTCGCGCGGATCTCATCGACAAAGATGGCAAGGTAAAATCCCGCATTGAAGTCGTGTTCGCCCGTTCGGTGCCGCTGACCGGCGTTAGACCGGGCACCTTGGTTGTTGTCGAATCGGGCAATAGCCTATGGCGCATTGCCCGCAAAACCTATGGCAGTGGCTTTCGATATACGGTGATTTACGAAGCCAATAAAAAGCAAATTAGGGACCCCAATATGATTTTTCCTGGTCAGGTATTCTCGCTTCCTAAAGTAAACTGATGAACCGAGGGTAGCCGGAACAACGGTGATTTAAAAAGGTCTAAAAAGTGGCGAAAGGCCAATCCAAATCGAACCTGAATAATCTCTCTCAATTGACAGAGAGTGAGGCTCATCGGCGCCTGGAAGATGTCACACGGCTGGTTTCTGACTGGGTTTGGGAAGTAGATCAAAATTACAATTTAACGTTTGTCTCCGATCGAGTGTTTGAAAATCTTGGCTATCACCCACGCGAACTGTACGGCAAGAATTTAGAGGAAGTGATTGACTTTAATTTAGCCTCTTCGACAGCTCTCACTGGATTAATTCATCGACCGTTTAGAAATAAGCCTGGTACAGCGAAAAAAAAGAACGGTGACATCTGTCATCTCTCGATTAGCGGATTACCGGTTTTCAATTTGGAAACTGGCGATTTCGAGGGTGTCCGGGGAACAGCAATCGACACAACGACTAGTATTGAAGCGGAAGCTAATCTGCGCGAAAGTGAGCAGAGATACAGATCTCTCATCGAATTTCAACGCACCGGCATACTGGTACACCGAAATTTTAATATCGTTTTTGCCAATGATTCCGCCATAAGCATGTTTGGCGCCAAATCCTTAAAGGATCTGTTAGGCAGAACATCCCTGGAACTTACTCACCCCGACTTTCGCGATATTATTATCGAACGACAGCACTCGGTTGAGGAAAATCATCAATCCCAGGATTTTGTGGAAATAAAGCATTTACGGCTCGATGGCAGCGAATTTTACACGATGGATAATGCGGTGCCCATCATCTGGGAAAATGAGCAATCTATCTTGGTTTCGGTTTCAGATATTACCGAAATAAAGGAAGCAGAACGAGCCCTCACAGAAAGCGAGAAACGATTTCGAGAATTCGCCGAAACAGCTGCTGATCGATTTTGAGAAACCGATGCCGAGCACCGGTTTACCTTTATTTCAGAGCCTGCCAATAACACGCCATATTTCGATACCGAAGCGCTTTTGGGTAAAAGGCGGCAAGATATACCGGCAGTAAATTTCGAAGGTGAAGAGTGGCAAAAACATCTGCAAGATCTCGACGCTCATCTGCCCTATCGAAATTTTCGCTTCCAAATCGAACATGACGACGGCTCGGTTCGGTATCTGGTTACCAGCGGCACACCGCAGTTTGATGCCGATGGCACGTTCCTGGGCTATCGCGGCACAACTGATGAAGAAACCGAGCAAGTTCTTGCTGAAGAGAAAATAGCCGATTTGCAACAGCAGTTTTTTGCTGCCATTGAGAACTTTTCTGAAGGCTTTGCGCTGTGGGATAAAGATGGAAGATTTGTCTACTGCAACAGCTATTTCAGACTAACCCACCCAAGCGCACAACAACACTTGTTGCCGGGTGAAACCTATGAAGATTTTATTCGGGCATTTGCCAAATCGAGCGATATCGATGTTGAGCATAATCTGGATGAGTGGGTCACGCAACGCATAGAAGAATTTGATCAAGAAACTAAAAACCTTGAAATGTTTCGCAATGAACAATGGGTTCAGGTGCGTAAGAATAGGATGGCGGATGGCACCATGATGGTGCTGTATTCGGATATCACTGAATTGAAAAACCGCGAACAGGCATTGCGCGATAGCGAGGACAGACTCCATACCATTACCGACGCAATCCCGGCAATGATTGCTTATAATGACACGGATTTACGCTTCCAATTTGCTAATAAATACTTTGAAACAGTTGGCGTCGATCCGAAACAAATTATCGGCCAGAAATTTCAAGATGTTTTTTCACCTGAATTATATGATCGCGTCAAACCTCACATCGAGAAAACCCTGACGGGTAAACCCGTCACCTACGATAATTTTGTTCCAACCCAAGACGGGAAAGTGATGTATACGCAAGTCTCATTGATTCCCGATTTCGATGAAGCTGGCGACGTTCAAGGCATGTTTGTACTCTCATTCGATATAACGGAGCGCAAAAAATCTGAGGAAGAAGTGGCAAATGCAAAAGGTGCCTTAGACATCGCCCAAAGCATCGCAAAAATCGGCAGTTGGGAAAGGAATTTTATCGAACAGTCATTATATTGGAGTGATGAGCATTACCGGTTATTTGGCTTAGACCCAGATGAAAAAGAAATCGATTTAGATCTGTTTTTTGAACTTATCCACCCCGAAGATCGGGAGAGGATGAAAAATCTGGCACCCAATGCAATCGGCGATCACGACAAGAACTACACAAATGATTTTCGGATTGTCAGACCTGATGGCACCGAACGCCTGATCCACGGCGAAGGCGAAATCCTATTTGATGACCAAAACCAGCCGATCGGCATCAGGGGTACTTCACAAGATATAACCGAGAGAAATCGCGTGGAAGAAGCCTTGGAAGAGGCGCGTCAAGAAGCTGAATTTGCGAACAAAGCAAAATCGGATTTCTTATCCAGTATGAGCCATGAACTGCGTACGCCAATGAACGCGATTCTCGGCTATGCGCAGCTATTATTACAAAATAAAAAAGAGCCCCTGCAGGGACGCCAAACCAAACAAGTAAGTCAAATTCTCAAAAGTGGCCAACATCTGTTAAAACTCATCAACGATATTTTGGATCTGGCAAAAATAGAATCTGGCCGCGTCGCCTTGGACTTCATGAAAGTTGAAACTTCCGAGGTCATCGAAGAATGTATTGGCCTTATTAATTCGCTAGCCGAACGGCACAATATAGAAATCAAACCTTCCGATTATGCAAAGTCTGAATTGGTTGTTACGGCCGATCGAACGCGATTGAATCAAGCCTTGCTCAACTTACTTTCCAACGCGATTAAGTACAATAAATCAGGCGGCACGGTTAAAGTTTCCAGTTCGCCTACGCCTGATCATAAAATTAGAATCGCCGTCGAAGATACTGGAATTGGCATACCGATCGAACGCCAGGCTGAAATATTTGAACCGTTTAGCCGATTGGGCGTTGATCAGCGAGGTATTGAGGGAACTGGCATCGGCTTAACAATTACCAAGCAATTGATAGAATTGATGGATGGTGAGATTGGTTTTCACAGCATATTTGATGAAGGCAGTACCTTCTGGATTGAACTGCCGGTATCGCAGTCGAGCGCTGTTCAAGTAAAACCAAGTGAATTTTCCGGTAAAAGCTTTGAAAGTTTATATGGTATTTCCACCAATACTCAACATGTCCTGCTCTACGTCGAAGATGATACCTCAAATTTACATTTAATGGAGGAATTCATCGATAACGTGCCCTATCTTAATTTGTTAACGGCGTCTTCAGCTGAAGTTGGACTGGAAATTGCCCGCTCAGAACACCCTGATATCATTATTATGGATATCAACCTTCCCGGGATGAGTGGTATTGATGCCATGGCGTTTCTCAATAGTCACAAGGACACTAAAAATATTCCCGTTATTGCCCTTTCGGCAGCAGCGATGCCACACGATGTACAGAAAGGTAAAGAAGCTGGATTCTATAACTATCTGACAAAACCATTTGATATTGAAGAAGTTTTGGAAAATATTAACCAAGCGCTGGGAATCGCTGATTAGTTATTCACGATTTGTTTATTTCCTCAAAATTTTAAATTGGATTGGAATTGCTGTCAGGAGTTGAAACCGACGCAGGAAACCCATATTGTTTAAAAAACACAATATGATATTGGGAGGCCGATAGGTGTCAGACGATACAACGGTTTATGTCGTTGAAGATGACGAGATCAATAGAGAGCTTATGAAAGATCTCTTTGAATCTGTCGACCTGCATGTTGAAGCCTTCCCTTCCGGCAATGACTTCCTGGAGGCTCTGCCGATTCAAGGTCCTGGCTGCATTTTGCTGGATGTTCGCATGCCCGGCATCAGCGGCCTTGACCTCCAAACTAAACTGGCTGAAGAGCCCACCCGGTTGCCAATCATTATTGTCACCGCGCATGGCGATACGCAAATGGCGGTTCGGGCAATGAAAGAAGGCGCTTTTGATTTCGTTGAGAAACCGATCAACAATCAAATGCTTCTCGAAATCGCGAACAAAGCGATTAATGAAAGCCGGAAATTAATTGCCGATTTGGATTTTCAAGATGAGATCCAAGAGCGGATGAACCTACTCACGCCACGTGAGCGAGATGTTCTTGAGATGATTGCTCAAGGTAAATTAAACAAGCAGATCGCTTTTGATCTCGGTATAACGCAACGCACAGTCGAAGTTCATCGAGCTAGGGTTATGGAGAAAATGCAGGCCCGAACTGTGGCAGACCTCCTTAGAACTGTGATGTCCCTGGATACCTTTGCGAGAAAACCCTAACCCGCTTTCGGCACGCCACAATTCTCCACTTTCACAACTTCAGATAGCGTTTTATCTACGCGCTAAGGTTTTCGCGTTGAGGAGTTGCTCTCGTATACGGCTCAGTTGCTGACGCCCCATCGAGGCTAAGTTAGAGAGTATCCTGAAAAGTTAAACCAGATAAAAATATAAAGAAAAAATGTTTATAAAAAACATGGAGACGAGCCGTGACAGAGCCATACGAACTTTTTTTATACAAAAACGGTAATTACCTTTCTAACTTTTTGCGAGAAATTCGCCATTATCCGATGCTGTCAGAAGCTGAGGAAATGCAATATATTTCTGCTTGGCAAAAAAGGAGTAATAAGAAAAGCGTACACGCCTTAGTAACCAGTCATCTCCGGCTTGTGGTTAAACTCGCAAATGGTTTCCGCCGCTATGGCCTCAATCAGGAGGACCTTATTTCAGAAGGCTGTGTAGGTCTCATGCAGGCAATTGATCGCTTTGACATCAGCAAAGGCTTCCGCCTTTCAACCTACGCTAAATGGTGGATTAGAGCAGCGATGCAGGAACACATCATGCGCTCGTGGTCATTGGTGCGCATTGGTACAACAGTCGGCCAAAAAAAGTTGTTTTTCAACCTTCGTCGAATGAAACTCGAACTTGGCGGTTCCAATGAAGGTCAACTCACCAGCGACGAAATCGAAATCATTATGGATCGATTGAAAGTTGCCAAACATGAAGTTATGGCAATGGATGGACGCATGAGCAGTCCGGATTCATCGCTCAATGATGTCGTCGGTGACGAGGATCGGACCGAATGGCAGGATCGATTAATCGATGAGTCTGATTCACCGGAAGACTCCGTTGCAGCGTTTCAAGAACGGGAATATCAACGTAGTCTGCTGGTTTCGGCACTTGACGCATTGACTGATCGAGAACGCGAAATATTTGTTACTCGTCGCATCGAAGAAGATAAAGCAACACTTGGCGAACTTGGTAAATTGTTCCAGATTTCCCCCGAACGCGTTCGTCAAATAGAACACAGCGTTTTTT
>CEQE01030832.1_pt1 | contig 10257 bp, 10 predicted proteins | sample 356201 | NCBI WGS metagenome assembly CEQE01 (sample SAMEA2619970, study PRJEB7988) | marine metagenome | biome: marine biome (ENVO:00000447); feature: mesopelagic zone (ENVO:00000213) & marine oxygen minimum zone (ENVO:01000065); material: "saline water (ENVO:00002010), including plankton...
GCGGGCCTGTCCGCCGGCTGGCGGATCAGGCGGGAAATCCCTCTCAATTTATTGGCAGGCAATTAATTTATTCATAAGTTTAACATTGGAGAGATGGCAGAGTCCGGCTGAATGCGCCGCACTCGAAATGCGGTTTACCCTTTTGGGTAACGGGGGTTCAAATCCCTCTCTCTCCGCTCAATATAAAAACCACAGATTCCACGAAAGACACAAATTTCGATTCGGTAGTTGTATTTTTTTCAATTTAGGAGTAGATTTAATTAATGTTGGTCTTTAAGTGACATGAAAAAACAATCATTATACTTTTTACTTTTCCTCTCAATAAATTTTGCCGATCCAGAATCCTTCTATTCTGACAGCTATGCAGTTCTAATCGGGATTAATAAATATCAGGAAAGACCGTTGGATTATGCCGTAGCAGATGCAGAAGACATAAAATCACTTCTAATAGATAAATTTAATTTTCCCGAAAATAATGTCAGTCTAATTACAGATGAAGAAGCAACTCGGGAAAATATAAAAGATGAACTTTTCAGGGTAGCTAAATCCACAAAAAAGAATGACCGGTTGCTCGTTTTCTTCGCCGGCCACGGTGAAACATTGCAATTAGATGATGGTGGCGATGTTGGTTATCTCATACCCGTGGATGGTGATTTTAATAATCTGTACACGTCTGCTATTTCCATGAATGAAATTAGACAAATATCCTCCATTGCAAGCGCAAAGCATATATTATTCCTTGTTGATGCCTGTTACGGTGGTTTGCTGGCAGTTGATTCAAGAGGATTAGGTTTAGACAGAAAAACTGAAGGCTATCTAAAAAAGATTACGAAGGACAAAGCAAGGCAGGTGATTACTGCTGGAGGAAAGGGGGAGAGAGTCTTTGAAAAAGCAGAATGGGGACACAGCGCATTTACAAAAAATCTTATTAGCGGACTTAAAGATGAACTGGCGGATATGGACGATGATGGGTATATAACAGCCAACGAACTGGGCACTTACCTAAAGAAAAAAGTGACAGTTGATTCTCACAATATTCAGACTCCTCAAAACAAAAGACTCACAAGTGATGAAGGTGAATTTGTATTTAAGACTGATTTTAGTACAGAACCAAAAAATAAAACAATGGAAATGAGTTCAGGGAAAATTGAAAAAGTTGAAAGTGATGGAGTCGAATCAAGAGATAAATCAAACGAATTACTTTATGCAAAATCATTGAAACCTGAACAGTTTATGGTGAGTCTTTGTCTTCAATATATGGACTCTCATAACTTGATGAATAACTCAGCATATCTTTTGGGAGCTGTGTATAGTGGTTATCTGAAGAATGGTAATAATGAAATTTCATTAACTGGAACATTTAACCACTTATCTGATAATGAAAATTTTGAAGGAGAGAAACTGTTTATTTTTAATTTAGAATTATAATATTAGATAATTATTTTTATGCTTATAATGGATTATTTTGGGGTATTGGAATAAGTACACTAAATATCAGTTTTGGCAGTGAGAGAGATTTTGCGGCATTTTCATTAATGCCTTCGATATATATGGGATATAGATTAAATAAGGAGAAAATGGTGAATAAAAGTATTGAAAAAAGTATTGGAGGGGTAAAAGTATATTATGGTTTAAGTTATAATTTTATAGATTTAGTTGATGATATTGATAAATCAATTATCCATTCAGGTATAATTATGAAGTTCGGATTTCTAAAATATTTTTAAATATTCCTAAAAGCATTAAAAAAATTATAACATTTTTGTGGATATTGTTTGATTGTAATTAACACAAAATACTGTATAGATTTAACCCAGATTATTCAATAAACAAAAACTGTTGAGGAACAAAATGAACTCATACCTAATGCTTGGGAAATATACAATATCTGGAATATCCAGAGTTTCTGCTGCAAGAACCCATGTGGTAGAAGAAATTGTCAATAAATTCGGTGGAGAACTGCAGAGTCTTTATGCATTGATGGGTGATTGGGATCTTGCCTTGATTGTTGATTTTCCTGATAATGAGAGCGCTATGCAGTCGGCAGTTGCCCTCAGAAAATATACCGACGTCATTTTCTCTACCTATCCTGCGGTATCTGCTGATAAGTTTGATAAATCTATCACCGATATGTTTAAAGGTTTGATGAAGACAAGCATTGTTAAAGGGGAACCGGCAGACTAAACCTTCGGCTTGGCTGTTCCATCCATTGATCAAATTTCTGTAGACTGGAATTCCCGCGGATTTAGCTACGATGTCTGGGTAGATCCTCCGGGGCGGGAGTGGGTGGATTTCATTCATGCAGGAGCAGTCCATACAGCAAGGAATATCGGAACAACGACGGCACGATGGCTGTATGGTTACAAAAAAATATAATGTGTAAAAAATCACAGGATTTATCCTGTGTAATGTGTAAATTTTTTATAACAGTTAATTTATCAGAGTAAAATACGATGATTACTATTTACAGCACATCATGGTGCCAGTTCTGCAAACTTGCGGGGAGATATCTGTCTGAAAAAGGATTGGAGTTTAAAGAAATCAATATTGAAGAAGATGGTATTTCCAGAGATGATCTAGTCAAATTGACTGGCGGAAGATCAGTACCGCAAATTATTGTTGATGGGAAGCCAATCGGTGGATATGATGATTTGCTCCGGTTGGATAATGAGAAAAAATTAATTCAAACGGTGAAATGAAGTTTTCTGGTACAAATTTTATTTATCTCGTTGCAATTTCCATTGCATTCTCACTGTTTATCTCCTGTTCTTCTCAGAAGACTACCATCAAAACACCCGGGTTGGCTGTTTTAGAGCCTGAGCCGGAAGCGATATCCCCTGAAGAATGGGCTGATGAGATTGAAATTCAATTAATTGTCCACCGAGAGGCATTTGAGGAATTATCCCTTGAACTCATGAAAAGGGATATGGAATCCTATAAGATAGTAAAAAACTGTATCAAAAGTTGTGAAGATGAATTTGAGTTTTATTTAGATGAATTGGCAGGAGTATATACCGGTAATTTTTCTTTCAGGGGTGCAGAATCTGAAGAAAGAATTGAGGATAATGATAAACTTAGTAAACTTCAAAATAATATTGAACAGGGAATAAAAAACATTTCTTCAAAGTATGCCGAATTAGGTTATACGAGGATCGAATCCAAAAAAAGAATCATTGAAATGGAAAATGAGAAAATGTTGAATTCAATCAAACTTGATCAATACAAATCTAAAATTGCTGAAAAACAGGAAGAGACAGCAAGTTTGCTGGGAGATGATGCATCCAAACAAAGGTTGGAGGAACTGGGAAAAGAATTAAATCAACTTGAAAATTTTTATCAAAAGGTTGCAAGTGAGCAGAAGAAACTTGATAAAATTATCAGGTTAACACGTCGGGATTTAAAAGATGTTCATTATTACTGGGTAGGTCCCAGCTACAAAGAAAAGATATTTGACCGCGCTTTCCGGGAGAGGCAGAAAATTATTGCCGGCATCATGGGAGATATGGATAATATCCTTCAATAGATTTTATTTAATAATTGTAAACCTTCGCGCCTTTTTCTTACCACTGTTTTTCAACTGCATAATATAAACACCGCTGGGGAGATACTTTCCGGTATAGGTAACTTCATTTAACCCGGTTTCCAATTCGGTCAGAACAAATCCGTCAACTTTCATCCCGAGTATATTATAAATGTTAAAGCTTGCTGATCCACTTTCAGGAACATAAACATCAAAGGTAGTCAATTCTTTAATTGGGTTAAAGGGATTTGGGTAATTTTGATTCAACGATAAGAGTGAGGGCGAAAATTCGATTGAATATTGATTCACTGCAGTTTCGTCGTCACCTGTTAAAATGACGATATAGAAATTTTCTGTATTGGAAGGTATAGAAATTTCTTTGCTATTTTCGAGATTATAAGTATAAACATTATCATCGCTGGTTTTTAAAACTACTAATGCTGATACATTATCATTTGCTTCTGATGGAATGAATGTGATGACCATAGGTGTTGGATTTTCAATTTGCAGATAATGACAGGCACGGTGCATAAGATCATTTCCAAAATAACCAAATGTTGTTCCTTCATTTGGTACATCAATAACTTCCTCAAATTCGGGTTCTATTCCATAATCACGATACCCCTGCGCTTCTTCGTATGTATAGGGTTTTGCTTCTTCTGAATCGGTTAAAAGTAGATTTGAGATTATCATATTTTTAAATTCATTATCAAAATTGGTGTCGTAGTCATTTAAAGCATCTTCTATTGAAGTAAAGGAAATCGTGTTCAAGAATGTGTTGGGTAGGGCATAATCAAAGATTTTCAAAATGGTATTGATTCCATCTATATGTTCGGACAAATATCTAAAAAAGATAAAACTCCCATACACGTGAAAACTGTATTCATCCAATGCGGTATTCGGCTCATCAAACCAACCTAACAAATATTGATAATTATCATTCACATCGTCATAGACTTCATCTTCAATCCATGTGGATGTTGCCTCCAGCATCCAGATGTCATTGTTGTTAAAATAGTCATAACCATACTGAATTGCGTGGAAAAATTCATGCGCTGCCGTTACCATAATACTTTCAGTTTCTCCGAGGGGAAAACCGCCATATTCATTCCGCATTTCCATGAAACTTGTGCGAGCGTTTAACTCGATAACTTCTGAATTTTCATTGTCACCCGTGTTACTGGCATAGTATTCCGATCTTACAAATCCGTAATATCCGGCCCCTAGAGTTTTGATATAAATATCATAATCATCACTTCCACCGTTGTCATTGAATGTGTACCACCCATCGCCGGGCGGTTGTGTAAATCCAAATTCAGTTATTTCATTATCAATAACCATTTGAAATACAGATGCCATATTTTCAACGTAATCCGGTGTACCATCGGTATCACTATCAGAAGGATCCACAGCGCTATTTCCATCCAGTGTATAATGAAAACGGAGAAATCCTGAATCGTAATACTGGTCAAGTCCGGTAGGTCTTGCCAAAAAATCAATTTGATCTGAATCAAAGTCATCCGATGAAAATAATTCTCTGATATTTACAGTTGAATTGTTGTGTAAAAATTCGTGAACGAGAGGCGTTCCACATTTTGGAATGATTGTTTCATTCTCGATTCCGGTATTGTCATTAGCGGTCAGATCGTTAAAAGATATCAATACGAATAGAAATCCAAAAAGTGTAGAAAACGTTTTAAGCTTAAATGATTTGATGTGGATTGGATAAGTCATTTGCTATTTTTCTTCAGTAGATATCCACTAACAACCATGGCAGCGCCGATAATGAAATAAGTCCTGCTTTGGTCAAGCAGTCCTGCAGCCACGAACCCGGAACCGGATAACATGAGAATGGGAGGAAGTTTTGTTTTAATTGCAGTAATTAATGGAGTGTCACTGTCTCCAATGGTCAATTCTTCTCCAACAACATGAGCAAGTTTTTCAATGGATTCACCGGCAATGGTTAATGGAAGTCTTAAATAAATTTGAATTTCGTACGGAAGATCAGCGAAAAATATTTCAACAGTCACAACGGGATGATTCAACTGAAAAGAAAATTGAACAGATTCATCCAACTGTTTCGTTTCAACTTTTTTTACGATTCCGGTTTGCATAAAATTCAAAATTTGTTGAGTATCAACTTCCGCATGATAGATTGTAACATAAAACCAATTATTGAGCGCAGACCACGTTACAACATCCTTGGAATCAATTTTATCACTTGCTCCAAGGGTAATGATCGTTCCATTTACTTTTTCTTCAATGGATAAAGATTTAACCTGAACAGAGTGGTGCTTCTGGCAGAAAAGAAGAGATCCAGCGCAAAATATAAAAATCAATAAGAATCGATTGTAATTGGCTGTCATTTTAGTGAATTTGGTTTTTCATATCCTATAAACTTAAAAATTTTGGTTTAATATTACTTGTATCATTGTATATATTTCGGCAGCAATGAAACGGAAATTATTTCATATAATTATTCGACTTGTCTTACTGACTGTTTTTGCCAGCAGTTTCCCGAATCTCTTTCCTACAGAAAATACCGGACCATCCGGTAAATCCAACCAACAGGATCAGGATAAAAAGAAAAAAAAGAAAAAGCGGCCTACAAAGAAAAAAAAGAGTTCGTCCAAAAAAAGAAAAAAGAAACCATCTTCAAAGTCGAAAAAAAAGAAAAAGAGAAAAGGGACAAAGAAAAGACCAGGCAAAAAGAAAAGAACCAAATCAAAATCAAAACCAAAATCTAAATTAACGGCTCCATCAGCCAGGAAGGAATCAAGTGCCACCAAATCCGAATTAAAGCAATGGAATGTTTATGAACATTCCGATAAACTGTTCCAGTTAAAGCATAAACTGGATTCAAAAAACCGGAATATGGACAGGAAGATGGCCGGTTTAAAACCTATTGACATGGAACAAAAATCTGCCATAAAACGCGCATCACCCGTTTTAGCTCCAACTTCTCCCGAAGATTACCGTTTTAAACGTGAAAAAGCGCTGGACTATGAATCCCGTGGTATGTTCGCAAGTGCAAAAGACATATATTTAAGATTGATTGCTTCTGATCCGGTCAATCCTGATTTCCACTACTTTTTGGGTTCGCTGTATACCAGTAAGGGACACTATCAAAAAGCTAAGTTATCATTTTCCGAAGCGCTGGAAATTGATCCCAATCATACTGCAACGTTGAATACTTTGGCTCACTTGAATAAGAGTGGAGAAGGAAGAGAAGTAGCATCGTCACTCTATGGAAAAGTTTCTGAGAAAGTACCCGAAGGAACCGGACAGTTTATCAAGGATTTGAAAGATCATTTAGAGTCCGAAAATTTTAAAGAGGCATTGTCAGTCAGCCGAGAGAGTATGAATAAATTCCCGGACAATTATATTTTTCCGTACTATCAGGGTAGAGCGTACGAGGGATTGGATGACTTTGAAAATGCAAAGAAGTCCTACAGGACCAGCATGTCTTACAAAGACACTGACCCCATAGCAGCCGTTTCCCTTGGTGATTTGTATGATACCCAGGGTAATTATTTGTATGCTGCTGTCACGTATGAAAGTGTTTTAAACAAAAAACCACATGATATTGGACTAAGATTCAAGCACGGTTTAAGTTATTTCAAATCCTATGAATGGGCAAAGGCGTCAGCTTCGTGGGAAGATTTGCTGCATTATTCTCCCAATCATTCCATGGTACTGCACTTGCTTCCTCAGGCATACTACATTCTCAGCTTGGAATACAACCGAACCGGATTTTCCGATTTGGGTCGGAGGGCATTTGCCAATGCAATTGCCGTTAATTCCCGCACCCATGAATGGCTCCCGGACGCACTGAAAACAGCCGGTGAGTATTACAGGGAAATCGACTTGCACAGAAAATCGCTGAACGCTTATCAGGATGCCATTGATATCGTTCCATCGGATGATGAGAATTATACCGGTCTGGGAATCACCTACTGGGTCATGGGTGAGAAGGAAATGGCGCGGGCAGCGTGGGGGAAAAGTCTTGCCCTTAAGCCGGAGGATAACAGCGCCAAGGGGTGGCTTCTTCTTGCCGGACGGCAATCTGATTTTTAATCATTTCCCACTTTCGATTCTTACTAATACCCTCTAACCGAATCCACAGTAAAATGAAAAATAAAGCGAAGGTAATTTTTATTTTATTTATTGCCGTTTCTCAATTCTACTTTGCAAAAGATTTTGAGGGAGAAGATTTGGTATGGAAAGGAATTAACACTTTTTACAGCGATTATTACGACAGCGCCGAAATTATTTTAACCCGTGCGAGGTTGCAATATCCGGAACATCCCGCCGTGCACTTTGTGTGGGCGGTATCCAAATGGCTGAAAACTCAAGGTTACGAGGGCCACAAAGCGGCATACACCGTTTTGGAGGAATCTTTGGATGAAATATCTGATGACTATAAAGGATTGGTGGAAAAGTATCCGGATGAGGCGAATTATCAACTGTTTAAAAGCGCCACAGACGGACTCATGGCAAGAGTTCACCTTGGAAAAAAAGAGTGGATAGGTGTTGTGTATGATGGATTCAGGGGGTTCAAGGGGGTTAAATCTGTACATAAAAAGTATCCAGAATTGTGGGACAGTTATCTCGCCATGGGTGTTTTTGATTTTTATGTTTCAAACAGTTCTTCCATTGTGCAGTTTTTTGCTGGTTTATTGGGAGTGGATTCCGATCGAAAAAAAGCGCTGGAGAATATTCAACTGGCGGTTGAAAAGGGCGAGTATTCCTGGATTGAAGCAAGCTACATTTTATCATTCATCTATTTGTGGATGGATGAGCAATATGAACAGTCGCTACCGATTATTGAAAGATTGAGAGTCAACTTTCCGGAAGGGATGTATGTTCAGCACTTGGCCACGGAAGTTTTGCTCTATCTCGGGCGTTTGGATGAAGCAGAGAAAAATTTGAGTTTATCGAAAAAAATAATTGAAAGACTGCCCCCCGCATCCCAAAAAGGGTGGATTCCTACGTTGAAATACCAGAATGCGTACTTATTATTTTTAAAAGGAGATTTAGACACTGCATTAAACCTTGTGACTCAATCCATTGATGAATTTGACACAGAGTTGGATACTCCTCTTGGATTTGGATATGTCCTTCGAGGAAAGATCCACGATTTGAAAGGTGAGAGGGGAAAAGCAATCTCTGATTACAAATCGGCATTGAAATTGGACAATTATACTTCAGCTATGGATGATGCGGAAAAGTACTTGAGAGAACCATATCAATAAAAATTTATCATCTATGAATTATTAATTTATTTGACTCTTTCCTAAATTAGAGTTACACTAACCGAATGGGGAAGAATCAGATTATTTTTAGCATGATGGACAGAATGTAAAATGAAAAATAGTGTAAAAAAAACCGGATTCATTTATCACCATATTCTAATAATTATTTTTATTGCGACACTTTCAGGGCAAGATATCATTATAGATACATTAAGTTATACTGAAATTGCAACCGATTCATTTTCAATCAGTTATGGAGAAGAGGGCTTTGTTATTTATCAAATGCCATGGGATGGAATTTTGAAGGGTATTTACGTGAGGGTTGCTGAATGGGAAAGCGATGATCAGTGGATTCGACTAAGGGTGTATCGTTTAAATTATCCTTTCAATTTAATTGGTGAACCCTATTCTTTGGAATTTGTAAATGAGAATGGTTGGTTAGGATACTATACTTACAATAACAATAATCTTATCCCGGATACCTTTGGATTGCCAGATGAATGGAATTCATTTGGTGACATTGGTCCTTGTACTGGAGTAGATCTTGTACCCAATGCTTTGGATCCAATTAACGATGTGTTTTGGAAATCTGATTTTGTGGAAGCAGCTATAGGTACCAGCCATGATGGTTGGTTCCATGCTGTAGATGGAGGTTCTGAACCTGAATTTAATCAAGGTGATTATTTAGCGATATGTGGGTTGTATTGGATGGGTGACCCTGATAATAAAGTCACCTTTTATGCCGGGGACGGTACCGGCCTGGCTGAGCCATGGCCTTTTCTCCTGTTCAGTCCCCAGTGTGGTGGTATTTCCGGTGAAGGCGGGTGGCATATCCGTTCCACAGTCGTGGACTGGCAGCTTGCTGTTGAATTTTATCCTGATTCTATGGATGTTGATGAAACAGATAAAATCCGTTATCTTGAAATTTTTAATTTAAACCCCAACTATCCTAATCCGTTTAACGCTTCTACACAAATAAATTATTATCTTCCAAAACGAACCAGTGTTACACTGAATATTTTCAATATAAAAGGGCAATTGATTAAAACATTGAATGATAGCAACAAACCTGCTGGAAATCATGCAATCACCTGGGACAGCACTGATGAAACAGGAAAAGACCTTCCGTCAGGAATTTATTTATATCAACTGGTCATAGATGGGCACAAAACCATAGATACACAAAAAATGGTTTTGATGCGATAACTGCCACATCCATCGTTAGTTTATTTAGTACTACTTGTCATAAATTCCCTCAGTTTATTAAATATTAAATTTCAATATATTTTGTTTTTCATTAGTTGAATCATAACTTTCAAGCCGGATATGGAAGATACGAAACCCATAAAACGTAAAGAGACACGAAAAGTGATGGTTGGTGACATCCCAATCGGGGGTGGTTCACCAATACCTGTTCAGTCCATGACAACAGCCAAAACAGACGATTTTGATGCTGTGATGAAAGAGGTGGAACGTCTGGAA
>CEQE01324391.1_pt1 | contig 10254 bp, 9 predicted proteins | sample 356201 | NCBI WGS metagenome assembly CEQE01 (sample SAMEA2619970, study PRJEB7988) | marine metagenome | biome: marine biome (ENVO:00000447); feature: mesopelagic zone (ENVO:00000213) & marine oxygen minimum zone (ENVO:01000065); material: "saline water (ENVO:00002010), including plankton...
CTCGATCCGATCCGGCTGGGCGGCGGTGCCGAGCGCGCTTGAGATAAACTCTCGAAGGCGGTCTGGCCGGCCTCGAGTTGGGCATATCAGAGCGTATCGTTGGATTAGGTTTCTCCCAGTACGGTTGAGATTGACTGAACTCCGGCTGCGATAGTGCCCGCAATGATCAGGGAAAATCAAGGGTGCTGCGTGATCGTTGTCTATTCAAGGGAGGGAGTTGTATCTCACTAAATGGTGGTTTAGATTCAGAGCTGAAATTAAGAACAACAAAAACGATGAGATGGGGAAATGCCGGGTGAATAGATCCGCAAATAACCAAACCGCCGATGAAATTTTAGACAGCCAGCGTGGCGGCATGGATTATAAAGTGCCGACGCTTGATGGCGATTATCGCAAAGGTCTTGGCTCGCTGTCGCGAATTGCGCGCATGGCCATGCAGTATCGCGTGCAGTTTCCCATCGCCGTTATCGCTGTCATTGTTGCTGCTTTTTTTCAATTGTATATCCCGCGGTTTCTGGGCGAGGCGGTTGATCATGCAACGGGGTTGCTGGGCGGCGCCAAGGCATCTCATGGTGCGGCGGAAGAAGCCTTGTGGACAGCGGCGGGACTGTTAATCGGTGTCGCTATTTTGCGTGGTCTGTTCACCATGCTGCACAATTATTTGGGCGAGGCGATTGGCCAGCGGACGGCTTACGAATTGCGGCTGGCCTATTTTGAAAAATTACAGCGTTTAAGTTTCTCTTACCATGACCGGGTGCATTCGGGTGATTTGATGACCCGCGGCATGCTGGATATCGAAGGCGTGCGCCGCTTTGTCGAGCACGGTATCCTGCGGCCCATTCTGCTGGTCATGCTGGTTGGTGGCGGCGCTTTTATATATATGGGCAATGATGTTGTGCTCGGCTTGCTGAGCTTGAGCTTTGTGCCCTTTGCGCTCTGGCGGGCCTCGGTATTCAGGCTAAAATCGCGCGCCCTGTGGCGGATACTGCAGGAACGATTATCTCACCTCACTCGCATCATGGAGGAAAATCTCGGCGGTATCCGGGTGGTCCGGGCCTTTGCCGCTCAGGATTTTGAAATTGAAAAATTTGACACTTCGTCGGCAAAGGCGCTGGCGATAGCCATCCAACGGGTGAGCGTGCGCTACAGCAATACGTCGGTCATGACCTACGCCTACTTCCTGGCGATGGGGCTGGTATTGTGGGTCGGCGGCTTAAAAGTGCTGGATGGTGAGGTAACGGTCGGTGAATTGACCCAGTTTCTGGCCTTTATGACGGTTTTGCAAATGCCGATCCGCCAAACTGGAATGGTCATCAATGGTATTGCGCGGGCGTCTGTTTCGGGTGTGCGTCTGTTTGAAATATTGGATATTGAACCTGCCGTACAAGACCGGCCGACGGCACAAAATCTTGAAATAAAAGGCGGCGTATTAAAGTTTGAAAACGTTGCCTTCTCCTATGCGGGCTCACCTGAAAATGATCCGGGTGATGCCACGATTAAGGATATTAATTTTGAGGTCCACGCGGGGCAGACCATCGGCATCGTCGGCCCGCCGGGCAGCGGCAAATCAACCATCGCCCATTTGATACCACGGTTCTACGATGTCACATCGGGGCGCATTACCATCGATGACCAGGACATTCGCGAGGTGACCCTGGATAGCTTGCGCGCCGCGGTTGGCGTCGTCCAGCAGGATACCTTCCTGTTTACCTCTGAAATCGATGCCAATGTCGCCTATGGCGAGCCTTGGGCCGAGCAGGAGCGGGTGGTGTCGGCAACCGAGTCGGCGCAGCTTCACGCCTATATCGAAAATCTGCCGCAAGGGTACGATACGATTGTCGGCGAACGTGGGGTGTCGCTTTCGGGCGGCCAGCGCCAACGCCTCTCGATAGCGCGCAGCGTTATGCTGACACCACAATTTATGGTCTTTGATGATTCCACGGCTGCCATTGATGCCGCGACCGAACAACGCATTCGCGCCGCCCTCAAAGAAGTTACCAAGGAACGCGCGACCATTGTTATTTCGCATCGCCTCAGCTCGCTCATGCATGCTGATGAAATATTGTTTCTCGACGAAGGCAGCATTGTCGAGCGGGGTAATCATGACAGCCTGTTGGAGCAGAATGGCCGCTATCGCGCGCTCTACGATCTGCAGGCCGGTATACCTACCGAGGAGGCCGAAGGCTAAGCCATGGCGGATATTGGTCATAATATAACCCATGGCAGCGCAGCCTCGACGGGACATCTGCGCGGCGAGGAAATGTTTGGCGTGGTCTTTGACGGTAACGTCATTCGCCGCTTTATCGAATTCGTCACACCTTATAAAAAAACAATTTATATCGCCTTCGTGGCGGTCATTATCTACACCCTTACGCAAATTGCCATTCCATTGATTATCCGAGACGCTGTCGACAGTGCTGTTGGCAAGGGACCGGATGGTTATGACCTCCTTGTCTTGGCGGTGCAGATTTTCTTTGGCGTGGTCACCGTCAATTATGTTTCGAATTATTTTCAGCTAACCATCGTCGCCAAGCTGGCCGAGCGTATTTTGATCGATCTTCGCCGCGCCATGTTTGTTCATCTCCAGGAAGTCTCGCTGTCTTTCATGGATAAGACCGAGGTCGGACGATTGATGTCACGCCTGCAAGGCGATGTGAACTCAATCCAGGAATTTCTCGAAACATCGATTTTCGCGATTGGTGATTTTATCCTGCTGATCGGCATTATCATCGTGCTGCTGACTTTGGATTGGCAATTGGGATTGCTGACCCTGTCGGTCGTGCCGGCGCTATTTATCGTTCGTATGGTCTGGCTGCCAATTGCCAAGAAAGCCTTCATGCGGGCGCGCGAAACGTCATCGATTGTCAATGGCGCCTTGGCTGAGAACATTAATGGCGTGCGCACAGTTCAGGAAATGACCCGCCAAAGTGTCAATTTCGACGCCTACGAGGAAAAGGCCCATGACAATTTGCGGGCTCATTTGAAGGCAGTAAAATTGGCGCAAATTATGGTGCCGACGGTTGATACCTTAACCGGTTCCGCGATGGCGATTGTTATCATCGTCGGCGGTAATTTAGTGCTCAAAGACAGCCTTGATCTGGGCGTGATGGTGGCGTTTCTGTTTTATGTGCAGCGCTTCTTTGATCCGATCCGCTCGCTAACCATGCAATACAGCGTCATGCAACGCGCGATGGCTTCCGGCCAGCGTATCTTCGAAGTACTCGATGTTAAAATCGATGTTGAGGATAAGCCGGATGCGGAACCGATAGGAGATACCGATGGCTCGGTGATTTTCAAAGATGTCACCTTTGGCTATCTGCCGGATCAACCGGTGCTTAAAAACATTAATTTTGAGATTATGCCGGGTGAAACAGTGGCCCTGGTCGGGCCAACCGGATCGGGCAAAACCTCAACGACAGCTTTGCTGCACCGGTTCTATGATATTTGGGAAGGCGAAATTCGCATCGGCGGCAAAGACATCCGGGACGTGACCCAAGACAGCCTGGGCGAAACCGTCGCGATGGTGTTGCAGGAGCCGTTCCTGTTTACCGGTACCGTGTTTGAAAACATTCGCTATCACAAATTAGACGCCACTCAACAAGAAGTGGAAACGGCGGCAATAGCCGTTGGCGCGCACGATTTTATCGAGAAACTGCCGGACGGCTATAACACCATCCTTGGTCAACGCGGCGGCAGCCTATCGATCGGTCAGCGGCAACTTATAAGTTTTGCCCGGGCCATCGTAGCGGATGCGAAAATATTGGTACTGGATGAAGCAACCGCCAATATCGACAGCTTTACCGAACGGCAAATTCAAGAAGCACTGGCGGTGATGCTGGAGGGCCGGACGGGTATTGTGATTGCCCATCGGCTGGCAACGGTGCGGGGTGCAGATCGCATTATCGTTCTGCAGGACGGTGAAATTATCGAAACCGGCAGTCATGACGAATTGATGGCCATGGACGGTATGTATCACCGGCTTTATACGCTGAATTACGCCTCGTTTGATGACGTGCCGGATGAGTTGATCAAAGAAGCGCTCAACTTTAAAAGCTGATTTGTAGCTTAGGTCTCGAACTGTGCGGCGATATCCTTAGCCGCTGTTTGCAAATCGTCCAGATATTCATCGACAATTTCTTTAATCGGGGCAGCTTTTCTAATCCAGGCCAAGGTAATGCAGCCCAGCACGCCCTTTTTTGCCAGGATCGGTACAGCAACGGCATCAAGGCCGTCGTCGAAGCTTGATTTCAGTGGGTTTTGTCCGCCGCCGAATGACGGTTCGCGCGTGGCATAACCGGCTTGGCGAATTTCATCGAGAAATTTTTTAAAACCGGCATCGTTTCTCACACTGCGGTTGGCGATGCTGGTCGATTTTTTAAGACGCTCAATTATCTCAGATCTTTCATCATCGCCGCAGAAAGCAAGATAAGCTCGGCCGACTGAAGAGAGCGGAAAGTTAATCATATGACCGATATTGTCGCGGTTAAGTAAAAAAGGAGAACTGGCGCGGCTGGTTTCTTTAAGCTCCATATGCATGCCTGACGAGCTAAGAACGGTTAATTCGGCGGGCCAAGATGCTTTCTCACAGATCATATCCAGATGGGGCGCAGCAATTTCCGCCAACCGGTCAGATTGATCCAACCCTTCAACCAAACGCTCAATTTTGAAACTGTTGCGATAGAGACCATCGCCTAAGCCGCGCCGTATCCAGCCGGCTTGATCCAGCGTGCGCAAGACCCGCAGGATTGTCGGTCGCGGCAGGCTCGAAGCATGATAAAGATCGTTTAACGAGGCGCGGCCGTGCTCTTGCAGAATTTGCATGATCTCAAGCCCGCGTTCCAAGGCGCGAATAGTCTTAGGTTCAGTTTTCTGCGGTGCCACCATGTGTATCACCAAAATTTCATTAGGTGAAAACTAGCGGATTGTCACAGTGGTGGAAAGCTATTCAGACCCGATTTTGAATTTGCGGGCTGTCGGCAGCGTAGCGATAGGCTCTGAATACCCAATTTACATCGCCAGCCAATGGGTTGTGCGTCCAAAAGTCCGAAACATACTGCCAAACCACATCGCCTTCCGGCGTTACTTCAAAAATACAGCCCTTACCGCCCTCGCAGATCAACGTGTTACCGCTGTCCAGGCGCTGCATTCCGCTGATATGCGGACTGAAGAAGCTAAGTGCCGGTTTGCCGCGATATTCCCATTTGGTTGATTTACTGATCGGATCGAACTCGACGACGCGGGAGAAAAATATATCACCGCCGTGCATGCCGTTGGCATAAACCAATACATTGCCGTTATCCAACATGTGGCAATCGTGCTGGTGGCCAAGCTCTATATCATGGTGCTCCCACTTAACCTTGCCGGTTTGCCGGTCGACGATGATCAGCAAATTGAGCACCCGGTAACTCACCATGATGTCGCCATTGGGCAGCGGTGCGCAGGTATTGGCATGGGCCCATTCATGGCGTTTGCAGAGCGGGCAAATGAGATATTTGTCCATATCGAGTTCTGTCGAGTGCCACTCCCAGACCACATTACCATCTACATCGATTTCTCTGATAACATCTTCATAGGGACCACCAGCATCGAAAGCATCTTCGGTCCCGGCCAGCCCGCCTTTAATCCTTTCAGCGTCTTCATCATTCATCTTGTTCCAAGCGATATAGACGGTATTGCCGTTCGGCAGGCGCCTGGCATCATGGTGCTGGTTTTCATCATGGTGTTCCCAGACAATATTGCCGTCCCAATCATACTCCCTGAGCCAGCCACCCTTGCCAGCCGGGATGGGTGGGCCATCTTCGGTGCCTTCGCCGATAAATAAATTGCCGTTGGGGAGGAGCATACAGTGGTTGATGCCGCCTTTTTTTAACTGCCACTGATGGACGATCTCACCTTCGATATTGAGCAGATTAGCGTGATCATGGTTGATCGGGGCAAATAAGGTAAAGCCTGGGGTCGCTCGATCCACATCGTGGTGGGTCAGGCCGAAACTATTAAACAACATTGGGGTCTTCTCCGAATTATTATTTTGTTACTTTCTAATAAGAGCGAATTATTGCAACGAGTTAAAGCCCAAATGTAAGATGATTTCGTTCTGTGAAATTAACCGCTACACTTGCCGCTCCTGCAACATCATGGAATAGAGATGAAATCATGAAAGCGCGTGTTAAATGGGTTCAGGATAGAACTTTTCTTGGCGAATCAGGAAGTGGCCATTCGATGGTTATGGATGGTGATCCGGCAGGGGGCGGCCGCGATCTCGGCATCCGGCCAATGGAGGCTTTGCTGCTGGGGATGGGCGGCTGCACGGCTTACGACGTTGTCGAAATACTGGAGAAATCCCGCGAGGATGTCGCTGATTGTGCGGTTGAGCTTGAGGCCGAACGGGCTGAAGATATTCCCAAGGTTTTTACCAAAATAGCTGTGCGCTATATCGTCACCGGACGCAATCTCGATCCAAATAAAGTCGAGCGCGCGGTTAAACTATCAGCAGAGACATATTGCTCGGCGACCATTATGCTCGGCAAGACGGCCGAGGTTAGTCATGAAATTGAAATTATCGATACGGCGAAGAATTGAAAGCCCAAAATTAAAGGGACGCTATAAGCTAGCGTCCCGTTAATTGAAATCATAGTTCAAACTAAATTTACGAATTTAGTTTGCGCAAACTTAAACCTAAATTGCGATGCCGGTCTGGCGCCAGGTAGACGTGCCTTTGCAGTCTGGGCAGACGCGCTCGCCAATATGGCTGGACTGAAACTCGTCCATACACATCAAGCATTTACGGCGTTTAGCAATCAATTTATCCGATTGCGGTTTCTTGTTCATTTCCGAACGAGAGGCCATGGATTTCTCTCCATTGTAAAATTTATCCAATAAACGGAAATTCCGTTCCTCCCCGGAAGGACCGTTTGGTCGGGCAATTGGCTGCATTACTGCGCCTTAAATATTATCTATTTTATTGCCACGCCTGGTCGAGCCGGGATATATAACTGATGTTATATGCGATTTCGGGTTCAAATTACCTCTGCAAATTTTGCATAGCTACCATGAAAATTGAACGACCCTCCGTTAATAATACTGAAACCCTTGACTCTTAAGGGATTTTTCTTAGAAATGTTTTCCAACTTTAATACAAAAAAATTTGGGGGAATTGAGAATGCGGGTTATTTCGTACCAGAAAGACGGAAAATCACGAGTCGGCGTAGTTATAGGTGAAGCCGGTGTAGTCCCGTTAAATGACGCCGCACCGGATTTTTCAGACAGTTTAAAGGCTATTTTGGCGGTTGATCCGAACCTCGAAAAGGTCCGTGCGGCGACGGCTGGGAAAGATCCTAGTTTCTCTATTGACGATGTTCGGCTTGATCCGGTGATACCGGAGCCAACCGCGATTTGGGCGATGGCGCTAAATTTTCATACCCATGTTGAGGAAACCGGGCTGACAACATCGGATAAATATCCGCACATCTTTTTGCGCCATGCCGGCGGCCATGTCGGGTCGGGCCAGCCCCTGATGTGCCCCGATCCAGAGGTCGCGCGGGCCTATGATTATGAAGGCGAGATGGCGATCATCATTGGCAAAAGCGGGCGGCATATCCCAAAAGATAAAGCGCTCGGTCATATCGCCGGTTTCTCAATTTATAACGAAGGCTCGGTGCGGGAGTTTCAAGGTCATAACCGGCAATTCGGTCTCGGCAAGAATTTTGAACAATCGGCTGCCTTTGGTCCCTGGCTGATGACACCGGATGAATTTGGCGATCCCTATCAACAGACGATTTCAACCCGGCTCAATGGCGTTACCCGTCAGCACGAAAGCATCAGCGGCTCAATCTTTAGAATGGAGGAACTGATCCACTATATTTCGACTGGCTACCGGTTACGTCCCGGCGATGTCATTGTTAGCGGCACGCCGGGGGCGCTCAAACCCGATCCCAACGACAAAGCCGCCCAGGTTGACGCTCATTTCGATGATGCAGTGAAATATGCCGGCCGCGTCCATATGACGCCGGGTGATGTCTGTGAGGTGGAAATTTCCGGTCTTGGGATTCTCAAAAATCCGGTGGAAGCAGATATCCCGCCGAAATACACAACCTATTAATTCACTTGATTTTTAGGTCCGGAATAGCGGACATTAGGATGGAAAAATAACAAAAGCGGCCAACAGAGTCGCGAAACCTTCAACTGGGAGTAATCACATGTCTAAGAACATCAAGATAGCTGCGTTGGCCGTTATGGGCACGTTTGCGTTATCGCTACAATCTGCATCAGCAGAAACGATGAAAATCACCTTCGCTGCGGCGCCGCCACCAGCGCAATTGCTGCTACGAATCGCCGGTAAATATTATATTCCGACTGTGAATAAACGCCTCGCTGAAGGCGGCGATTTTAAAATTAAATGGACCAAAGCCTGGGGCAGCAGCTTGGCTGGTTTCAAAGATACCTTTGAAGCAGTTGAGGAAGGTATTGCCCAGATGGCGATGACGTTGAACGTGTTCGAGCAATCAAACCTGCCATTCGAAAATTTGTCTTACAAAGTGCCGTTCGCGACGGCCAACGTTAAATTACTCAATCAAGTCCATAAAGACCTGCATAAGAAATTTCCGGTTATGGGTAAGGCGTGGTCGTCCCGCAATCAAGTCTATCTCGGCGGCGCGGCTTCGGATACCTGGAACCTGATCACTAAATTCCCGGTGACCAAATATGAAGACCTGAAAGGCAAGCGGATCGGCGCCAGTGGCGCAGCCTCTGCCTGGATCAGAGCGGTCGGTGCGGTGCCGGTAACATCTTCAATGAACCAGTCATTTACCAACATTAAGAACGGGCTCTATGAAGGTTATCCGATTTCCAATACCTTGGCCTTTATCTACAAAACCTACGAAGCAGCCAAACACCTGACCCAGGTCAATTTTGGTGCCACCGTCGGGCCGAGCATGAGCTTTCACAAGCAAACTTGGGATAAAATTCCCGGCTACGCGCAGAAAATCCTGCGTCAGGAAACAGCTATTCTGCTGGCTAAATACAGTGGTGGTTCCATGGGATTGGCCAAAAAATTTGGTGGCATCATGAAGAAAAAGGGCGTCAAGATTGCCGGTTTCCCGGAATCAGAACGCCGCCGCTGGGCGATGAAACTGCCGAACGTGCCAAAACAATGGGCAGCAACATGGGAGAAAAAAGGTCTGCCGGCCAAAGCTATCCTGCAAGCCTATCTTGATGGTCTTCGGGCAGGCGGCGAAAAGCTAGCCCGCGACTGGGATAAAGAGTAAGCCGCTCTTAGATCTCTAATATGAATGATCAAAATCAGACCCAACTTTCTCCGGATCAATCCGGAGGAGGTTGGGTGTCTTCTATTGGTTCCTTTTTCGACAAAATTATCGCCATCCTGAACGCCATTGGTACCGGGTGGATTTTTGTCATGATGATGATGATCGTCGCCGATGTGTTCTTCCGCTTCGTCTTTAATTCACCAATCCGCGGCGTGCCGTTGATCATTACGATGTCAATTATCGCCATTGTTTTTTTGCAATTGGCCGATGCACTCAGAGCCGGGCGGTTAACCCGCTCCGATATGCTAATTGGCAGCCTGCTTACCAAACGGCCACTAATTGGCTATTCGATGCAGGGTATTTTTCATCTGGCAGGGGTTTTTATTATGAGCGTTCTGCTGTGGTATTCCGTTCCCTTTATGCTGAAAGCCTGGCGCTTAAACTCCTATGACGGCACCGATGGTGAGTTCACTTTGCCCGAATGGCCGGTCAAGGCGGTGATCGTCGTCGGCGCTATCGTTTGCGCTATCCAGTTCCTGCGTCATCTGCTGCGCGACATCGACGCTCTGCGTAAGCTGGAAAAATCCTCATGACTGAGGTCGAAGTAGGCGTTTTATCGGTCGTTGGTGTATTGGTTCTCGTCTATATCGGCATGCATGTTGGTATTGCCTTGTCGCTTATTTCCTATGTCGGCGTCTGGATCATCAGAGATGATGCCACTATTGCCGGCAAATTATTGGCCGCTGCGGCGGCAGAAAGTCTTCGGCGTTTCGAGTTTGGTGTTATCCCGCTGTTCGTTTTGATGGGGCTTTTGGTGAGTGTCTCAGGTATCGGTAAAGATACCTATGACGTCGCCAATCATTTGTTTCGAAAAGTGCGCGCTGGTTTGGGTACGGCAACCGTTGTCGCCAATGCTGTATTTGCGGCTGTGACCGGCTCATCGATAGCATCGGCTTCGGTTTTCACCAAAGTCGCCGTGCCTGAGATGTTG
>CEQE01125052.1_pt1 | contig 10241 bp, 10 predicted proteins | sample 356201 | NCBI WGS metagenome assembly CEQE01 (sample SAMEA2619970, study PRJEB7988) | marine metagenome | biome: marine biome (ENVO:00000447); feature: mesopelagic zone (ENVO:00000213) & marine oxygen minimum zone (ENVO:01000065); material: "saline water (ENVO:00002010), including plankton...
AACATATTTCGCGGTACCATATACTTCAGATGTGGAGGTAATTATAATTCGTTCTGAATTATAATCCCTGCTTGCCTGCAGCACATTTAATGTTCCTTTTACATTGGTATCTATGTAAGAGTCAGGAGAATGATATGAAAAAGGTATAGCTGTCAAAGCTGCCAGGTGAAATATAATATCCACACCCTTAGCCTCATTTCTTATGCCATTGGAATCCCTTATATCTCCAATAACAACCTCTATACTTTTTAATGCTTCCTTAGAAAGAGTGTCTAGCCAACCCCAGGAATTAAACGAGTTATAAAAGACAAAGGCTTTCACATGACAGTCTTTCTTTAGAAGAGCTTCAACCAGATGACTTCCTATAAACCCATCAGCCCCTGTAATTAATATTTTCTTCCCGCTAAGTTCCAATTTTCTACCTGTTTATTATTCTAAAAAAGTATACTAATTCTTACATTCATACAAATATGCACCCTTCTTGCTACCATACCAGACAACCTCACGTAACCATTCATCCCAAGATGGCCATCTGTTACTTATCCTGTTCTTATTAATGAATTCATTTCATAACGTTTATAAAAATAAATTTCCATACTGACTGATAATCCCATTCCTTTTCATCTAATTGGTTCTGTTTAATAAGTGTTCATCAGTAATACTTTTATAAACTGGTATAAAATCATCATAATAAATAGAAGATGGATTCCGCAATGCAAACAAATTCATATCGTTATTGCACATTGGCAATCTTGCTTTACTCTCCAAATAAAGCCTTTTTACTATTGGAAATCTCTTAGCAATTTTGCGTCTTATCTCAACATATTTCCCCGAAGTATTACTTTTAAATAATGATGGATAGTTTTTGAGAATACCTCTTGCCAGACTATACCCAAATGCCTGCTTCACAATGCTTCGTGATTTGTCTAGATCCAAAGACGTTCGCTCAACTAAGGCCTTTGTCAACGAATCGTGAAATATCTGATAATTTGCATACCAATTTGGACTGGTTATCCAACCTAATGCCCCAAGAAGAGTATACCTTTGTTGATGAACCTGACGAACCAGATACATGCACTCCAATTGTTTGGATTTGCCATGAATAATCGATAAGCAATTGGGCATGATTTCTGAAAATGATCTATCGGTAATCACCTCAATGTTACTCTGATCTTCTAAAAACTCATCTTTGCGATGCACTGAAAATAAAGCGACCCAATAATTCCTCAAATAGTCATCTAATCTCTGGACAGGGCAATCCGCCTCTGCAGATCTTAAAGAATAGACACCAATTTTAAGGTCTTTCCCATAAAGGATATTGGTTGGCACAGAAAACACAATTCCCCTTCCCTGTGCCGTTCGGTACCCTGGATTATTCTTAAGAAATTCCTCACATTTAGTTAGTGAATTTGGAATAATAAAATCGTCATCTCCAACATACGCAATATATTCCTCATCAGAAATACGAATCAACTCTTTAATACACTGATAATCATTTAATTCTGGATATTGTTTATAAACTATCTTGACTTTATTTTCTAGTTCTCTAACCACCGATAAAGTCTTTTCCACATGATTTAAATCGCTTGAGTCTCCAATATAAATCGTATGAGGGCACTGAACACTTGCATAATAACGCAATTGCCTGATAACAAATTCAGAACGATTTAGAGTTGGAATAATAATACTCGCCATCAATATCCCCTAAAGGACTCTTCCCAATCTTCCATATTTCCTTTGCATATCAATCCCTATCAACTTTGGCCATTCAATACTTAATGATCAGAACTATTGCCCATGAAAACATTGTATTCGTTAAAATAAACCTTCCGTTTGATACAACTAGGAAATTTCATTCTAAAATATACGCCTCAACTTCCGTTCCAATAATTTCACACCAATAAGGGCCGAAGGACTAAGCATATTGGAGACTTCTGACATTTTGTGTGCCCTGACGCTGATATATTCGTGATCATCTGAACAACCCGTACTTCTACCATCCATTTCTTTTAAGAATGACAAAGAAACACTTCTTTCAAAATAGAAAAAATAAACCTCTTCGTCTGTCAAGCTTGGATTAGGAGGAATCGGGTCAAGTGTCAAAGGTATTAGATCTTCAGTAGAAACATCAATATGAAGCTCCTCCCAGAGTTCCTAGCATGCTGCATCTTTCATATTTTCTTCTGTGAAGCTTATACTACCAGCTGGAAATTCTTTGTAATAACCACCATTAAAAATACGTCGTTGTTCGACCATCAAAGTATAAGTTTCATTGTCCTCTGTACAGTTTAAGACAGGAACAACAACAATACTTTCTCCACGTATCACAATGCATCGTGGAATCTCCACCCCTTCCGGAGTAAGGATAAGGCAATCCAAAAAAGCTAAAGAGAAATTGCTACTGTTTCGTGAAACAGTAGCCAATATATCAATATTTTTAATGATGTTACCATTCGCTTCTACCCGATGCTTCCAGCGTTTAAATTTGAAATTATTAAATACAGGATGAAACATGTTCTTTCGACACTCCTTATATTGCAGAGCTAACAATCATCCATAAACAGCCTGCTATTCTCCAGATTCCCTCTTCTCGAAATCATACAGCGTTTATAATATATTATTCTCTATTTACTTGATGAGGCCCAATTGTATCTTTCCACCATCGTATTGTACTTGCTATCCCTTCGTCCAAGTCAACTTTTGGAGACCACCCAATCTTTTTTTCTGCCAAAGAGCTGTCAACAGAAATACTTGTCTTTATTGTTGGCTTAGACAAATCATACTTTATCTTAAGCTTCTTACCTGATGCTTTAACAATTTTCAACACGAAATCTTTGATTGCAACAGCACTTCCACATCCACAATTCAAGAGATTGTACTTGTCTTCCTGGTTTTCTATTGCAAGCAATACAAAGGCAACCAGATCGTCAACATATAATAAATCACGTTTTTCTTCACCAGTACCCCAGACTACAATCTTCTCTTTTGACGTCATCACTTTTGTCACTGTAGCTCCAAATACATGGCTGTGCTCTATATCAAGCTTATCATGTGGTCCATAAATATTCGAATGACGAATAGCAGTAAACTTTGTGTTGCTAATGCTTGCAAAGAACTCGCACATCTTTTCAATATAAACCTTAGTACTGCCAGCACCAAAATACCTTGGATGCAAGGGTTTGTTAGCATCAAAATCACCTTCTAACAATGGTATTTCACCGGAAGGATACATTATTGTACAACTAAAAAAAATAACGTGTTTGATTTTATGTTCAAATGCAGCACGAAAAATATAAGAATTCATAACCACATTATCTGTCACATGTATATAAGATCGATCTACAATATCTTTAGAGCCTGATGTTGTAGCCGCAGCTTGTATTATTATATCCTTCCCCTTTATAATGCGTTCAACTTCCTCCGGTTTTCTAACGTCTGCCTTGTACCATGTTTATACGATGTTTTACTTAGAATACATTTGAATGCTCTCTATCTTCAGAATGGTCCCTTAAACGCAATCTCTTTAAGATCCTCTCGTTCATCCGGAAACCAGCCGTTAGCCTCATTGTTTATTAAATCGTACACAGTACCGGCAATAGAGCGTGCATTCGGATAAAATAGCTCCTCCAAAACAGGTGTAGGAGGGCAGGTAACATTCGCAAACCCCATACGATGAACACGCACATCTCGCACATTTCCTAAGCGCTCTACCACTCCTGCAACTATCTCAGAGCTTGCACCACAGGTTATCCATCCATTATCTACAACACACAATATACCGGTTTTCTCCACTGAAGTAACAATCGTATCAATATCCAAAGGGCTTAACCATATCGGATCAATTACCTCCGCCTGAATGCCTATATCCTCCAGATAACGCTGAGCTCGCAGACACTCTACCTGCATGTATGAAATACCAACTAAAGTAATGTCTTTTCCCGGCACAGTAACACGAGCCTTGCCCGGATCAACAGTAAAAGCCTGGACCGGCACTTTCCCGTTTTGATAATACAGTAGTCGATGTTCAACAAATATCACCGGATTATCATCACGAATGGAACTGACCAGACAACACTTTGCGTCATAAGGGGTTGATGGAGCAACTACCTTAAGACCAGGGACATGCATAAACAACGAATGCAGTGCCTGTGAATGTTGAGCTCCTTGGCCCCAACTCCTACCAATAATAGAACGTACTACAAGGGGAATAGGCACCCGACCACCAAACATATAGTTGTTTTTAGCTGCCATGTTAACAAGCTGATTCATAGCAAGCAGCAGAAAATCCATACGTATATGAACATGAATAGGCCTGAGACCAGCCATTGACATGCCAATTGCCGTTCCGGTCATAGCATCCTCTGACAACGGTGTACCAAACACACGTTCTGACCCATATTTCTCCACTAAACCACGAGTAGTTCCTAGAATGGCTTTGGGATCATCTACGTCAAGACCAAACAGTACAACATATGAATCCTGCTTCATTTCCTGATCAGTTGCTTCGAGTATAGCGTCCGCGTAGGATAGATTACGTTCCACGTCTTTGGTCCTCTCTAAATACGTCAGTGTGAAGCTCAGAAGCATCCGGAAATAGACTGTTCTCTGCAAAGGCAAAAGCTTCCTTAATTTCTTTTTCTACTTCCTTCTCAATCTTCTTTCTTTGTTCGGACTCTAGCATCTTACCAATACGTTCTACCTGGTCATTTTGTATCCAGAATTCTGACTCTTCCCTTGTACGGTAACCCAAATGAAAATCTTCATTGGGACCTACATGCTCTCTCCATCTATAAGTCATACACTCTAAAAATAATGGTCCTGCTTCTCCATTACGTAATGATTCAATATTACAACTTATCTTTTCATGCAGACTTAGAACATCATTATCATTTATACGTTCTGCCTTGATACCAAATGAAACGACACGCTCACAGATATTAGCCACAGACTGCCTTTTCAGTTGATGAGTATGTATAGCATAACTATTATTCTCACAAATGAAGATGACAGGAAGACGTTTAAGTGCAGCAAAGTTCATGCTTTCGTAGAAAACACCCTCTTCCACTGCACCATCACCAAAAAAACTAACAACGATGGAGTCCTTGCGCTGATATTTCAAAGCGTACGCATATCCCATTGCTTCAGGAATCGTTGTAGCAACTACTGCAGACGTACCCATTATTCCATTATCAACATCAACCAGATGCATTGAACCGCCTTTACCTTTAGCACATCCATCAATCTTTCCATACAATTCAGCAATCATACTTTTCAAGTTCCCACCCTTTGCCAGGTAAAGGGCATGACCTCTGTAAGTTCCAAAAACTATATCATCCTTTCTCAATGTATTACAAACACCCACTGAAATGGCTTCTTGCCCTATTGATAAATGTACGGGACTCTTAATTTTGTCTGTCGGATAAATATCCGCAATTTCCTCCTCCACACGACGAATTCTGTAAAGGGAACAGTATAATCTTTCATTAAGTGATTTGTCTTTTTTATCCAACGTTCTTTGATGCATCATACACTGCCTTATCTGCTTCACGTCTCCAGTAAGCCAATAGATCGTTAACGCTTTCGTCAAAACTATACTTTGGTTCCCAGCCAGTTTCTTCTTTGAATTTATCTACACACGGGATCTGCAATGTAACATCAGCTGGACGAAGCAAATACGGATCACATCGTGTGGGAATAGATACTTTGCTTAAAGAAATAAGGTGTTCCAGGAACTCGCCAACTGTCGTTGTAGTCATACCTCCTATGTTATACACCTCTCCGGCACGACAATGTAGAATCGCTTCCCAATAGCCCCTCATTGCATCTCGTACATCAATGAGCGTACGTACAGAATCAAGATTTCCATGTACTACCTCTTTTTGCAAACCACACTCTACCAATGCCACCTGCCTGGCAAACGAACTAGCAAACAGATCAGAACGCCGTGGGTTAAAATACGCAAACATGCGCGTACAAATAACTCTCATTTTATAACTAACAAAGTAGGTTCTCCCCAGTAAATCCTGAGCTACCTTTGATACGGCATAGGCACTGGCAGGCCGTAATAGCGTATCCTCCTTAATTGGCACATCTTTGGGGTCTACCTGACCATATACTTCAGACGTACTACAAATTTGAATAATAGGGTCAATCTTTGCCATTCTTATCGCCTCCAGTAAATTACTGGTACCAAGTATATTATTACTTAATATTGCTCCGGGTGTGATAAAAGAAGTCCTCACATTTGCATGTCCGGCTAGATGAAACACAGCATCCGGCCGGACCTCATTTAATACAGAGAGAATGGAACCAAAATCCATAAGGTCAGCTTCATACACCACCACCTTATCACGAACTGATTTTAAATTATCATTTGTAGTAGTGCTGTGCCATCTTGAAATTCCGTGAACCTTTACTTCCGGATGATTGTTTACTATATATTCAGCCAGATAACTACCACCAGACCCTGAAATTCCAGTAATCAAAACACTATTTATTTCCTGAATATCTGCCATATACTCCTCCTCAAAGAGAAAAACGTAAATTATTTCCTGTTTTTATTAATAACTTCAGTTCTCATAATTTATAATAATGATTCATCTCCCAATCCATGTCCCAATGATCCGTTTATTGTTTCATAACCGGGAATAATCGGATCTGGAATACTTCCCAGGAATGTACCTTCTTGACAAATATTTTCTAATTCCTTCCAATCAAAGAACCCTAAATCCGCCAATAAAGGATACATTGCAATTGAACCATGCATTTTACTGATAACGAAGAAGCTATTTTTGTGCTAGGTGCTTTTTTGTGTATCAATAATGTCTGCTTCCAGACCTATTTGACTCTTTCTTCCAGAAATGCTAAATCACTTTTTGATGTAAATGTTTTCATAGGACAACTATTATCACCTAAAGAATGGCAGCTTTGTACCACTCTATTGTTTTTTGGATGCCTTCTTCCAAAGAGATCCGAGGTTCCCAATCCAGCTCTTCCTTGGCCTTCTCACAGTCAAGACAAAGAGCGGTTTTGTTGCTCGGCTTGGATAAGTCATGTTCAGCTATCAATTGCTTATTAGAGCAATCGATAATCTTGTTGACCAAGTCTTTGATTGAAATCGAGCTTCCATATCCTACGTTATAGAGTTCAAATGGATTTTTTTGTTTAGCAATTGCCAGTTCCACAAATTTGACGAGGTCTGATACGTATAATAAATCTCTCTCTTCTTCTCCAGTTCCCCATACTATAATTTTTCCGTCTTTTGCAGTCATAACCTTTGTTATAGTAGCTCCAAGCACATGTGATTTTTCCAGGTCATACTTATCATAAGGACCATAAATATTGGAATGGCGAATAGCCGTATATTTATTTCGACCCAAACGGGAATAAAACTCACACATTTTTTCAAGGTAAACCTTGTTCCAGGCCGCACCAAAGTAATTCGGATATATTTCCCGATTAGCATCAAAATCAATTTCCTTTAACGGCACATCGCTAGAGTGATACATTACCGTACAACTCAAAAACACAACATGAGAGACGGCATGGTCAAACGCCGAGCGAAAAATCAGGGAATTCATCACGGCATTATCGGCAATAATTTTGTGAGGGTTTTCAGACACATCCTTGATCCCTGAAGTTATCGCTGCCGCCTGTATGATGACATCCATGCCTTTCACCACACTATCAACCTCATGCTGGTTAGTTAAATCTGCACGTGACATTCGAATTTCCGGATGATCCAACGGGTTGGAATTAAGATAAGTTCCATACACCTCGAAATCCGATTGATCTGCAAAGTACTCAGCCGTGTTTCTGCCAATAAATCCTGTCGCGCCAAGGACCAACATTTTTTTCTTCATAATATAACTTCCCCAGTATCATTCCCTGGATAAGCTCGATGTATACCATTCTACAGTCTTTCTGATCCCCTTCATCAACGGAGTTTTATCTATCTTGCCAAAAACATCTTCTGCCTTCGTATTATCCAATACCCGATAAGGGACAGCAGTAGGTTTAGTTGAATCGAATTGAGGAGACACATGATGATCGCATATTTCTAAAATCACTTTTACCAATTCATTGATGCTAACAGGTGTTCCGTAACTAATATTTATTGGTTCAGCAATACAATATCCATTCAACACTCTCAAAACACCCTCTACCAGATCATCCACAAAAATAAAATCTCTAATGGTATCACTATTGCCCCAGACTACAAAAGGATCTTCTTTGGCCAGAGCTCTTTTGATCAAGGCTGGAATAACATGTGATTTTTCATCGTCAAACCGATCATAAGGCCCATAGATATTAGATGTCCTGATAACTCCAATTTGCAACCCTCGCTTCTGGTAATAACATAGAGCCAATTGTTCAAGATATCTGTAAACCCAACCTATACCCTGGTAAAGTTCATAAGTTGGTTTATTTAGATCCAGTTGTTCTTCACGAATGGGATAAGTGGCTTCCTGGTAAACAGAGGAGCTACTGACCCAGACTACTTTTTCCACTCCTTTCTGACAGCATGCTTCAAATAGTCCTGCATGAATTTCCAGGTTAGGAAGGATCGTTGATGTAGGACTCTGTCTTACGCCCGCCACGCCTGAAGCTTGTACCGCACAAATAATGACATAATCCTGTCCTTTAGTTGCGGCAAGACATTCATCGTATTTGGTAAAATCATATTGTTTATAATATTTTTTTAAATGTTCAGTGGGACGACGTGAGAAAAATGTACTTTGAACAGAATTACCAAGTGAAGTAAGATGTTGGGTTATGCTCGTTCCCAGCAGGCCAGCGCCTCCTGTCACTAAAATATTCTTTCCCTTCATGAAATCTAAGTTCAAGAGACTCCCTGTTTGACAAAAAAATCATTGGTCTTATAAATCTGATTAAACTTTTCAAGAATTAAGCTTGAAAAAGATCCCATTTTACTGCTTTCAGTATTTTCCTCAACATGTTCCACCGTCAACATTCCGGGAATGATGGTTGATAGTGCAGGATAAGACAAACAAAATCTCAAGGAAATCTGGGCATTTGTTTGTTCTTCCTCCTCAATCAGTTCGTCGGCAAACAATCTGTACGCGTTGGCCCACAGGTCTATCTGTTCAGGAGACCACAGACTACGATGGTCAGAAGGGTCATAACTGTCCTTAGCGTTATATTGCCCCGTCAAGAAACCAAAACATAGTGGTGTTCTCCCGATTACACCAACACCATTCTCTTCACATTTTCTAAACAATCCAATATCTAAAGCCCTTTGATCAACTAAATTAAAATTCACCTGGGCACTTTCGAAATTAAATTCATCTATTGCAATCAGACTCTCTTCAGGTGACTTAGTAGATATACCAATAACACGAATCTTCCCTGCACTCTTTAAAGATTTCAAACATTCTACAATGCGACTGTCTTGTCGCAACAATTCTATAGGTGGATCATGGAGTTGAAACACATCAATATAGTCCGTTTGTAATCGTCTAAGGCTGGACTCAAGAGACTTCTGAATATATTCTGGAGAGAAATCCTGCTTACCTTTAAAATTGACGAAACCAACTTTTGATGAAATAACAATTCTTTCTCTAACGCTTTTAAAAGTTGCCCCGATCAATTCTTCACTATGGCCGTACCCGTATAATGGAGACGTATCATAAAATGTGACCCCCATATCAAACGCTTTCTTGAGCGCCTGTTGAGATATTTTATCATCCGTTGGACCATATGCTTTTGCATCCATTGGTGTTCCACCAATACCCCAAGCGCCAAAGCCAACCGCAGAAACCTCAATTCCAGTATTTCCAAACTGTCTGTATTTCATATGTACCAACAATAATAACTAAACAGTACTCTCTTTTATACTATAGAGATAGGCCCCTCTTTTGTTCCCAAACCATATAACTTCCCGGCACCATTGCTCCCACGAAGACCAGGTTTTATCAGTACGGTCAATAAGATGTTGACATGGTTTCTCTTCAATAGGAATGTCTACTCCCTTGCGGGCATTGTAGTATAACTCCCACACGTTGTATGTCAGCTTAACTCTCAAATCTTCAGTATGAAAGGGAAGCTTCAAGAGATGTTTGTTAAACTCTATTGACTCCTGAAGGAGAGAAGCAGGTATATCGACAAATTTTTCTCTTAAAAGATTATTAAAGATTTGGACCGCCTCATCGTAAAACTTATCTAATTTATTTTCTGTACATATGTTAATCATAGCAAGTTCATCTGCATACCACCAAATA
>CEQE01324389.1_pt1 | contig 10237 bp, 7 predicted proteins | sample 356201 | NCBI WGS metagenome assembly CEQE01 (sample SAMEA2619970, study PRJEB7988) | marine metagenome | biome: marine biome (ENVO:00000447); feature: mesopelagic zone (ENVO:00000213) & marine oxygen minimum zone (ENVO:01000065); material: "saline water (ENVO:00002010), including plankton...
GTCTGGGTTGCAATTTTTACAATGTTCAGTAGCCATAGTTATGTATCACCAATAATGCTTATACTACAAATATGTAATATGAAACTGTAATTCAAAACAATTACTATCAATAAATATTTTGCAAATGCTAACACCATGCCAGATCTCAATCTCTGCACTAATTTGCTGAAAGGGTTTCTTTTACATGATTATACAGCCATGTTAGCTGTAAAAACGATTATAACACTATATTATTTTTTATAATCCTTGTCTGGTTTAAAACCAAGTTTAATTGCTTTGTCATAAATATCAACACCATGATATGCTTGTTTCCTTGTCGGCTCTTTACCAATTGCCATACGTTTACCAATACTGTAGGCGATACCTCTCTGCCAGCCTTCAAGAGAGCCAGTAAGCGATGCCCATCTTGACAGGCTCGCCCAAGTATCAGGTGCCACTTTCATACAAGTTTCAATATTTTCTTTGGATGAGTCTGAAAGGACTTCTGATTCAGGTGCAGTATCAATAAGCTTGTTTTGATAGTTATCTGGTAAAGTGTATCTTTTCTTTAGCAGTTTTTTCCAGCACTCGTATTTTTTACACCATTCGGTAACGTTATACTGCGTGCCAGTTATATGATCCCTGACCTTGAAAGCCATCTCATCAAGAATACTGATTAAATCGGCATCCATCTTCTGATTGTCCCATATTTCATCAAGGGTAATTCTTCGTTCGGAAAGATGAAAAAACCATGCGAGAGTATATGTGACAATATTTGCTCTGTATCCAGGCTTCTGTTGATTTGAAACTATTCTTTCCATATTTTTCCATAGTATTATCCTGGCAATCAGTTTTTTGTATTCTGAATCGGATATTTCTTGAATTCCATTTTCTCTTAGTGTGACTGTATAGTCTTTAAAATTTTTCTGAGCACCCATACTAACAATATCAGGTTTCATGGTCCACGTGTTTTCTGATTTGGCAAGGAGCAGTTTATCAAATCTTTGTTTTCTAGGGTGGAGTGCATCCCAGTTTCTAATTTTTTTTCTGGTTCTCTGTCTGTTTCGTGTTTCGTCAAACAAACCTCGAGCTCTTTCATAAAACCAGAACGTTTGCTTTCCCCCGCCTGTAGGGTCAGGAGCATATATCCTTTCTCCAATTTTTGCCAGTTTCACATGATAAGGATCATTAGCACTGAAATCTGCCTGATTCACCGGATTCTGACTGTTGGAAAACCTGCTGATGAGGGGGGCCATCTTCTTAATATCATCTTTATCATTAAACACACTCAGCTTCATCATAACGTTAATTTTCGAAAGGTCTGCGTTTTGTTTTTCTTTTGTATGCCACAACGACGCGCAGGTCTGGCCACCATTTACGATCTGAAAATCATTAATTTCAGTGATGCTGCAGCTTAAATCACCATTATTTTTCTTCTTTATAGAATCAGCTGTAATGGTAAGACCGTTGTTAAAAGCCAGAAAAAGATTAGGTACTTCTATTATGGTATCTCTGATACCCTTGTTTACTTTAGATCTGGCTTGGAGGTAGGCACGTACGTTTCTTTCCAGCAGTCTTGGTCCCCATCTGTCATACAGCTGGTAAAGCATTTCTGCTGATAGAAATCCGGTATAGGTTGTATAAACAGAATTATAATCCTGTTTAAAAACACACTGTAATGGTCTTCCGAATTCTTCAAGAAAATTAATATTCACCGGCTGTGCAATTTTACCTGAATTGACAAATCTGAATACTCTCTCGACATCCCATGTTAAATAAGTGTATTCGAGGTCATTGTCATCTTCTACAACGGCTGGAAGATTCCCGGTTGTACAGTTTGTAATAACAATAATTCTTATCCTTTTAAGATTGTGGAACAATGAAGTGATGCGTTTTGAAAGGTCAAATACATCCATGGACTCTTCAAGACCCTGAATGCCGCTTCTGCATCTGGAAAAAAATGATTTACCTCTTTTGAAAACCTTTTCCAGCTGTGTCTGTGGAAGGGTAGGTATCTTCTCTTTCTCATGTGAATAGTATGTGACAACCAAATCAAGCTGATTTTCCTGTGAATTAATGTCATATCCGTTAACTTTAACTCCTCGACTTTTATATCCGGGTACTATTTGTATACAATTTTCCAGCTCCTCTGCATCGTGTAGAACATCAATCATATATTCAGTAAATGAATCTTCAATAAACTGTTGGCTGTCTTCAATATTGGCGTCTGCTTCAACTGTTGATGTCAGAAATGTGAAAAATTCTGCCAGTGTATCAAAATGCATATTAGTTTTTTAACAGTTTTTTAAGTGTTACGTTATTTTCAACTAAGTAATCCATGCATGAGCTTAATGCTATGGTATACGAATTAAGCCCTACCCCAATAGGCAAATCTATTATTCTCGGAAATTCATCTCTTATTTCAAATAAGAAATCTTCGTCTTTTATATAGTGTGTTATTTTATACCTTTCATCATGTTCATCAAAATAACCTGCCTCCTGTAAATACCTGTTAAATTTCAGGACATCGCCTTCACTTGAAGATATAGTAGATCTGATTTGATCAACAATTTCAACCAGTGTCTGACCGTCAGTTTCAAGCTTTCTTACGCACAATACATAAAGGTAAAGGCTTGACAGATTTCTTTCGTCGAGTTGTTTTTCATTGGATATAGTAGCAGTTTTGTGTTCCTTTTGTGCAGTTGTTTTTACTTCAATATACCCGCCGGGTAAACAAAAATCCTGATGTTTTCGGCTGTGCCCCCGCCAGTAATCAAGACCAAATGCAGTTTCGGAATATTTTAATATATAATTTATGAGAAAAAAGAGTTCACCGTATAAACCCTGTTGAGCTGTTTCTGAAAGACCCTCTTTATAATTTTTGAAAAAGGAATCCATTCTTTCAAGAAAATTCAAAATGTTTCCCTCAAGTTTTTCAACTGAAGATATACTGTCAAGCATACTTATGAGTTTTAGTATAAGGAAATCAAATAACTCAATTTCATCACTTACCAGTACAAAAATCAAAGCCTGACTCAAACCTGATATATCACTACTTAATTTTATATCCAAGCCGATCCAGTGAGGTAAAAGATTATATCTGATCTTGTGGTTTTCCGGTAATTCAAATACCATTACCCTTCTGCCGTCAGTACCTGAAATACCTGCCATGAGGCCGTATTTATGAATTGTTTTCAACCTGTATGATGAATCCTCGGGCGGCTTAGTATCTTCAAGTTCAGACCAAATTTCAGTCAATTGAGGAACTTTCATTCAAAAATCTCCAATTGTTTTTTAATATTTTCCAAATACAGATGATCGAAAAGATATCTGGAACTTTTTTTCTGTCCCCTTGACGGAAAATCAATAACAAAACCAATACAAGGATTGTTATCCAATCCGTAATGCAGATCATTACGGTCACCGTAAATATTGTAAATAAGCAGGATCCCGTTTTTCTCATGTGAATTACGCAAGGATTCAATGTGATTTCTGGTTCTGAATCCATGACCAAAACTTATATACTTGCGATCAGCAATTACTTTATCAGCTTTTCCCTCTCTTTTAATCATCCCCAGCTTTTCATCACCGGGGCCGAAACCCTGCCTGGTTCTTTCTTTTGCTCCAGACATTGAAACTAAGCAGACCGTCCAAGTGTTTAAATCATTATTCTCATTCATCTGAACTATATAATCATTGATCAGGTGGGAATTACACCGGTTATTTGTCGGGTGAATATTAAATGAATCAAGGAAATCAATGATAACATCTGGTGAAACATCATAATATGCTTTGCCGAAATTCAATTCATCGGGGTTATTCAAGCTGTTGATAATTCTATTGACGGTATTATAATTATTATTTGCGTTCTTTTCATCAAGGTATATCGACATAGTTTGTACCTGTTCACCCCAGTAACAGACATCCAAGAATTCTCCATGCCGTCTTTTACCAAGATTTGTTACTGTAAGTCTTCCAGGATCATTCAGAACTTTCATCCCAAAATCTTTGGGCTGCATATTTTTTTGAACCATCTCATCAAAATCATCCATAAGTTTTTTAGTCGATTTGGTTATTTTTCTGTAGTTTGTGATCAACCCGTAAGTTGTGTACAGTCTGCAGAGATCTAGGTATCCGTTCCTATATCCGAACCATCTTCCCATTTGCATCAATGTATCATAGAACCCTGCAGTTCTCAGGTAATAACTCACTGATAACCCTTCCAGTGTTAACCCACGCGAAAGTTTGTCACCGCCAATAGCGATATAATTAATTCCGCTTTCTTCATACAATCTGTATTCAAGTAGATCCCCGGCCGAAGCATTGACTTCTTTTATCAGCAATTTATCAAGGGCATAATTCAGTTCATTTTTTATTTCAGGCCAATTGTGTATTGATATTCCAAGTTTTACTTCATCTGCGTATTCATCTGAATTCAAAATATTATTAGTCGTCAATACAAAGTCATTTTCCCATAAATCTTTTAACTGGCTAAAATCTTCACATAATACTTCATTTCTTATTGTTTCGATTTCTGTTTCTATTAGATCTTTAACAACTGCCTGATGTGCTGTAAATCTGGATGTATGAACAAGCATCGAATTGTGTCTGAAACCTTGATTCCTGCATTTACGTGCTGCACATACGAGTACAAATGAACGCAGTGCTTGTTTTAATGAATCCGGAAGTTTAATAATATTGTCACCAGCCAAAATTCCGTGATCCGTAACCTCTCTTGTTAACGGTAGTTCACCTATAATTTCAGGATCATCTTCAATATCACCATGTATCCCGAAATAATCAAGCGGGCCAGTATATATATTGGGAGGCTTAATATTAATAATGAAATTATCAGGAAACAGATCAGGTCCGTATTCAGGGTGTTTCCTTTCTCTGTGGATAAGAATATTTGCAAATGGTGTTGCAGTATATCCGACGTAAGACTTTTTAGCGAATAAAGAGAGAATTCTTCTGATATTAAGATTTATTTTTGTCGGATTATAATCCTCTTCAACTCCTTCATTATTTCTCTGGGTATCGACTGATGCATAATCTGCTTCGTCATCAATAAATAATAAAGGGATATCGATTTGACCGTTTTTACAGAAATTTTCTAACCAACTATATAATCTTTTGAGAATAGATACATTCTTTTTCATTACCAGATAAGTTGGAATATTTTCAAACAGACTGTTAACATTTACTACTGTTGCACTGTGTTTATTAAAATCTCCGTCATTATCAGAACTAGTAAAAGTTATAACATTGGGGTGATCAGGAAAGTGGCCTACTCCAATTGTTTGACCGTTTTCTGCCAATGGTGTTATTTTGCCGAGAAAATCTTCATCCAATCTTGATTGTGTCTGTGACCTGAGATCGTTATGTGCACCGGCTAGTATAATAAAAAATCTATACCCTGTATCTGCTGCTCTGGTTATTAATCCGTTGTAGTTTGATGTTTTACCGGACTGTACCTGACCCACAACAAGCCCTTTTCTGTACCATTTATCCCCTGACATTGGGTCCATCAAATATCTTAATACTTCCAAGGATTCTTTATTTATTTTTTTAGCGCCTTCCGGGCCGTATTTCTTCTTTATCAGACTTTCGTAATGTTTAAAGTATAGCCAGTTAATTTTATCTCTGCTTGTATCAACAGGGAGATCTGAATCAGGATAAATCCAGGGGTCCCAGTCTGCTTCTTTTAATATCTTGTGTTCCTCATATGTAAGAACTATCTGGAACTGAATATCCAGTATCATTGCATCTTTATCAATAATTCTGTATTCTTCAATACTGTCACATACCACCTTTATCAATACTTCAAGATTATCCTTTGTTCTTTCAGACTCGCTCTTTAAATAAAACAGTTCAATTATCTGTTGCCTGGCTACTTGAAATATCTGGTTACTATTATTCATTTCTATCTTCTACATATGCTAATATCTCAGGAATTTTGTCAAACGGATCTGTTTCCATTGCTCTTTTAACTGCTTCATCATGATTCAGCCCGTCTTTTTCATATTTCTTAATAATATCGAGGAATTTTTTCTTTATCCCTAAATCTTCAAAATCTTCTAAGGTATGTTCGTATTCATGACTTTCAGGATCCGCAGAATTATTCACTACAATTGCAGGTATTGGAATTGTTTCTTGAACAAGTTTCAAGAGTTGATTAATATATTTTTTGTTACCGCCTGTTTTATTAATGATACTGTCCACAAGAGGATGTTTTTTGTCAATATAGTATTTTGTTTTATTTCTCAGAGTCTTGATTTTCCAGATTAACAGATTTGTAAGACTGGAGGTTCTACTTATTGTTTTACCTCTAAATCTGTACACTTTTACTGCTTCTTTTCTGACCATCATTGCATATCTTTTAAGTTTAGCCGCAATATCCGCAGGAGGTAACACTTCGGATTTTGTTACATCAATTTTCCATCTGTTGTCTTCGGTATTTGGAATATCAATCTGTATTCTGGCAAGCTTGTAGTGATCCTCTTTTTTATATCCAGTTGAGAGCCATGTGCCTGGAACAATCAGTCTTTTATTTCTGTAAAGATAAAATCCCTGATGCGCATTCCATCCGTACATGCCACCGGCATTTTGATGTTCCAGATCATTTAACTTGCTGAAATGAGGCAATACATACCCCTTCATGATTATATCAGTTTTACTTAACGGTTCTTCCGGTAAAGAATTTGTTGCTTTATGATCTATAACAAATGGATCCCATCCTTTAATTTTGATATTATCCTTACCGATAGTATCCGGAGTGCATACGTAAATATTCAGCTTTCCTCCAAAACCGATAAAACGGTGAAATACCATGCTTATATATTTATTAACACCCTGTATTATTTTCTGAAAACTTTCTTTAGCAGAGTGTTCATCCATATCCTCAAATTCACCTACAACCCTGTCCATATTTTCCCAGAGAACTATTGTACCATTCTCGACATTTTTCAGGCTTTTTAGTCTTTCCTCACTTTTGTTATAAGCTTTTTTCAGCAACGACCAATTTTTTGTTTCTGATACGACATCAAGGTCCCAGCATCTGGTAAATACTTTAGTATTTCTTTTAGATCTGACTGTCAGCCTTCTACATTGTGATAGAGATGCTGTTTTTAATCCCAACCCAAATCTTCCAAGGTCTGTTATATCTCTTTCTTCAAGCGGATTTTTGCTCCCCATTCGCATTGCTTCCCTGAGCTCTTTTTCGCTCATGCCAGCTCCATCATCAAGAATAGCAATCCATGAATCCGCTCTGCTATATTTTTGGATAACCCATATATTTTTTGATTTTGCTGAAATACTGTTGTCTATTAGATCTGCAATAGCTGTAGCAGTATCATAACCAAATGAACGGAGTGACTGTAATATTGAATCCGCCCTTGGTGGACAGTCTTCATGTAAAATATTTATCTTGGTATTCATTCTTCTACACTAAAAAAAAGTACTTAAATAAGAAATCCATTTTGATGGTGCTAAACCAGGTTTATCTTTTCCGGTTTTTGCTCTGTCTTTTATCCACTCTGGATCTATACGTGTTTCATCAATTCTTGATAATATACATTTATAGTTGATGATATTCTGCTCATTTTCATAATCATAAAATGCCTCCTTGTACATGTTATCAAGTTTGAAAAGACCGCAGAATCTTAATTTCCCTTGTTTGATTCTCTGAAAGTAGAGTATTGGAGGTAATACCTCTACCTTCCTTAAAAGTATATTCTCATTTACACTGGTGAGTTTTTTATTGCCCTGCCAATCATCAACTCTTTTATTCATATGAAATTTTGCATCACCCCAGTAATTAAGTATACCCTGTGTTTCCGAATAATGATCTGTCCAAGGATTGTCCCAAACGCTCTTTGTGAAGTCTGTAATCAGAATCATGCATGAATAATGATCGCTACACTTTTCACCATTTTTTCCTGCTGCTAGGACTCTTATTCCCCCAGAATTTGCAATTCCCCATCCAGTTTCAAAATCAATTCTAAACCATGAAGTAAATTCATCACCGGGTCCGTACTCACCACGATCATTATATTCTCTATCTATAATCCATTCGCTCATATCATTATAATTATCTAATAGTTATTGTTTCATGTCACAATTTTGTCATCCCGATATTACAAATCCTTTAGCAATTTATAGACAATATCTGCAATCTGTTTTGCTAAATATGGAGGCACTGCATTTCCTACTTGGTGGAACTGGGCAGTTCTCGGACCACAAAATAAATAATTATCCGGGAAAGTTTGTATCCTGGCAGCCTCTCTAACAGTTAAACTTCGGCATTGTTTATAGTCATAGTGGATAAAATAGTGCCCATCTTTAGCAATATGACTTGTAACTGTAGTTGCAGGTTCATTCGGTAATTGAACTCTAAAGCGATCTTGAAATTTTCCAGTAGTTGCACTCTTATGATCTGGCAATAAATTATCCGAGTGCTTTTCATATTCATGAAGCCTTGGGAATTTATGGTAAGAGTCAGTAAAAAGGCTTACAAACAAGTATCGTTTTAGATCTTGAATTAAATGGCTCCTGGATTCATGATTGCATGCTCCGTGTAACATGGGATCATTATACCAAGCATAGTGTGAGTTATTCTTTTTGGGTGTTTTATATTTGACAAACTCTGACCCCTTACCATTCACTGGCATTTTAATATCTTCATGGTAAACTTTTTTATCAAACCCATTCCAGGATAAAATTTCGTTTTTAAACGAATTGATCAGTTCAATCCAATTATTGCTTCCATCTTCAACTTTTTCATAAATCCTTTTCTTTTTTCCGTCAATAACTTCAGTTTTAATAAATTTTCTATGAAGGCCACTTCTAATCTTTGGTAAATCATCTATTACGTTTTTTAAATATATTTTTTCATCAGAAGGGCAAATAATCTCTGGTATTTTATCTATATCTTTCCTTATTCCCAGCAATATGACCCTGTGACGTTTTTGTGGTATACCATACATTTCTGCTTTTATAACGAAACCTTTATTATCTTTATAAATAGGGAACCCACCATTTGAAAACTCATCCGGTTCAGTAACAAGGGAGTATATTTTATATTTTTTTGATTTTGATTTTGGGAATATTAACGACGGGTTAGATAAGTTACGTTTTATCCAATCGAAAACATGTTCGCCCTTTACCTTTGCCGATAATAAGCCTTTAACATTCTCTATTACAAAAATAGGGGGTTGGTGCTCAGCTACAATTCGTAAATATTCTTCATACAAATAAACTCTATTGTCATTTTCATCTATACCACCAACCCGCGATCTACCAACTAAAGAATATGCTTGGCATGGTGGTCCTCCGATAAGTACCCAGTGTTTTTTCCCCCCTATTATCGAAATTATTTTTCTATCTAATTCTTTATCAAACTCTTTATTTGATCCTAGCTCAATTTCCCATACTTCATTAGACATTCTATTAGCTTCTGTCTTATATTTTTCATACAAATTTTCAATTTGTACTTCTTTTTTCTTCAAATCTGTTTCTTCTAATATTTTATAATAATCAGAAGGAATATTGCTTTTCTCAAATTGCCTAATAAAGCTTCTTAATCTAAGAGTCTTAATAGCATTTATTTCCATTTCTACAGAAAGCTGAATATCAAATACTCTTTTTTCTTTTGTATTAACTGAAGAAAAACCCTCACTAAGTCCCCCCGGACCGGCAAACAAATCAATTACTGGTATATTATTTATTTCAGACATTTTAGTTTTTGATAAAGATTGTTAAGAGTTGCTGGTTTTTTATTTAATGTAAGATCACACTCCCACACAACAAATACATGCCACCCCATTTTGATTAATTTTTCAATGTTTAAACTATCGCGTTTCACATTTTTCTTTATCTTTTCAAGCCACCATTCAGCTCTGGTTTTTGGTAATACAAAATCTTTACAACCTTTATGTCTATGCCAAAAGCATCCGTTAACAAAAACAGCAAACTTTTTATTTTTGTTACTCAAATCTGGTTTTCCAGGTAAGTCTTTTGCATGTAGTCTATAGCGAATCCCATTGTTATGTAGCATCTTTCGTACAATTATTTCCGGTTTGGTATCTTTTGAGCGTATTCTGCTCATGTTCCAACTTCTTCTTTCTTCGGTAATTCGATCCGCCATTGCCAAATTTGCCCGTAAAGTCCGCTTTTCCTTTTGACTTATCTTTCCAACTTATAATATTATGTTAACTCTTCAGAAGGAGAAATGAAAAAGAAATTAACTACTATCCTGCTG
>CEQE01084105.1_pt1 | contig 10223 bp, 8 predicted proteins | sample 356201 | NCBI WGS metagenome assembly CEQE01 (sample SAMEA2619970, study PRJEB7988) | marine metagenome | biome: marine biome (ENVO:00000447); feature: mesopelagic zone (ENVO:00000213) & marine oxygen minimum zone (ENVO:01000065); material: "saline water (ENVO:00002010), including plankton...
ATTGGGACCCGAGAGATCAGGTGTGTGGAAGAGCCTGGGTGAACTCCCTGAGGGTCCGCTTGTGAAGTCTTGGTCTGCTGATGGTCTGAGCCTTCACCTCCCTTCTGCGCTGTAGGATTTGTTGTTTTCTCCCTTCAAGCACATCCGCAGGTGTCACCTTGCACAGCGCCTTGTGATACCTACAAGGTTCCGGTGGTACTCCATACAGCAGCCTCAGGCGACAGGTAGCTCTCGGCCCGTATCCGACGCCCGCTTGATCGTATCAACAAAGCGATGGAGGTTAACCGCAATATCGAACGTTGGCAGGCGGCTCTGCCCGGTCCGGATCGCCTCGGCGAACAGGGCATACATCTGACCGACGTTGAACGGATCGCCGCGAGGGAAGTCGTCCGGGACATATACGAAACGTTCGGGTATGGTCAGATCCTTCAACTCGTGGCTTCCCTGTGCGCCTTGCACGCGTAGCATCTCACCGCGCTGAGACGAGACGCTCCCGGTGGTGACCAGCGTGCCTTCTCGACCGTAAATCTCCATTCGAAAGCCGCTGCCGGCCCAGGGGACAGCTCCGACATTGACCGCCGCCGCCGCGCCGCGCTCAAGCTGTCCGCATACTCGCACGTTGTCCGGGGAGGTGACCTCCACAAACTGCTGGGTATCGGTCTCGTACAATTGCTGTACCTGGGTCGTGACCATGCACGCCACCCGTGTGAAGTTACCCACCACGAAGCGCAAGGCGTCAATAACATGCCCGTTGGCGATGGTCAGGGTGTTCGCGCCGAGGCTGGCATCGCGCTGCCAAGTGCGACTGGAAGGGCGTTCCAACGCGCCGTCACGCATCGTGTTGACGTGACAGGACAGCACCTCGCCCACGTAGCCGGCGTCGATCAGTTCCTTGACATATAGCAATGCGGGGCTGACCCGAGATTGCAGACCGACGGCCGTCTGCACCCCTTTGGCATGAGCAAGCGTCGCCAGTTCTTCGGCTTCGGCGGTGGTCCGGCCCAATGGCCACTCTGTGTAGACGTGCTTGCCGGCTTCGATGGCGGCCTTCGTCGGCTCATAGTGCGACGGCACCCGCACTACCACGGCCACCGCGTCGATCTCCGGCGACGACACCATTGCCCGGAAATCATGGAAGGCGAGCTTCGCTCCAAACACTTGGCGCGCTTCCTCCGCACTCTCAGGCCTGGAGGTGCAAACCGCGGTAAGCTCGACATCCGGACTGGCCAGTAGCGCCGGGAAGTGCGACTGGGATGACCAAGTCGAGCTAACGTTAGCTCCCACAAACCCCAAGCGAATCTTGTTTACCATGACGCCGGCTCCTCAAATGGAATCGTTACACTTTAGCCAACGATACTAGTGCTCAGTCAACCTTAATCTGCAATCGTCATTTTGAGCGAAGCGAAGAATCTCAGCGTAACGATAAGATTCCTCGTCGCCCTGCTCCTCGGAATGACATCCTTTCAAAACCAAGTTGACTGAGTACTAGCTTCGGGGGACGGTCACATTGGCTCTCACTTCAGAAGTGTACTTCAGGTCACCACCATGCACACACTATCGGCTCATAGTGTCGACGACACCGAGTAGATGAGGGCCGTCCCGGTGGGAGCCTGGGAGAGGGTATGTTCGAGGCCGTGGGAGTCGGGGTGGTGAAGACCTGACCGAGTGACCTCCTACTCTTTCAGGAAATCTATGATGTTGTCGCATACCTCCTGGAACCGCTCCATCATCACCAGATGCCCCGCTCCTTTTATGACCACCAGCCGCCCTTTGGGGACCGCCTGTGCGATGCCGCGGCCACCGATACCCTTCGGGCCCGTGTCTACCGGTGAGAAGGTGGAGTACTCTCCGTTGATCACCAGGGTCGGGGCGGTGATACGGGGCAGGTCCGGTCCCAGGTTCGCATTCTCACTGGCCTCAACGGTTGCGATATAGGAATCAGGGGGTATCTCGCCGAAGATAGACTTCATCTGCTCTAGCAGAGGGCCCGCCTCCGGGCTATCCAGAAAGTCTCGCGTCAGCACGGCCTGGGCCGTCAATTCCGCGACCGCCTCCATGCCCACGCTCCCGGCGAGGGCTTTGGCCACCTTCCGGTTGAGGCGCATAGCCGTATCGTATTGAGCCACGACTCCCACAAGAACCATTTTCATCACCCGCTCCGGGAACTGAGCAGCGAAATTTAGGCACGTATGGCCTCCAGTGGATGTGCCGTGCAGGTGGGCCCGGGGAATCGCCAGGGTGTCCAGCAAGTCCCGAAGGTCGTTGGTCCAGTCTTGTAACACGTATCCCCGTGGGGTTGGGGTGCTCTTGCCCGTGCCCACCGGGTCGTAGTCCACCACTCGAAAGTTGCGGGCCAGCACCGGTGAAACCCGGGAGAAGTTCCGCAGCCCCAGAGCGCCACCGGGAACCTGCACCAACGGCTCACCCTGGCCGGTGATCTCGTACCAGATTCGCTTCTGAGGTCCCAGTTCCGCAAACGGCATCACACCCCCATGGAGGACTCATCGGGTTACCCCAGTCCTGTCCGATTAAGGTAGTCTACGTATCTCTCCCGGGCTCGTCAACCGAAACATATATGGAATGAATGCCCCGTACCGAGCAAGCGATCGCTCTGGGAGCCCACCGAATCTGCTCCACACCCCTGACCTAATGGAGCCCAAGTCGTCCCAACCGTGCTGGTTGCCAACCTGGCGGGGTGCCCCACATGGCGGCTACGGAGCCTTCTCCAACACCAGAACTCGCGCCCCAGCCTCTGGCGGTCAGACGCTGCCGTTAGCCCGGCGTTGTTCGCCGCGATCACCAAGACGTTGCGGTTGTGGCTCCCGGGCTTCGCTGTCCTGTCTCTTCTCTACACCGGCGTCGATTCCGCCAATTGCGTGGTTCTGCCGGCCATCCGCTACGGCCGCAGGGCGGCGGTCAACTCGTGCATATCCTCAAGACTCTCGAGAGCGCGAACCCGTGCGGTGACATCATTCGCCCGCTCCTTCCCCAGTGCCGGGTGGGACAAGGAGGCAAACTTCGCCTCTATCTCGTCCCGGGTTAGGGGATTCTCTGGCTCCCCCTTGGCCAGGGGGACGTCCTTGGTGAGCGTTCGGCCGTTCCTGGTAGTGATGGTCACCCGGCAACCCATCCCCTTCATCTCCTGGGAGGGGTGGCAGGTGGTGACCTCCATGAGGGTTTTCACCGCGGGGTCCTGAAGCTTGTCATAGCTCTGCCAGGAGTACTCCCCATCCACCGCCGCCACCGCGGTAGCGAAATACACGCTGAACTGCCCGGCTACCTCACTGGTGGGGTTTCGCTTCAGCTCCTCCGGCTGCCCCACTATATCGCAGCCCAGGGGAGTGCAGTACACATCCATGGCGGCGATGTCCTGGTGAGCAAATCGGTGTTCCCGGCTCAGTTCCAGCACGGCATCAATGGGCCCATGGTTATACCGGCAGCACGGATAGGGCTTGATGGCTGTGTACATCACCTCGAAATCGGTGCCTAGCCCGGTGATAGCGGCGGGGTCCCACCCATCGGCGGAGTAGTTGAAGAAATAGCCGAACCGCCCCTCGAGGGGATGGGAGGCGCCCTTGAAGCCATGCCGGGCCATGGCCAGTGCGTAGATGGCGTTGTGGGCGGCCAGGCCCACGTGGAGCCGTTTGTTCCAGGCCCCGTTCTCCAAGAACTGCTGGGAGCCGGCGGCTTGGCTGCCGTTCAGTCCCACAGCGTTGAGGACCTGCTCCCGGCTCAAGCCCAATAGCCGGGCGCCAGCCATGGTGGCGGCAAAGATGCCCGTGGTTGCCGTGGGGTGAAACCCTCGCGTGTGGACACCCTCACCAATGGCTCGGTTGACCTTGTTGGCCACATCGTAGGCCGCCACCGCCGCCGTGAGGAACTCCCTCCCGGTTAACCCGTACTCCTCGGCCAGGGCCATCAAGGTGGCGAAGATGGGCGCCCCGGGATGCATAATGGCTGCTCTATGGGTATCGTCGAAGTCCATGCTATGGGCAAAGGCGGCATTCAGCAGCGCAGCAAAGTGAGTAGGGTACAGCTGTGCCTCGCCGACAACAGTGCAAGAGCCCCGCTGCCCGTTCAGTAGATCTCTCACGCCATCCACAATGGGGCCGCTGGAGTCGGCAAAGACCCGCCCTCCCAGGGCAACTCCTAGGAAATCCAGGAAGAACTGCTTTGTCCGGTCCAACACCTCCAGTGGGAGGTTTTCGTAGGTGAGGCCCAGAGTATAATCCACCAGTTGCTCGGTCAAGCCATCTTTCTCAACGGTCACTACATACCTCCTCGTCAGGTTCTGCTCGGGTTTCCTTTCGGTCCCGTCGGTCCCGGTTATTCTTACCCTGGGTGCGTCCCAAGACCGCCGGCGTACTGGAGCAAGACGCGGATGAAGCGAGGTCCGGCACGAACCTACCGAAGGTTGCCGCCTGACCGCGTTTACACACCTGTCGACGCAACCTCGTTCTCCAGGACACTAGACCCAATGCTTATCCCCGATTGGGAAGTCGCAAATGGTGGCGGTGCAACTGTAACAGTCTGGAACCCGCACCTGGGGCAGGCTGGCCCCCTTACACGTTTCCACGTGCTCAATGGCTTGCCACACCTGCTCCTTCTCCCCATTTATCACAAGCACCACAGATCCCTCGGCTCCTCCTAAGCCACCGCTGGCTATCGGAGTGGCTTGGGCACCGCTCAGGATCTCGACGGCGGTCAGCTCAGTCACGGCGGTCCCAGGGACCGGGAGAAGTCCACAGCTAAGACCCATCGAGTATTCGTACTCCTGCTTTCGGGCTTCCCGGGCTACCTGCTTCACTGGAAGGGGGATGAGCTTCTCCAGGCCCACGGGGAAGATTACGCCAAATCCCTTCCGGCGAGCGGCTCCCATGACCAGGCCGACGGTCCCTCCCTCGAACTTGTTCCCGATGAGCACCCCTACGTTGCCCTCCGTATCCAGAGCATTCACCCCTTTGATGTAGACGTCCTTGGGGCCCAACCGCTCCATGAGAGAGTTCAGGTCTTCCCCAACGGATAGCTTTCCTCCCTCAATGACCCAGGAGTGGGGGAAATCACCCACGGTGCGGACCGCCCCTTCACGAGGCCGATGGTTGGTAGAAGTCATGGTGCCCATCTCCACGCAAGCGCCTTTTTCCACAACGATGCCACATACCCACGGGGCAGTGTGCGGCCGCTGGCCGGTGAGTTCCTCCACGACGAAATAGGTGCTGCTGCTGGGGTGAACAACCACGGTTCCCTCGGCTGCCGCTCGAACAACCCCCTCCGTGCGGGCAGTGGCCTTGGCGATCAGAAGCTTGGACTCTGTCGGAGTTAAGCTGACTTGCGCTCTCATGCGATTCTCCTCTCCGGGTTTGTACGCTGCTTCGGAGATTGTACCAAATGCGTGGAGGGCGTCAGCATGAGTTGGCCATTCGGGACCAAAGACCAAGGGCGATGGTGCGCCTTGCTTGGGAGGTGTCTCAGCGCAAGGGACTGCAGAGCGTGCAAGGGATTCCTTCCGGCACCCCGGGTCATCCTGCTTCGGTGGCTACGGCGCATGTCGTTCCCTTTTGAGAGCGGTATCGCTGCCCTGAGTTTTCTGTGCCGAAGTCCAATTATCGCCGACACCTGCGGCACGAAAGACGTAACAAATACTTAACAAGTTTGAAAACAGCTTGTAACACTACCCTGGGATATTAGGAAAGTAGGAAGCTGGAATGGGAAACTCCGGGTATGTTCATTCTCGTTAGGAGCGTGCCGCATGGATACTGGAGACACAGCTTGGATGCTTATGGCGTCGGCCCTCGTGCTGCTGATGACGCCCGGGCTGGCCTTCTTTTACGGGGGACTGGTGAGAAGCAAGAACATCGTCAACACGATGATGTTCTCATTCATGTCCATGGCCGTCGCGAGCGTGGTGTGGGTACTGTGGGGGTATAGTCTTGCCTTCGGCGAGGGAGGCCGCTTCATTGGAGACCTCTCCCACGTCGGGCTCAGAGGCATTGGGGTGGACGCGGTGGATGGCGGCATCCCAACTCTGCTGTTCGTCATCTTCCAGATGATGTTCGCGATCATCACCCCCGCGCTCATCACGGGCGCCATAGTGGAACGTTTCAAGTTCACCACCTATCTTCTGTTCCTGGTACTCTGGCTGACCCTGGTCTATGCGCCCATCGCCCATTGGGTCTGGGCCGGGAACGGTTGGCTGTTCGACCTTGGCGCCTTGGACTTCGCCGGCGGCACGGTAGTGCACATCAACGCCGGGGTGGCCGCGGTTGCTGCCGCCTACTTGGTGGGCAAACGCCGCAATCCCGGCGCTGAGCCGAGCAACGTCCCTTACGTGATGCTAGGCGCCGCTCTCCTCTGGTTCGGCTGGTTCGGGTTCAACGCGGGGTCCGGTTTGGCCGCGAACGGGCTTGCCGTGAGCGCTTTCCTCGTAACGAACACCGCGGCCGCGGCCGCCATTCTCACCTGGGGTGTGCTGTCCCAAATGCAGCACCGGCGGATGAGCGCTGTCGGGGTCGCTACGGCTGCGGTGGCCGGTCTCGTCGCCATAACGCCGGCTGCTGGGTACGTTGGGGTCATGGGTGGGCTTGCCATCGGTTTCGGTGCTGGGGTATTATGCTACGGCGCCGTGTTGCTACGCCCCAAGACAGGCCTGGACGACTCCCTGGACGTGTTCGCCGTCCATGGGATCGGTGGCATCTGGGGTGCCCTGGCGACCGGTATCTTCGCCGTCGCCGCCATTGGCGGCACCTCCGGGCTCATCGAAGGCAATGGGAGCCAGATGGGCACGCAGGCAATCGGCGTCCTCGCGACGCTGCTCTGGTCGGGAATCGTGACGTTGATTATACTGAAGGTGCTCGATTGGATTCCCGGCCTGGGCCTGCGTGCCTCCGAGGTGGCCGAGGACCAGGGCATGGATGTCGCGGCGCACGGCGAGCGGGCGGTCGTGCACGACGGGGCTGACTGACGGCGAGCATTCATTCTCTGACGCCAGCCCGCCCAGAACCGGCAGAATTTTGAAGAAGGGTACTGATTATGATAAGTATCGAGGCGATTTTCAGGCCTGAGCGTATCAATATGGTAATGACCGCTCTTCAAGAGGCCGGGTGTCAGGGGTTCTACTACTACAACGTCACCGGTCAGGGTCGTCAGGGCGGAGTCGAGGTGTTCGTCGGCCGTGGCGGCCAGATGGTGACCCGGAATTCATCACCCAAGACCGTGATCCGGACGGTTGTCAGTGACGATATGAAGGAAAAGGTCATCGCGGCCATTAACGAGGCGGCACGCAGTCCCGGCGAAGGTGCCATCGGCGACGGGAAGATATTCATCTCTAAGATAGACGATGCGATCAGGGTGCGAACTGACGAGCGTGGGGAGTCCGCTATGTAGCGGTTTTCATGCCTCCGTGTGTCTCCTGGAATCCTCGTAGGGTGTCAGCGATGTTGGCAACCAGCAAAAGCGGGACACCCTCGGGGCAAATGAAGGCAAGGGCCCGGAGGTCACGGCAATTCTCCAAGCGAGGGTTTAGCGGAATCGAGAGGAACCGACGGGGGCAAGTCCGCGGCCCAACCGAGTGGCCAACAGCCGCGCCAAGCCCTGTTCACGGCGTAGATCGACTCTGGCTGGCCCCTGGTCTTGCCCTGCCATGAGTTCACTCTGTGGCGGGGCAGCGGGACTTTCGCTTGATATCGGCCCAACCCGGTGCGCCAGACTGGGTCCCCTCACACTCCATAAATGTGAATCTCGGCGCAGCGACCGAATATAGGATGGTGGAGATATGACTCATATTGCTGAGTACATCTGGGTTGATGGACAACAACCCACCGCAAAACTGCGTTCCAAGGGCAAGGTGATTTCCGACGGCGAGGAGCCGCCCATCTGGGCCTTCGATGGCTCGAGCACCAACCAGGCGTCCGGCGAGAATTCCGACTGTGTCTTGAACCCGGTTTTCGCCTGCCCCGACCCCATACGCGGGGGAGACAACAAACTGGTGATGTGTGAGGTCCTCCTCACCGACATGAGCCCCCATCCCTCCAACACGAGGGCGGGCTGCGCCGAGGCGTCCAAGAAGTACGCCGAACAGGACACGTGGTTTGGGATCGAGCAGGAATACACCTACTTTCAAGGCACGAGGCCATTGGGCTGGCCGGACAACGGTTTTCCCGCTCCCCAGGGTGGATATTACTGCGGCGTCGGCTCCGATGAGGTGTTCGGACGTCCCGTCGTAGAGGCGCATCTAGACGCTTGCCTGAAGGCTGGATTGGCCATCTCCGGTATAAACGGCGAGGTCATGCCCGGTCAGTGGGAATTCCAGATCGGCCCAGTGGGCGCCCCGGCTGTGGCCGACCAACTCTGGATGGCCCGGTGGCTGCTCTACCGCATTGGAGAGCAATTCAATGTCAGCGCTACTCTCGACCCCAAGCCGGTCAGGGGCGACTGGAACGGGGCCGGCGCCCACACCAATTTCTCGACTCACCTGATGAGGAACGACTACGACGCTTGCGTCGCCGCCGCCGAGGCGCTAGGAACTCGGGCAGCCCTCCACATCGCCAACTACGGTGACCGGATCGAAGAGCGGCTGACCGGGCAACACGAGACCTGCTCTTACAAGGAGTTCAGGTACGGCGTTTCGGATCGCGGCGCGTCGGTCAGGATTCCATGGCAGGTGGCCCGGGACAGGAAGGGCTACATCGAGGACCGCCGTCCCAACGCCAATTGCGACCCATACGTCGTAACCAGGCTCATCTTGGAGACCGTGTGCGGAGCAACCACCGGAAAGTAGCGGTTTCCATTGTGGGCTTTCGCAGCTGATGGGACTGCGAACGCAGGAGATCATGCCCGAGAGAAGGGCAGTGGCGTGAGTGCCAGGACCAAGGGTTCAGCGAATCCGGAGAGGAGCGGCTACCGGCCTGCCCATGGCCCCACTGCGGGCCGCCGACAGCCGCCACTTTTCGTCGGAGCCCCGGCCCTCTGAGATAGGCTCTCTCCCCGGTCTCCGCCAAGCTGCACACCTACGCCTCCACAGGCGTCTAGCTACTCTTGATCAGCTTGCGTCTGAGAACTGTCTGCCGCCAGACAGCGTGAACTAAGAATCCCCCCCACTGCATCAGCGTCTTCAATTTCATCTTGCTATCGCCGGCTCGGCGCTCCCGGAAGGTGATGCCAACTTCAATGATGGGAAGGCGAGCCTGTCGAGCTAAAAGGATGGGCATCAAAATGAATTCGTAGCCAACCGGGGCAGGGCATTTCAAGACCATCTCTGCCAGGGCCCTTGAATAGACCCGGAAGTTGGTTGTATTTTCGTGCAATCCGGTCGCCAACAGCGTGCGACACAGAAAATTCGCCGTGTGGCTTAGCAGGTGTCTACGCAGGGGCCACCCAACAACCGACCCCTCTGGCACGTAGCGGCTGCCTTGGACCAGGTCGGCCTCGTTCGCAACGGCCAAGAGATGTCGCATCTCTTTGGGGTCATGAGACAAATCGCCATCCATGGTGACGATATGCTCGCAGTTCGGGAACCCCATGGCTAACCGTATCCCGGTGACCAGGGCAGTACCCAGCCCACGCTCGGCCTTTCGCGTGTGGACCATGATGTTACCGTAGGTATCGTTCGCCTGGCTAGCGACCGATGTGGTGCCATCCGGACTATCGTCGTCTACGATGATTACGCGAAAATCCTCTCCGGCGAATTCAGCTTCAATACCATCCACGAGCGCCTCAATGTTCGCGGCCTCGTTATAAGTTGCAATGACAACACAGAACATGGAACCATCCTCACCCATCTAATCTACTGGACCTCTATGTTCTGTGTCCGAGAAGCAGTTGATCTGATCACCGATGATGCCGGTAAGGGTCCGTTTGACACTGAACCCAATACTCCTAGCCTTGTTTGCGTCCGCGAGTATTGTGGGCGCCTCGGCTGGCCTACAATGTTGGGAGCACATTAGGGACCCTCGCCTGGTATCGACCAATCATGTCAACTGACTGGATCCACTTCAGTGACCTTCTCAAGGCCTATCCCTCCAGTTCCCTATGGGTGTGGTTCCTCTCGCTGGAAGGGTGCGGCTTTCTCTCAGTCGGCGTCACCAATTCTCACGCCTTACGAATCAGCTCGTTTGAGCTTCGGTTTGATCTCCGGCTAATCTCCAGCACGCCGGGAACCGCGGCCCAAGCAGCAGGTGTAGCCTAGCCCCAGGCGCGGGGCTTGCAGATGATCTCCCTGACTTTCG
>CEQE01089114.1_pt1 | contig 10220 bp, 8 predicted proteins | sample 356201 | NCBI WGS metagenome assembly CEQE01 (sample SAMEA2619970, study PRJEB7988) | marine metagenome | biome: marine biome (ENVO:00000447); feature: mesopelagic zone (ENVO:00000213) & marine oxygen minimum zone (ENVO:01000065); material: "saline water (ENVO:00002010), including plankton...
TCATAGGGATACCACATCTTTCTTCCTAATTGCCAATTATGAACTTCGGCCATAATATTGTTCCTCCTTAATATCAATTATTTGTAATATGACGGGAGGGGGGTAAAAACCCCCTTCCCATCTATTATTTCATTATATTAAATGTCTATTTAGACATTTACCCTTACAAGCTTTCCTTTTAAATACATCTTGGAAAGACGGTTCTCATTAGCAGGTGTAAGACCGGTTTTGACCGGATCCCAGAGGCCTACTCCGCCTATACCGGCATCCTCCGCCTTTGTAATCTTAATAAGGCATTCTTTCGGCACGGTGTTGACGCCATGATTGTCCGGTTCCTGGCCAAAGAAGAATCTCATAGCAATCTTTTTCTTATGGAACAGAGTATCGGTCTGATGCATAGGCATAGACCAGTCTCTTGTAACGGACTGCTGTGAGCCATATCTAAAGTTTGACTGATAACCGGTATCCGCAGAAACTGCTCTTCCGTCCGGCCTTGACTCATGAGCTCTTACGGTCTTTTCAGACGCCGTGTAAGGAGCATGTTTCATCATGGTTGTGCTGTAAGGATACGCAGGATTATATTTTGCCCTGACCATTAACCTTGCAACTTTATACCTCGGATCGCTCGGTCTCCAGTTCCTGTATGGCCTGTCGGCAGGGTTAGCGTCCGCGTAAACATAGTCACCGTCTCCGATTCCCATGTCTTTAGCAGCCTGTGGATTAATATGGAGCTGATGCTCTCCAACGCCCGGACATCTCTTATCCATCCTGTACGGATCACCGTAGTTATTGTTCCAGATAAGGTTCCAGTCACAGACAGACCACTGAGAATGCACTCTGTGTCTTGTCTTTGGAGTAACACAGTAAAATTTGTAGCCTTTCTCCCAGAGGAAGTTCTTAGTCCTTTTTACCGCGCTCCATGGTTTCTTAATATTTCGAACAGTCCTCTCATCCCAGTGTTCAGCGTCTTCAGGAAGACCCTGGTCATCCGGGCGGATGTACGGGTTGGTACTTACGATAACATTCGGTAAGAATGGCGTTGCTTCCGGACCTTCCCTGTGAACGATAAAGTTCTCGCCTGCTTCTATAGCAGTTGGATCATCCGAATATGCCGCAAATCTTCCGTGATCAAGGTAAGTGGGCCGATCTTCCTGAGTCTGTTCCCAGAACGCATTTCTCGGGTAGGTCCGATACATCATGAGAGCGCCGCCCTCTTCACCGTACTCGCCTTTAATCACTTTTTCAACCGTGTAAGCTCCTTTTCCTTTCACAGGAGATGATGTGGTCGTGCTGCCATCCAAAATGCGGTTCAAGTAGACGTCATGGTTGCCTTCCAGGGCGAATTTGTAGTGGTTATAGAACCTCTTGTCCCCGGTAACTTTAAACAGGGCATTAGCAACCCCTGCCTGGCAGTTGAGATCATCCAATGTATCGTACAAGGGCTTAATACCACCTTTCCAAATCTGGATGAACGGGTTGGAACAGGCAGTCGCGCATTCGTGAACTTCCTTCTCCATCCAGGAGTTGGCGGCAAAAATGATGTCTGAATATTCCGCGGAAGAGGTCATCTCAATATCAGATGTGATGATCATCTCAATCTTTGGATTAACATTGAAGATCATATCGTAATGGTGTTTCGCGTTGTTAAACAAATTAACATTGGCATACCACAATCCTTTGGTCGGAGTAGGCATACCAGTCCAGCCGGTAAAGTTCTTCCGCCCGTATTTCGGTGTATTCACAACAAGCGGCATATCACCGTGGTTCCAGTAACCAACCTCTTCGCCTTTTGCGCGTCCTTTAATCTTTAAATCCTTGGCGGATGCATTCGCATCGAGATTCTGGTGGAAAGGATCTTCCGCTACCAGAGCGTAAAATCCAGGACCACTCCATTTGGAAGCCTGCCAGTTGGCAGCTTTATAGTTTCCTGCCCATGTATGGGAACCGGAACCAAACACTCCAAGATTTCCTGTAAGCATTAACGGTAAGTAGGTTGCTCTGTTATGCAGGGTTGCGTGGAACCAGTGATTGATACCCTCGCCATAATGGATGGATATTGGTTTAATGGTTGCAAAATCATGCGCGAGCCGTTTGAGCTTGCTTTTCTCGGCGCCGCAGATTTCATGAACGGAATCAAGATCATAGTCCTGTAAATGGACCTTATACATCTGGAATACAGGCATTACAGGAACTTCTTCACCGTTTGTTAGTTTTACCTTATATGTACCTTCCAAAGCAGGATCAATACCGGTGGCTTTCAGATACTTTCCAATCATGTCTCTGGAAACTGCCTTTGCGCTTTTGGTCTTGGTATCCCACACACAAAAGTCGCCGCCGATTTTTTTGTATTGCGCGTCCGTAAGACCCTGAACCGCGTAACTATATCCGTCCTTCTTCAGGAGGTTTCTATGACTTTTGTTTATATCCGTAGCCTTTAATTTTTTCAGGTTATCGGTCCTGATAAGCAGTGGAAAATCCGTATACCCCTTTACAAAATCTTTATCATACTGGTTGTTATCAATAAGAGATTTAGTGATATAAAGAAATATTGTGGTATCAGATAATCCCGGCCGTATTGGAATCCAGTAGTCTGATTTAGTTGCAGGGGGGTTATATTCCGGGCTGATTGTTACAATCGTCCCGCCTCTTTCCTGAATTTCGGCCAGCCAGTGGGCTTCAGGCATTTTATTCTCAATAAGATTTTTTCCCACCTGAATGGTCAGCTTGGAAAACCTCAGGTCATTAAAATCAATATCAGAGGTCTGCAATCCATGACTCCAGGGATGACCGGGTGCTTGATCGCCATGCCAGGTGTAGTTTGACCAGTTTCTTCCGCCTCTGGCATTCTTTTCTGTAGCTCCCCTGACGTAAACGTCAAGAAGGGCCATCATGGTGGAAACTCTATAGGTACCGTATATACCGATAACCTGGAGAAGTCCCATTCCGCCACGGAACTTGAGGGTCCTTGTTCCTGCGCCACCCATATCTTTAACCATATCCTGATCATAACCCTGATCTAATAAAAGCTGTCCGCCTGCCTTTCCGCTGTATCTCCTGGCGATAGCTTCAAAGCCTTTAGCTGCATACATAAAGGCGTCGTCCCAGGAAACTCTCAGAAAGGTATCATCAGCCCGACTTCGGAACTTATACTTCACCCTGTTATCTTCAGTCAAATGAGGAAATCCATCATCGGCCCACTGTTTCCACATTTTTCTTACCATCGGGTATTTAAGTCTGTAAGGTCCGTAAACCCTTCTTGCAAAGGTGTATCCCTTAAGACACATTCTCGGGTTCCAGTTTCTTGTTGCCTTGTTTCCATAAATATCGCCGTAGTTCTGGTGAGCATAGTTCTGCTCCGTCCTCATTACCACGCCGTTCCTTACAAAGGCCCTTACCCTGCACTGATGAGTGTCATTAGGTGAACAGCAGTAAGTGAAGGTCCTGTCGTATCTATACTGATCGTGGTAAAGCCTTTCCCACTTAACATCAGGATAGGACGACAGAGGATTATCTACCTTAGTTACCATGGAACTCAAAGCAAGGTTTTTTCTGTTAAGAGCGGCTATTGATGCAGCAGTTGCAGCGCTTATCTGCAAAAATTTCCTTCTTTTTAAATGCATAAATAGTTTCCCTCCATTTCTCAAAATAAAAAATTTTATAAAATTATATTTCCCTTCGGGCCTTGTCCCGACTTTTCTTTAAAAACAAGGTTTGTTCTTTAAAGAAAAGTTTTGACTACCTCTTTAAAAATAAAGATAGTCTGTAAAACCTCGACCGTTTCGCCTCCTTTTCTTTCTATAAATCCCGGTTCCAAAATGGCCGGGAAAAAAATGTTTTAATAAAATAATTACCCATAAAATAACTTAATGCGCGCCCTTAGTTGGCGCAGTATCAAAACAAAAAACCATTCTTTATACTTGCGATCTCATCGGGGTAAAATCCTCTTGCCGTTCAAAAGGCTTCAAATTATAAAGATCCATACACCGCTCACATGCCCAGTCCTCTTCCCAGTTTGGAAAATCTTTTTTAATTTTTTCTACAGCCTCTGGAGAAAAATCATGAACAGGTTTATAGGTGGGGAATTTACAGAGGGGACAAGGGCTTCCAGGCAAGGCAACCTTTTTCTTTGTCTCTCCATCCCCTTCTGTGGCAGAGATATCTGCCGACTCCATAAGTTTGTGCGGGTCTGAGGCAAGTTCAGCAATTCCCGGATGAGTCATCTTCTCCTTATTCCAGAGGGATTCAAAGATGATCTTCCTATCTGCCTCGGGTAACTTAACATAGAGGACATTAAACTCTTTCCAACAACCGTCCCTCCCCATGTCTGTTGCTTCCCTTTCTTCCCTTGCCAAACGACCTTCTATATAGATATCCCACATGACTCTGTAGCGGTCCCTGATGAAAGCGTCTTCACTCGGGTTTTTTCCGAATCGCTGCGTGCTGTAGCCAAACTCTTCGTCCAGAATGTCATTAAGATGCATAAACTCATGCCGGATAACATTTACAAAACCATTTGGATTAAAGAAGCATTCAGGCCGAAGCCTGATAATCGTCGCTTTTTGGTCTGTTTCCAAATGCCTGTTTGAAATATTCACACTCTCTTCTTCTCTGTTATATGCCTTTCTTATTTCCATAAGGCCGATTTTTTCAGAAATTAAAGGAAACTCTTCAAGTATTTCCTCAATACCACTTCCCAGACCCAGCGTAGCAAAGACCTTTCTATCTACCTCTTCAAAGCCCTCTTCTCTATCGTCATCATCATCGGGGAGGTTATATAATTCTTCTCTTAGCTTGTGATACTCTTTAGTAAGGCTAAGGTCTCCTTCCTTCTCCCTGCGTTCCATCTCCATTCTTACTAATTCATCCAACATGTCAGGGGCGTAATCAATATCCATTCAGATCCTTTCTTAACTTACGTTTTTAAAAAATAAAATTACATTTGTTACAAATCTTGGACACGTTTGTTTTTCACCAATAGTGAGTAATCTTCAAATACCTCCTAAAAGAGTTCTACTCCATTTTTGCAAACGAGCTGAGGAGTATACGCTCCATTATTTAATATTGTCAAGCAAAAAATCTAAAAAAAAGAATTTTTTTTTGTGATGATAGCGTACCCAACACAAACCTAAAGTATTGAAAGTTCTATAGATCTGTTATTGGAGCAATTCGGATGCCATCTCTATACAAGCTTGTTTTACTCCCTATAGTCTTGATTTATCAGGAGTGATCTGGATTAGTGGTTAGGGGAGGGAAATATTGCTATGTTACAAATAGGTAACAGAGAGGTGCTTAATGGCAACTTACAAGGTCATTTACTCCTAATCACAATGAAAGATATTGTGGTGTAATCATATCAATATACAATATATGGAATAAAAGAGATAAATGTAGTTTGAGGATTAATTTTATTTTGATTTAATAATAGCTTAAGGCTAATATTACTTAATAGAAACAAAAGTTACCCTTTGGTAGTGCTAATGGACCTGGATTTTTCTTGGATTAAGTTGCTCGACATCCATCCAAAACTTAAAAAAAAGTTATCTTGAGGTAATCGAGAGGCTAAAAGATTTTTTTTTTGCTTCACGATTTCTTCTAGATTTGATAGATTAAAAAATTGTAACTACATAGAAAATGAAAAATTTGACTTAGGATTTCTGTTTTGATAATTTATAAAACTAAATTAAAAAAAAGAATGCAATCACGTTGATGATGATATGAAAGTTCTGTATAAAGATTTCAATGAAGAAGCATTTTCGTTTCAAAATGATCCGGTGCTGGTACTGGAAGAATTCTGGACTTCTGAAGACCAGGTCTTTTTCCAGGAAGCCATGAAAAAAGCGGCATGGAAAACCCTTGAGGACATGCCCGCGGTATCCCGTGCTTTTCCGAATGCCGGGAACTGGCACAGGGGAGATGTAGGTCAACATGAGAGGGAGATATTTCTAAGTAAAATCACTCTTGACTGCATTGCCGACCACATTGATTCTTTTCCTAACATTAAGGGGCGTCACTTGAACTTAAATTATTATTCTTACGGAGTGGGCGACTGCCTCCCCACCCACGATGATACGGATGAGGCGTACGTGCCGTCTCACCTTCCGCGCCCTCCCCTTCGTCGGCTGGCGATGGTCGCATACTTCCACGATGAATGGGAGCCTAATTGGGGTGGTGAGTTGATCGTATACGGAGATAGGAAAGACAAAACCGGCAAAAAAACACTTGATATTGTCGGATGCGTGGCCCCTAAACCCCGGTCGCTAGCAATGTTTACTGTTCCGCGTCACCATCGTGTTTGCCGGATCGATCCCCTTGCCGGTGATCACCGACGAAAAACCATCGTAACATGGTTTATGACAGAGCATTAGGAGTAAGAGGCTGCATTAGCAATCAGCAATTAGCAAGTATATTGAATATCTAACTGCAGAATTTAGATAACTATATAAGTAACATCTCAAAAAGTTTAGCCGCTGTTTAGCTCTTTTTTATTACAACGGCTTATGCAAGGCTTAGCAAAGTTTTTTAACACAGCTCGTCCCGGAGGGACCCCCCCTCTTGTTAGAGGGGAATTCTCTCCCCAAATTCCCCCTTAAAAAAGGGGGATACAGGGCGTTGTAATTTTGATTGCGGCGGAAGGCCGCGCTAAGTATACCTGTAGCAACTTCATTTTGGTTGCTGCTTCGTGGGATGAGTTATAGTAAAATTTGAGGTTTGAAAGTACATGAAAGTTCTATTTAAAGATTTCAATCAAGAGGCATTTTCGTTTGACAAAGACCCTGTGCTGGTGTTAGAGGAATTCTGGACTCCTGAAGACCAGACCTTTTTCCAGAACGCCATGAACGAGGCGACCTGGAAAAGACTTGCTGACATGCCTGCGGTATCCCGTGCTTTTCCGAATTGCGGAAATTGGAGCAAAGGGGATATAGGACATCAGGAGAGAGAGAGATTTCTGAATAAGATCAATCTACCCTGTATTGCCGACTACACTGGTTGCCCCCCTGACAGTAAGCAGGCTCATTTGAATTTAAATTATTTTTCTTACCAAGTGGGCGACTGCCTCTCCATACATGATGATACCATTAAGACGGATGAGACCTCTCAACAACCCTCCTCCATCCGCCGACTGGCAATAGCCGCTTTCTTCCACGATGAATGGGATGTTGATTGGGGTGGTGAATCGATCGTTTACAACGAAGCGATGGATGAAAAAGGAAAACAAACAACCGTCGAGATTTCCGAATGCATTGCCCCTGAACCCCGGTCACTGGTTATGTTTACTGTTCCGCGTTTTCATCGTATTTGCCGAATCGATCCACGCGCCACCGAAGGTTACCGACAACTTTCCATCGAGACATGGTTCATGACCGGGCTTTAACAGTTGGCAGTTATCAGTTTAAAGCTGACGATTGGCAGGTTTGCGGCTATACTGGATCAGGATTTTTTGGCAAAACCGGAGTTTTCGACATTTTCAACGGTTGCAGTCTTTGAACCATTCGTAATTCCCAGGGCTTTGCACTTTTCCCAGAGAGTCTTCCTCGACACCTTTAATAGTCTTGCTGCCAGGCCCTTGTTCCCTTTTGTCTCTTGCAGTATCCTTGCTATATACTCTTTTTCAAAGGCCCTGGTTGCTGTGAATAATGGCTGAAAACTCCGGGTATTGTCAGAGGCATTAAAGTCTTCTTTATTACAGCTACAAATTTCCGTTGGAAGGTCCCATGATTCAATCTCTTTTCCTTTGCTCAAAAGCAGACCCCTATGACAAACGTTTTCCAATTCCCTCACATTTCCGGGGAAGTGATAATTAAAAAGCAATTCTTTAGCCTCGATTGAAAAGTCCTTCCCGGGTTTTTGATGCACTTCCGCAAAGCGTTTTAGAAAAAAATTGGACAGAAACAAAATGTCGCCCCTACGTTCTCTTAAGGGTGGCAGGTGTATGGGAAGTACATTAAGACGAAAGAAAAGGTCTTCTCTAAAACCTCCTCTTTGTATTTCTTTTTTTAAATCCCTCTGAGTCGCGCATATAATTTTGATATCTACTTTTATGGTCTCTGTTCCGCCTAACCTCTCAAATTCCCTCTCCTGAATCACCCTCAACAATTTTACTTGAACACTATGGGGTGTTTCTCCTATTTCGTCAAGAAAGATGGTCCCCTTATGGGCTAAATCAAACCTGCCTTTTTTCTGTTTTAAAGCGCCTGTGTAGGCTCCTTTCTCATAGCCAAAAAGTTCTGCTTCGAGGAGGGATTCAGGTAAAGACGCGCAGCTTACCTTAATGAAGGGATAATATTTTCTCGGACTATTATAATGTATAGCATCGGCTACCAGTTCCTTCCCCGTGCCGCTTTCTCCTGACAACAAGACCGTAGCGTCTGTCTCGGACGCTATCTCTATCATTTCAAAGACTTTTTGCATCCTTTCATGTTTACCAATAACATTTTCACTAAAGGTATACTCCTCTTTTTTGAGCAATGTGCTTTTTTCTTCTAATATCTTTGATATTGTGAGTTGCTGAACCGTAAGGAGTAGTCCCTCCAATGAGAATGGTTTTGTTATGTAGTCATTGGCGCCGGCTTTCAGAGCCTCCACAGCCGTACCTACAGACCCATAGGCAGTGAGAAGGATTGCCATACAGTTGGGAGAATTACGCTTGCACATCTTAAGGAACTCAATGCCGTCCATGTCCGGAAGGCGAAGGTCTATTATTACCATGTCATAAGCATTCTGCCGTATAAGATTTATTCCTTCCTCGCCCGATTTCGCCTCTGTTGGTATATATCCTTCTTCCTTGAGGGCGATACTGATAGCGCCTCTAATATGAGGATCATCATCTACTACTAGTATATGAGAGCTTTTTTCCATGGCATCCTTTTCCTCTACATGGATTCCTGATAAAATTTATACGCTTTATAGAATCTTTTTATTTTTAATGAAAATCAACATATTGTCAAGACCCAAAACCCCTGTGCGGTGACGGTCAACCATAAAAAAAACATCGCCTTGACGGTGGTGCAAAGATTGGAGGGAGGTCATCAAATGTTTTTCGAGCTTGAAAACTCCTTAAAATATTTATTAAGTTCCTCTTTGGAAATATGCTCTAAGATTACCAGCGTTTCACCAATTTTATTATTAATTTTTTTTTCCAGTTTCGCAATTCTATCAACATCACTTGAAGGCATAATTTCAAGCTCTCTGAGTACGTCACTAAACGTTTTCCCAAAATTTTTTTCTTCCTTCATAGCATTAAGCACAAATTCAACCTGATAGTCTTTCATTTTTCCGTCCACACTTGCAATAAAACTAAAGTCAAAACGTTCATCTTTTTGCAAAGATAATGCACTTTCCAAGTGCTTTTCAGTTATTACATTCTTGTTTATTAAAAACTGTCCAAAATGAATGTGCATATTAACCAAAGAAGATATGAATGAAAACGATAGAGCTTCATCTATTTACTCCCATGAGAAATAATGTGTGATGATACCACAAATTGGGCATATCAAGAAAAGGATATTGGCGGTTAAAATTTGAGGTAATTTTGTGTCGTAGAAACGGCAGGAATGGGAGAGGATATAACAGGCAGCGGTTTCATTCCTCCCGCCATCTTTTCAAAAGTTAACTAATTGATTTAAAAGGAATAAATGGTCGGGACGACTGGATTTGAACCAGCGACCCCTGCGTCCCGAACGCAGTGCTCTACCAGGCTGAGCCACGTCCCGACAAATCTTTAGCTTATTTTTCCGGCATGCCTGACAACAGCAACCGCTTTATCAAGTTTACAGAAAACTGCTTGTATAGTTTTAACTGCATGGATTCATCAAAACTATCGATTGTCGCCGCATTAATCTTAGCAACATAACAATCATTTCCAGCAATAATGTCATTTTTTCTCGGTTCATGGGTTATAACAGCCATCTCGCCAAAACATTCTCCAGCGTGTATTGTTAAAAGTTTCCGGTCGCCTAACAATTGTGATCTGCTTATGACATTGGCATGACCTTTTACAACAACATAAAATGATAAATCCTTTTCATTCTCCTTGATTATATATTTGTGCATTGGAAAATGTAATAAGTCGCTAAAGCTTACGATTTTGTTAATCTCCTGATCTTCGAAAATTTCAAAAAACTTCGTTGATTTCAGAAGGACTTTCCACTGCTCTTCATTTATTTCAGCCATAGTTTTTACCTCTAAACTCTATATTGACTTTTATTTCATCTCTAAGGCGT
>CEQE01146179.1_pt1 | contig 10217 bp, 11 predicted proteins | sample 356201 | NCBI WGS metagenome assembly CEQE01 (sample SAMEA2619970, study PRJEB7988) | marine metagenome | biome: marine biome (ENVO:00000447); feature: mesopelagic zone (ENVO:00000213) & marine oxygen minimum zone (ENVO:01000065); material: "saline water (ENVO:00002010), including plankton...
ATAGTGACAATAAAGAAAGTGAAAACAGAAGAAATAAACGCGGAATCGATCGCCGCCACAACCCGGGAGAAAGCTCATAGAAGATTTTCTCGACATTGCACTATTGCTGCTGATGGCGGCGACGGCATTTGCCATTATTCGCCTCCGGAATCTTTTTGCCGTTGTTATGCTGTCCGGTATTTTCAGCCTGCTCGCCGCCTCGCTTTATGTCCTGCTGAGTGCGGTCGATGTTGCCTTTACCGAAGCAGCTGTCGGCGCGGGGATATCGACTTTGCTAATGTTAGCTACGCTCGCGATTACCAGCGAATATGAGAAAAAATCCGAACGCAGCAATTGGCTACCGAAGGTGATTGTGTTTGTTACCGGTGGGGTCTTGATATACGGCACCTTGGACATGCCGCTTTATGGCGCCGCTGATGCGCCGGCTAATTTGCATCTGATTCCGCGCTTTATCTTGGAATCAGGCACCGAGATCGGCATACCCAATATCGTCACTTCCGTTCTGGCAAGCTATCGCGGCTACGATACCCTGGGTGAAACGGTGGTTATATTCACCGCCGCGATCGGCGTGCTGGTGTTGCTTGGCCGGGGTCACAATCGCTGGCGTCCGGGAATGCGAAAGCCCGTTGTCCCTGAAGACCGGGAGGAAGAAGTATGAATGATCATTCTATCCTCCGCGTCGTCTCAAAAATTATGATCCCGTTTATTCTGCTGTTTGCTCTTTACGTTCAATTTCATGGCGAATTTGGTCCCGGCGGCGGCTTTCAGGCAGGTGTTATATTTGCCTCGGCTTTTATCTTGTACGGACTGATTTTTGGTATCGAGAATGCCCGCAAAGTCCTGCCCGCCAACGCGACGCGCATTTTGCTGGCCTTGGGCGTAATTCTGTACGCCGGTGTTGGTGTCGCTGGCATTTTCCTCGGCGGTAATTACCTCGACTACAACGTCCTGGCAGCCACAGCCACAGGCGGGCAGCATCTCGGGATCTTCCTGGTTGAGTTTGGTGTCGGCACGACGGTCGCCACAACAATGGTGACGATCTTTTTTGTTTTCGCCGGGCAGGATTTCTAAGCCATGGAATTACCCATCGAAATTCCCATGGAAATTCCGGGCCTCCTCAACTACTGGATTGTGATCGTCCTGATGATGGCCGGTTTCTATGTCGTCATCTCGCACGGTAATCTGGTTAAAAAGATGGTCGGTTTAAGCGTCTTTCAGGTCGCTGTCTTTGTGCTCTACATTTCCATGAGCAAAATCGACGGCGGTTCGGCCCCTATTCTAGATGATGCGATTAAGCAATATTCAAATCCCCTGCCCCACGTTTTGATCCTGACAGCTATTGTTGTTGGTGTTGCAACAACTGCACTGGGGCTTGCCTTAATCGTCCGTGTCCGTGATGCCTATGGCACCATCGAAGAAGACGAAATACTCGAGCAAGAAAGGAATGACACCTGATGTCAGTACTCCTTTCTGCCCACCTGCCCGCCCTCCAGGTGGTGCTGCCGCTAATCTCGGCGCCGCTTTGCGTGTTATTTCGGCGCGCTGGAGCGACGTGGTTAATTGCCCTCATCGTTTCCTGGGCCTCTCTTGGCATCTCAATCCTGCTGCTGGAACAAGTGATTGCCAATGGCCCGATATCTTATCTGCTCGGCAGTTGGGCGGCGCCTTGGGGTATCGAATATAAAGTTGACATGCTATCGGCCTTCGTCATGTTGATTGTGACCAGTATCGGTTCCATCAGCATGGTTTTCGCACCAAACAGCGTTAATGCTGAGATACCTGAAGATCGCATTTATCTTTTTTACACGATGTATCTTCTGACGTTTTGTGGGTTGCTTGGCATCACGATCACCGGTGATGCGTTTAATTTGTTTGTGTTTCTGGAAATCTCGTCGCTGTCTTCTTACGTTTTAATCAGCCTCGGTGCTGAACGTAACGCCCTTACCGCCGCGCTTCGTTACCTGATTTTGGGTACCGTTGGCGCAACCTTTTACATCATTGGCGTTGGCCTGATGTATCAAATGACGGGCACACTCAATATGTCTGATTTGGCTGAACGTCTGCCTGCAGTTGCCGAAACTAGAACCATTTTGGTGGCGCTCGGATTTGTCACCGTCGGCATCGGCCTCAAGCTCGGTCTATTTCCGGTGCATGTCTGGCTGCCTAATGCCTATGCTTACGCACCGTCCGTGGTAACAGCATTCCTCGCTGCAACGGCAACCAAAGTCGCGGTCTATGCATTGTTGCGTATTTATTTCAGCGTATTCGGCACCAAGATATTCGCCGCCCTGCCGATTGATGAGTTCTTATTATTGCTCAGTCTGGTTGCCATTTTATCGATGTCGGCGGTGGCTATTTTCCAAAAGAATGCCAAGCGCCTGCTGGCCTATTCAAGCGTCGCCCAAGTTGGTTATATGATTATCGGCATTAGCATGGTTTCAGTAACCGGACTGACAGCAACAATCCTGCATTTGTTCAATCATGCGATGATTAAGGGAGCTCTCTTCCTCGTGCTCGCTGCTGTCTTTTTTCGCATTAAATCGGTGAAGATCGAAGATATGGCCGGACTTGGCAGGATGATGCCCTTCAGCATGGCGGCTTTTGTAGTGGCGGGCTTTAGTCTGGTCGGTGTTCCGCTGACTGTCGGCTTTGTCAGCAAATGGTATTTGATTTTGGGGGCCCTTGAAAAAGGCTGGTGGCCGGTCGCTGGGCTTATTCTGGTCAGCTCCCTCCTGGCGGTGATTTATTTCTGGAAAGTTATTGAAGTCGCCTACTTTAAAGAACGCCCGGCGGAAATTGGGGCGATCAGCGAAGTTCCCGCCGTCATGCTGATCCCAATGTGGGTTTTGGTCGGCGCCAATATCTATTTCGGCATTAATACAGGTTTGAGCGTCGGCGCGGCGTCGGCGGCCGCAAAACTCCTGATTGGCGGTGCGCCATGATCCCTGAAAACGCAATTCTTTGGGCAATTGCCATACCGCTGATCGGCTCAATCGGTATTTTGGCCTCCGGAAAATCACCCAATCTGAGAGAAGCGATAACCCTTATTACCGCCGTCGTTATGTTCTTGGTGGTTGGCTCTTTAACGCACGTAATTACCGGTGGAGGCCGCCCCAGCGTTTCATTAATTGAAGTTTTCCCCGGCATCGATATTAAGTTCACCGTAGAACCCTTGGGCATGTTGTTTGCGTTGGTTGCCTCCGGACTTTGGATTGTTACTTCGCTATACTCAATCGGTTATATGCGAGGGAATGACGAGGCCAATCAAACCCGTTTTTATTTCTTTTTTGCGATTGCCTTGGCAAGTGCCATCGGAATTGCCTTCGCCGGCAATCTGTTTACGCTATTTTTATTTTACGAAGCACTTACCCTTTCGACTTTTCCGTTGGTCACACATCACGGCACGCCGGAGGCAAAAAAAGGTGGCAGAACCTATTTAGGAGTGCTCATGAGCACCTCGATTGGATTTCTGCTTCTCGCTATCATTTGGACGTGGAACCTCACCGGCACACTTGAATTCCGCCCGGGCGGAATTCTCGACGGCAATGTCGAAGGTCCCATGGTCGGCGTTTTATTGTTTCTGTTTATGTTTGGAACAGGAAAAGCGGCTCTCATGCCATTTCATCGCTGGCTGCCGGCAGCGATGGTCGCACCGACACCGGTCAGCGCCCTGCTCCATGCAGTTGCTGTTGTTAAGGCCGGTGTGTTTACCGTGCTTAAAATCGTCATTTATGTATTCGGCATAGATTTTCTATCGGGATCAGGTGCCAATGTCTGGCTCATGTGGGCCGCGGCAATCACCCTGCTATTTGCATCCTTCATCGCCATGCGCAAAGACAATTTGAAAGCGCGACTGGCCTATTCAACCGTCAGCCAACTGTCTTACATCGTCCTCGGCGCAGCATTGGCAACGGGCGCCAGCGTCGTCGGTGGTGGCCTTCACATCGCCATGCATGCTTTCGGCAAGATAACTTTATTTTTCTGTGCTGGTGCTATTTACACAGCAACACATAAAACTTTGGTTAGCGAGTTGGATGGCATCGGTCGAAAGATGCCGATAACCATGGGCGCATTTGTTATTGGCTCATTAAGCATTATTGGATTGCCGCCAATGGCCGGTGCCTGGAGTAAATTCCATCTGATGCTGGGTGCGGCTAGTGCCGATCAATACATTTTTATTTTCGTTTGGGCCCTGAGTTCGCTTCTTAGCGCCGCCTATCTGATGCCGGTCATTGCCAGAGCATTCTTCCAACCCCTGCCAAAATCCGTCGGAGCAGCAGCCACCGGCGAAGGGATACAGGAAGCGCCTTTGTTTTCATTGATCGCTATATCTATTACAGCCGCCGGTACATTTGCGCTGTTCTTTTTTGCCGGAGATATCGCCAACATGCTCGCACCTCTTGCGGCATCAGGTAAATAGGAGGAAAGGTCGATGACAGATACGCCTCAAGACACGCCTAAATCATCCGAGTTCGATCAAAGCGAAAGCGCCGAAAATAACGCAGAGCAGGAAAAAAGCTACTGGATCGACGACATGCGCAACGTCCATAAGATATTTTGGGCTCTCGTTGTCGTTTGCGCCCTGCTACTGCTTTCCGACCTTTTTGTAAGTCGGTATACGGATTTCATTTTCCAGGAATGGTTCGGATTCTTTGGATTGTTTGGATTTATTCTGTCTTTCCTATTGGTGCTGACATCAAAACTATTGCGAAAAATCGTGATGCGGGACGAGGATTACTATGATCGCTAATCTACCACCCGGATTGATCCTTCTGGTAGGCGCTGTCATTGCGCCTTTCCTGCAGGGCCGTTTGCGTAGCGTCTTCATGCTGGCGTTGCCCCTGCTGGGAATCTTGCAACTGACACAACTTGATCCTGGCAATTATGGCGCCATGGAACTCTTTGGATTTGATCTGGTTCATGTTCGCGTCGATAAACTTTCATTGGTCTTTGGCTATATCTTCTATATTGCCGCGTTCCTGGGCATAATTTATGCGCTTCACAAAGATGACAGGCTGGAAGAAACGGCTGCACTGGCCTATGTCGGCGCAGCAATTGGCGCAACCTTTGCCGGTGATTTCATCACTCTCTTTGTTTATTGGGAGCTGACGGCGATTACCTCGGTCTTTATCGTGTGGGCAGGCAGAAGTCCGCGTGCATACAAAGCTGGTCAGCGCTATCTTATCATTCAGATAACATCCGGTGTATTACTGGCCGCAGGCGCCATCGTGCGGGCAAATGAAGTGGGTTCCATAACATTTGATAATATTGGCCTCGACAGTCCAGGCGGCCTCCTTATCCTGCTCGCATTTGGGATCAAGGCTGCCTTTCCCTTTCTCCACAATTGGCTCCAGGATTCCTATCCTGAAGCTTCCGAAACCGGCACGGTATTTCTATCCGCTTTCACCACAAAACTTGCGGTTTACGCACTCGCCCGCGGTTTTGCCGGAACGGAAGAACTGATATGGATTGGCGTCACAATGACCGCCTTCCCGATTTTTTACGCTGTTATCGAAAATGATCTCCGCCGCGTTCTTGCCTACAGCCTGAACAATCAGGTTGGCTTTATGGTGGCCGGCGTTGGCATAGGTACTGAATTGGCGCTGAACGGCGCCGTGGCGCATGCCTTTGCGCATATTCTCTACAAAGCTTTATTACTCATGTCGATGGGTGCCGTTCTACACAGAACCGGAACGGTCAAGGGTTCGGAACTTGGCGGATTGTATAAAACAATGCCCTGGACCTTGGGATTTTGTATTGTCGGGTCAGCTTCGATTTCGGCCTTCCCTCTATTTAGCGGGTTCGTAACCAAAACGATGATACTCGCAGCAGCCGCTGAACAGGGACTTGTTGTCCCTTATTTAGTTCTGCTATTTGCATCCGCTGGTGTGTTCCATCATTCAGGCATCAAAATACCGTTTTTCGCCTTCTTCGCCCATGATTCCGGCAAGCGGCCACAAGAAGCGCCAATGAATATGCTCATTGCTATGGGTCTTACGGCGGCGCTTAGCATCGGCATCGGTGTTTATCCCGCCCCGCTTTATGCGCTGCTTCCCTTCCCTGTCAATTATGTTCCTTACACGCTTTCTCACGTCGTGACCGATTTGCAGTTACTGATGTTTTCAGCGTTAGCTTTTTCTGTGTTGCAACGTACTGGACTGTATCCACCGGAACTCCGTTCGACCGTTTTGGATTTTGATTGGCTTTACCGGAAACCGGCAGTCTGGGTCTCTCGAACAGTGTCCAAATGGCTCAGCGAAAGGCTTGCCGGTATTTATCGTGACCTCACTGGAGTTGTACAAAACATAATTAAGGCAACTTTCCGCCACCATGGCCCGGAAGGACTGATGGCGCGTACCAATGCAGTCGGCGGCTCTGTCGCAGTTATTATCGCTATGCTGACAATTTTTATATTGGTGTTTTATTGGCAGGTATAAAGACTTATTTCTTATCGCCAAGCACGCGAGGGTCCCAGGCTTTAACAGCCACCGCCCGGCCTTTGTGGGAACGTACGACTTTGGGTTTCACAATCTGCTTTACGTCCGGCGTATCATGCGCCTTGGTGAAATCCTCGCGCATTTCTTCAAGATATATTTCAGCTCGAAGACCACGTTTAAGTGCTGCGCGGTAGGCTGGCGTACGGCGGCAAATCTTTGACAAATGTTCAGCCGAATGGTGGCCAAAGCGCCGCCACACACTGTCGACAAAAGCTTGCACGTCTTCACTAACGATCATATCACCTTCAAAGTTTGGACGACCCTTTATCCAGGCGCGATGAACAGAAGGCTCAATTGGGCCAATTTCCTCGGCGATAAAAATAGCCGGCACCAGCTTTTTACCGTTATAGGCGACGGCATAATATGATTGGGCCAAATACAGCAAATATTGCAGCTTTACCGGCTGCATATACTCATTGTCATTGAGCGCCCGGTCTGAAATCCAAAAGGCGAGATCAAAGACTGAATTGACGGCTGCAGGCATTTTTACTTAAATCCCAATTTTTCTAACCATATGTCTAATATTATAGGACTTCAGTTAAAAAAGGTTCAAGAAGTCATTGTTTAGAAATTATAGCTGAAAACTAGTTAATTATTATTTTTCACGCAGGCATTGAGGGTAGCGTATGCAAATGATATTCCTATAGTAAGACTTTAATTCAGTGGGGAAAAAATACATGCCATCAATTAAAATGACGGTAAACGGCAAGGAAGTTGCGGGCGAGGTTGAAGGACGCACATTGCTCGTCCAATTCATCCGGGACCATCTGGGATTAACCGGTACCCATGTCGGCTGTGATACATCGCAATGCGGCGCTTGTACGGTTCATATGAACGGCCGCGCGGTAAAATCATGTTCAATACTGGCAGCGCACGCCGATGGCGCCGAAGTGGCAACGATTGAAGGCTTGGCCGACGGCGACACTCTGCATCCGATGCAGGAAGCTTTCCGTCAGCACCATGCCCTGCAATGCGGGTTCTGCACCCCGGGTATGGTAATGAGTGCGATCGGTATCGTTAACGACAATCCCGATCCGTCCGAAAAAGAAATCCGTGAAGCCCTTGAAGGTAATATCTGCCGCTGTACCGGCTATCACAATATCGTCGAAGCGATTGGCGCTGCCGCCAAAGAAATGAAAGCTTAGGGAGGAGCACGAGAAATGTATGATTTTGAATATCAACGTGCGACTTCTGTCGATGATGCCACTACCAAGTACGGCGGCGCCGAAGATGCCCGTTTCCTCGCTGGCGGTATGACGCTTATTCCGGTGCTCAAGCAACGCCTTGATCAACCTTCTGACGTGGTTGATTTGGGTGATCTCGATGATATGCGCGGTATCTCGGAAGAAGGTGGCGCGATTGTCGTTAAAGCCATGACCACCCACCATGATGTGAATACGTCCGATCTGGTTAACAGTAAAATTCCGGCACTTGCTGCCTTGGCGGGAACAATCGGTGATCAAATGGTGCGCAACCGCGGCACCATTGGCGGTTCATTAGCTAATAACGACCCGGCGGCCAGTTATCCTTGTGCCGTGCTAGCGCTCAACGCGACGATCAAGACGGACAAGCGCGACATTGCTGCCGATGACTTTTTCACCGGCATGTTTGATACCGCTTTGGATGAGGGAGAATTGATCCTGGCGGTTTCCTTCCCGATCCCGGAAGAAGCCGGCTACAAACATTTTCCGAACCCAGCATCGCGCTTTCCGATTGTTGGCTCTTTTGTCGCCAAAGGCGCAGACGGTGTGCGTGTTGCGATCACCGGTGCGGGACCGTGCGCGTTTCGGCAAACCGAGTTTGAAGCGGCGTTTGCAGGTGGGCTTAATCCTGACGCAATCAAAGACATTAAAGTCTCTGATGACGGCCTGAACACCGACATTCATGCCTCGGCTGAATATCGCGCGCATTTGATTAACGTGATGACGCGCCGGGCCATCGGTGGATAACGATTTATTTAACTTCGAGGTAGTGCTATGGCCGATGCCCCCAATACTAATGATGTATTGGAAAAAGCTGTAGACTGGTTGTCTGCAGGTAAGAAAGTTGCGCTGGCGACGGTTATCGGCACCTGGGGCTCATCGCCCCGGCCGGTTGGCAGTCAGCTTGCCGTCGATGATGCCGGTGCCTTTGTCGGCTCAGTATCGGGCGGCTGCATCGAGGGTGCGGTAATCGGTGAAGCCCTCGCCACAATCGAAGACGGTGAAAACAGAATTCTTGATTTTGGGGTTACCGATGAGCAAGCCTGGGAGGTTGGCCTCGCTTGCGGCGGCGATGTCAAAGTTCTGGTCGAGCGTGCTGATGACAAAGCAGACCTGGATCGACTGGCAAAACAGCGTCCGGTTGCGATGGTAACTGATCTGGCAACTGGCAAACGCAGCACGGTAACGCCGACAGATAATAGTGGTGAGCTATCTTTAGGTGCTGATTTGCTGGATGAGGTGCGCCAAGCGCTGCGTGACGATCGCTCCAAAACCTTGGAGGATGGCGATAACAAGTTGTTCGTTCAGGTTTTTAACCCGCCATTGCGGTGCGCCATCATCGGAGCGGTGCATATCTCGCAAGCGCTTGTACCGATGGCGCAAATTGCCGGCTTTGAAGTCACCGTTATTGATCCGCGCGGATCGTTCGCCACCGAAGCGCGCTTCCCGGATGTCACCATGAGCGACGAGTGGCCGGATGATGCGATGAAAGAATTTAAGGCAGATACCCGTGCTGCTGTTGTCACGCTCACCCATGATCCTAAATTGGATGATCCCGCGCTCGAGATCGCGCTTAAATCAGATGCTTTTTATATCGGCTGTCTCGGTAGCCGCCGCACCCATGCTTCGCGTCTGGAACGGCTCACCGAGCTAGGCTTTGGGGAGGCAGATTTCGCCCGCATTCATGCCCCCATTGGGCTTGATCTTGGCGCCACCTCACCGGCTGAAATCGCTGTCACTATTTTGGCGGAAATGGTTGCCGCCAAACACGGAAAGCTTGAGAGCTAATGAAATTCGGCCCGGTTCCTGTTGCTGAAGCAGAAGGCACCATACTCGCACATTCAGCTCGATTAACCGGGCGTATTATAAAAAAAGGCCATATCCTATCCACTGATGATCTTAGTTTATTTGCCGATGATGGCATCAGCGAAATTACCGTTGCACGCCTTGAGCAGGATGATGTCACGGAAAATGATGCCGCCGCCGCCATCACCACAGCACTCGCCGGACAAAACGTCTCTGTCGGTAAGGCTTTCACCGGGCGCTGCAATCTGATAGCCGAAGCACATGGTCTTATCACCTTTGACCGGGATAGATTGGATCAAATCAACCTCGTTGATGAGACCGTCACGATTGCAACAATGCCAGCCAATGATATCGCTTCACCGTCGCAACTTATCGCGACCATCAAGATCATTCCTTTCGCCATCCCGAAATCTGTTCTGGATGCCGCCCTGAAAGTCATCGGCAATGAACCCTTGGTCGAAATTGCACCGTTTATGCCAAAAAAAATTGGGCTCATCATGACGCGTCTTCCCGGCATGAAAGAAAGTATCCTCGATAAAACGATGCAGACCGCGGCTACCCGGGTGCGTGAATTCAGCAGTGAGATTTCAACCGAAATACGCTGTGATCATACCGAACACGACGTCATTGACGCGATCAATGCGATGGCCGAAAAATCTTGCGATATTATATTGATATTTGGCGCCTCGGCTGTTGTTGACCGGGCAGACGT
>CEQE01066612.1_pt1 | contig 10195 bp, 7 predicted proteins | sample 356201 | NCBI WGS metagenome assembly CEQE01 (sample SAMEA2619970, study PRJEB7988) | marine metagenome | biome: marine biome (ENVO:00000447); feature: mesopelagic zone (ENVO:00000213) & marine oxygen minimum zone (ENVO:01000065); material: "saline water (ENVO:00002010), including plankton...
CGTTACAGGAGACATCAATGGCAACGAAAGGCGTTAATAAGGTTATTTTTTATAACATTTAACAATCTATACTCATTTATATACGATCTTCCCTTTATAATATCTTAATTACTATACTGAGCTTGTTATTCTGGTTTAAGTAGAATAGTTAAAGGGGCATAAGACAATACAACGGGTATTCTTAATGTAGCTTGCTACCTATATGTCCTTTAATTCTTTGTCTTGGATCATTTATAAATAACGTATGTGCTAAATAATTAGCCATAAGTACGTGTCAAATCCAATCATCTATATCTGCTTTTCAGTATTTTGCTTTTTGACATGTTAAGGATGAAGTTAAAATCATTCGAAGTTGTTATAAGTCTACGGGTACGAATAGTTGTTTCAGGACGAGTTTGCTATAGTGCTTGAACTTTTGTTTTCTGAGGTGATTGGATGCTCTACTTTGATTCCGCTGGTTCATTTCCTCTTTTAAATGCTGCTAAAGCAGAGCTTATAAATGAGCTTTCTAATAACGCAAACCCATCTTCTGGTCACGAGTGCGGCATGCGGGCAGCGCAAAAAGTCGAGAATGTTAGGGAACAAATAGCGGATTCTATTGGCGCTTACCCAAGCGAGATAATTTTTACCAGTGGTGCAACTGAATCTAATAACCTGGCATTGAAGAGTTTGCTATTTGATAATACTCTTAAGCACATAATTACAAGCTCGATCGAACATAAATGTGTATTGAGTATCTTAAATTATCTTCAATCACTAGGTGTTGAAGTGACCTATTTACGTCCCACAAAAAATGGAGTTATTTCCCCTGAATCCGTAGAAAATGCGATCAAATCTAGTACTGATATGGTCTCGTTAATGCATGTTAACAACGAACTTGGTAGCGTTACCCTTATTGACGAGATAGGTGATATCTGTTTTAAAAATGGCATACTTTTTCATTCTGACGCTGCGCAGAGCTATGGTAAGATCCCTATTGATGTTGATGATTGCAATTTGGATATGCTATCAATTTCTGCTCATAAAATAGGCGGGGCTAAAGGTATAGGCGCAATTTATATGCGCGACGCGAGGTTGAGGCAAATAACTCCAGTAATACACGGAGCAGGACAAGAACAAGGATTACGAGGGGGGACAATAGCCTCTCCATTGGTTGCAGCTTTCGGAGCAGCGGCGTGTCATTTTCCTGGCATGTATCGAAAAGCCAATTTTCAACAGTTAAAAAAACATCTCATAGAGCAACTAAGTTCTCATAACGTAAATTTTAAAATAAACGGGAACGAGGGACTCCCGCATATTGTCTCGCTGACTTTACCTAAAATAGACATCACTAGCTTTATTCAAAGCACACGAAATGAATTTTGTCTTGCGCAAGGCTCTGCATGCTCTTCTAAAGAAATTGAACCGTCATATGTATTAACTAATATAGGGTTGAATCGTTTTGAGGCTGAACGAACAATAAGAATGAGTTTTGACTTTGACATTTCAGAGGAAGGTATATCAAAGTTTGTTCAGTCACTAGTGGATTTTTCATCAAGTTAATTAGAGTTAGTTGCTAGCTTGATACTCTAATTAAATGAGCTTGTGTTGCGATGAATTTAAATGTAAATGTTGATTGAATAATATCTTTATATCGTGTTCCATCAGCATCATCTCATCTATCAGTTCTTCATCTGTAAAAGATGCAAACTTCGGGTCTCTCCTTACATCAAGAAGGGGGGGTGACCTTGATACAAAGCGCTCAAAAGCTACTGAACCATCAATGTCACAAGTATAAGAAAGGTAAGTGTCTGCGACAATTGCTCTTACTTCGTTTATGAATATAGATTCCACTCAATTAATCCATTTAAGATGTTGATATAAAATAATTTACCGTGCTTTTATCGAACTAGTAACTGGCCCAATGTACAGTTATATCGCCATTTTATTCAATTGTTCCGGTAGTTAAGCAAGCTATTTCTTAGTACAAGCCTTCTGCATTTTATTAATGATTCTTCTCTCAGTAGGGATGAGTGTAAGACTATAGTCGTCGATAATGTTCATGAACCTCTCTATATACTCACATCGATAAGTTTGATTAGGTGGTAACCACTCATCTAAGCCTTTGGCTCCTTTTTGTCGATTTAATGATGCTTTAACCAATAGGAGATTATGGGGATCATTTGCAAAAGCTTTCCGTTTATCCCTCGACCATTTGTCGCCGCCATGGCCATGCGCAAATCTAAGAGGAACAATGTGGTCAAGGTCTAGCGCGGTAGAATCGACGAACGTCTCACCTGAATATGGGTCATACCATTCACCTACAGCGACTTGGCAGATATTGTCAGTTTTAAAATCGACAGTAATCCTTGACGTTAATATCAACATTTCATGACGTGTATTTTGACAATCATTGTCGTCGTCAATCCAGTGAGGCCAATCGGCTCTATCATAATCGGAGGTAAAAGCTCTACCTTCGTTTAATGCCTCTTCTTCCGCTTGATGATATGTCGTTTTCGCTTTGGGTAATCGACCGCCGCTACGGAGGCACGCTTCAATAGTACTAAATGCTTCGAAGCTCTTGGTTCGATTGTAGGACGAACTTGACCTATCATGACAAATTCCCGATGTGCTTTTTTTTACTTGAGCATGAGCATTATTGGGTAAACCACATGACACTATGGAAATACTCAGTAGAAAGAGTATTAGAGAATTGCTATTCATGATTACTTAGTTCTCACTTGTGATTACATCCCTTATCATGCCGTGATTGACAACTTTTATCATCTTTAACCAACTCCCTAACTCCCCCAATTTTTTATTACTTGAACGAGGCAAGATGACTTTACTTAGGAATATTTATGTTTCGCTTCTGGGGCCCTACAGGACTTGCTAATGACTCTTGATTCTCGTGATATATAAGTCCGCCGCCCATATCAACTTTGCATCGACAGTGAGCTATGGGGCCACATGACGTATAAGAGCGTAAAGGCTCCCTAGACACGATAATATTAATATGAGTGAAAGTGCTTTTTAGGAAGCAAGATTTACGTGGAAATATCCTTGTAGACTTAATATCGCTTAATTGAGGGTATATAACTGGCGAAACGTTCGCCGTTTATCGCCATTATGCATTTATGTATATACTTAAACCTTCTGCTACGACTAAATGCACATTGCGATTGCTTGCTAATCGTAAATTTAAATAGGATTTATGATGACTAGAACTGAATGGATTTTTAGCGACGAGAACCATAGCTTGCACCAAGAGTTTCCTAGTGAAGACAGTGCCTCAAATCCAAGTGACAATACAAACCCAGCAGAACTGATTATAGACTTCCCTGTTTCATTTAGTTTAACCCAAGGACATACCGGTGATGACGCCTTTTCTCAATTGTCTGTTGATATTCCGGCAGACATCATGGATAGGATGGCCATCGCTTGGTGCAAAAAAAGAAGGCTGCACGGAGCGCTCGGGGGTCCAGTTGGCCGTGAGTTTGGGTCCGTAGATTGTGCTTACGACGAGCAAGCTTCCGAAAGACTTGAAGAAGATGCTGAGCTTCGGGTACTGGTAAAAGACAGGGAAGGACCGCCTGAAATACAAGCAAACCTCGAGTTTGATAATATTTTTGAAGTTGTTGCAAACACTAAAGAGGAAGCTCAACGGTTAAAAGAAGAGTCTGATAAGTTAATTCAAAACAGGGACATCAACAAAGCAATAAGAGAGTGTTCGATGTTACCTACGAGATACAAACGAGTAGCTTTGTGCATTTTCGACCATATCAGAGCAAATCAAAGTGTGAATGACGAATCATCACTGCTTTCGGCAATTGACAAAGCGCTATTATCCGACCATTTTATGTCCTCTGATGAGTATTTTTTAGACTCCATCTGGCAGTTTGAAGATAAGTTAGCGACTGGGGTATATGCACCTGGATTAGATGTACATGGTCGATGGATACTCGTTGGGAAAGATAGTCGCAACGAAACACTGGTTGCTGCACTTGAGACTCTTAGTGTAAAAGTTGTTGAGCGATTAATTCAACAAAAAAAGTTGATTCCAGAAGTATCACCGAAATGGATTACGCCTCAACTTCAGCTAACTATGCATAGATGGCATGGTTTAGCTAAAAGAGAATCTTAAGCAATTGATTTGGCATGTTGACCCAAGCTTTAACTAACACGTTAGTTGACAGAACAGAACCAATTCTGACGGACTGCTGTGAGCGTTTAGCGGACGTTGGACATAACTTTTGCGGAAGTCCGCTTCAAGACAAAGAGCCGACGCTCAGAAAGACCATTTTCATTTCCTGTTCTATGCCTATTGCTGAGGCTAGGCAATGTATAAATCACTACGGATTACGGTAACAATTGACTACTCGACAAATACCCTTTCTCTATCATCCGCAGTTGCATACCTCGAAAATACTGCAAATTCTCATCTGTATAGGCCAGAAAATAAGGTTTTTGTGCTCGTTTGGGTTTATTTTCATAGTCAATCACTGACGCCACAATAACGCCCTGTGGTCCACCTTCAGTTAATACAATCTGTGGGATATATCCTGTATCCTCGCCACATATACCGTAAAAAAGCGTTCTTTGCCGTTAAGGGAAAAAGGGTCTACCTGCTGTGTTAAGTCCATACAAGTCCTTATTGGGAAAAGTTAAGTCATAACGATATTTGAATCGCTACTGGTACAGTATGCGAATCAAAACCATACTTTTGTGGGAAACTGAAAGCTAAACCACGTCCTCTTTACATACCCAACTGCCCAACAGCGAGAACTGACAGGCATCAATAGACAAACAGCAGAACCTCAGGCTTCAGGTTTTACACTTTCGATTGAAATTAATTTTGACGGAATAAGTATATAATTGACAGGGTCTTTTTAATTAGCCCTTTACTTAAGCACCTTCAAAAATTAAAGTTTATTTTTGTATTCCTTTTCGAATCTTTCTCTTAATTTTGACCAGTCATTTTCAGGAATATTGCATTCTATTTCAGCATTGACAACTTTCTCACTATCTCCATAGGTAGCATCTTTAGTTCTTTTCGTACTTTTTAACGTCCCTTTGAACGTTGATTTATCGACCTCACCTAGTTCAAGTGTATGTATAGTTGTACTTATGTTAAGGATCTTTGTGACATGGACTACGTGAGCTTTAAATTTATCAGGTGCGAAATTAACGTTCGAATAATATGAAGGCTTATCCTGCTCATTCATAGAGTGAAAGGTCATCGATCCAAATTCAGGTATAAAAATTCCTCCTGTATTTAGGTTTCGGTTTGGGTTCCTTATAGACCAAAGTGAAATTGCACTTCCAGCTAATCTATCGCGTAAACGAATACTGAGCATAGAACCGGAACCAAAATAATCAAACACTAAAACAGGTTCATTTTTGTTACGAAATGCACTAGAAGCAGAATTACCCCACCATGATGAATCGAGGGACAAAAACTTACACTTGAAAGTAGTTTCGTCTTTGTATTCAAAATAGCCAAATTTATCATTTACAACTTGTTTTTTAACAACTTGTTTTTCTGGTATATATGGTCTAGGTGTAGAACCACAACCAACGACCATGCTTGTTAATGTCAACACTGAAAATAATTTCATTATATTCATTCGAAAAATCCTATCTAATTGTGACCTAAATAACGTCATAAATTAATTTAGCAAAATAAAAGAATAATTGTTTAAATTATTGATAATACTTGAAAACGGTCCCTTCCTGTTTTTACCATCGCACGCCGCCTTGTCTGCTTACACTAATGCTAGCGATATATCACAGGTGGTATTGAAGTCACAAATATTGATAGAAACGCCAGCATCATGATCAATATCTTCATAAGTGTTTACAGTAAATAAGTTGTTTAATACTGCCCAGTAAAATCAATAAGTGAGTGGAACCTTATTTTTAGTAAAGATGTTTAACAGAAATCAATCTTATATTCGAAATTTTGTCAGTAGTTGCGTTCCCTAAGCTAGCAATTAAGCGACAGCTATAAGCGTGAGGCCGACCTTGGCTACAATCAATTCGCTAGTCTTCTTCAGACAATAAGCGGACACTCTCACTCATGAGCTTGTACTTCTAATACGTGTCTTGAGTTTATTTGGTGAATGCTTACCTTGCCGCTGGGCTGCTCCGCACGTGAAGCAAACTTTGACACGTTGCAATTTTTTGGCGGAAATTAGTTCAAATTTGCTGCGCTACGACTTAAAAGAGAGGTCTTATGGAGCATTTCAATAGAGTTAGTAAGTTGAAGTTAAGCACCTGTAAAAGTATAGTTATCGGCTTTTATCGAAATTATCAATAAAAATCATCTCAAAGGGACGATTCAACTGCGAGTAGCCAAATATCTGCGGGGCTATAAATCATGTTAGGAAGTAAACCATGAAACTGAAAAAAACACTCAACGTATTTGCTTTTATTTTTTTCTTCTTTGCTGGGCACGCCAATGCTGGACTGGAGGAGGCGGAAGCCGCGTACAAGGGTAGAGACTATACTAAAGCGTTTAAGGAGTATAAGCAGTTAGCAGAACAAGGGAATGCTTTTGCTCAATCCAAACTTGCTGACATGTATTACAAGGGCGAAGGCGTTAAGAAAAATTTTGAAAAAGCCCGGCTTATGTATAAGAGCGCCGCAGAACAGGGAAATGCGAACGCCTCGTATGAGTTGTTCAAAATCTACAACGAAGGACTAGGTGTCGAAGTGGACAAACAGCAAGCGGAAAAATGGCTCCAGAAAGCAGGAGATCTTGAGGGAATTATTGGATCTATGGCTTACATAGTAGCCGATATATATTATAAAGGTGATCAGGTCGAGCAAGATTTGAAAAAGGCTGAGATATATTACCGTAAAGCAGCTGAACAAAACTTTCCAGCAGCAATAACTAGACTTGCGTCTATGTATTGGGGGGCCGATGGATTCGAGCAAGATCGCAAAGAGGCCGAAAAATGGCTTCTCAAGTCAGCAGAAATGAACGTAGTCTCTGCGCAGAAGATCTTGGCACAAGCTTACTTCTTTGGTGATCAAAGTCTTGATAAAAACTATAAAGAGGCAACCAAATGGCTTCGTAAAGCTGGTGAAAATGGTGACGCATATTCTCAGGAATTATTGGGGCATGCTTATTCTAAAGGGAACGGTGTCGTTCAAAGTTATTCGCAGGCTGCTGAGTGGTATAGAAAAGCTGCTGAACAAGATTACCACTCTTCGCAAAGAAGCTTGGGTAATTTATATCTACATGGGAGAGGGGTAGACAAGGATTATAACAAAGCTCATTTTTGGTTCAAAAAGGCTGCACCACATGATGACTGGGCACGAAATAATCTAAAATTAGTGAATTGCTTTCTAGAGGAAGGAACACACCTCTTTGATATAAATCTCAGATGTGCTGATAGAAAAATGATGAGAAAGCAGGTAAAGGCCGCCGGTGGGGTTGCTAAGCGCGAAAGCTACGACTATTGGGGAGATGTCTATTCGTCAGAAAGTTTATTGAACGGTTCTTCAGAACTTGTTATATCCTACGACGCTGATAACAAAAGAGTTGCTTTAGTGCAGTACGAATTTCCCTCCCACATGGACTCACAACAAGTTGCAAAAATTCGCGACATGGTTGCTTCAAAGTATGGTTCGCCAAGCCACTCATCAGGCACTCCCAAATTGGGCAACGTTACATATCGTTGGAAACTGAGTGATGGAATTGAGTTGAAAGTTGCCAGAGGGTGGCCGGATACTACGACCTATCTTTCGTTTAAAGATCCCCAAATTTTCTCTGCGCAACAGGCAGAAATCAAACGTCAGAAAGAAGATAGACAAAAGAATAACTACCAAGAGCAACAGTCGAACTTTTAGGGATATATCAGAGAAGTGCATTTACAGCAAACTCTAAATGTAATAAATGGTCATATAAAGTGACTGCTACAAGTTAATGTCTAGAAAAATAGGCTCTGAATAGCCATCGGTAGAGTAGACACATCACAACCATACTTATCAGCGGGAGCTAAGAATGTGATGAATTTATGCTTTAGAGTCGTAGCTAGGTCAATTGGTAGATTGTTCGAGGGTCTGCTATTCGAGCATTGTAGCTCATCGAATTATCTGCTGGCGAAGGGCTGCTTTACGTACTTTTCTGCCGTTTAATTACAAATATTCGAACGGCTGCTATTGGCACTAAATTGCAGGACTTATTCGCAATTTCCTTAGTAAAGAGCAGGACTCGGGCTCCTAGACTTAACAGTGGTGAATCAATGGAAATATTATAAACGGTATTACTGGCTCTATAGTATCGATAGTATTTCCTTGAAACCAATTCTTTGTCGCAACATGTGTTAAGGCTTAATGTCTAGCGTTACTTTTTTGAGGTATCAGTCTTTTAGTCGTAACAAAAAAATAATACCTACGTCATCATTTTTTGGCCTACTAAAAGCCCATTTGAACAGTAAAAGGAAGTAATAAATGAAATTAATGTCTATTGGATTTTTTTTAGCTATTCTAGTGTCATTTTCTAAGCTAGCTGTAAGTTCGGAAGTCGTTGAGTGTTATGATTGCAGCCATTCCGATAAAATTGTGTCATGGGGTATGTTGAACTTAAAGGTTGGTGAAAAAAAGCATATTACGCTTGTTGATATTTACAATAAAAATGCTCGTTCTTTTGATGTAACTCTTTCTCTCACTCCCACTCTTCCAGGGATGCCTGAAGTTCCGGTTGTGACATACATGCTTTCCTCAGTTCCTTCGGGTATTTCAACAATGATGACGGACCTCAGCAATGCTTCGAACTCTCTGGTGGCCGAAGCTGAAGCAAAATCAATTCCGAAAGAAGTTATATCTTCACCCTGGGAATTCGTTAATTGCAGCTATTGTCGTGCTGATGTAAGCGACTATCTAAATAATAGCTTAGAGGGAAAGATAAAAACTGTAGAAGCGACGGCTATCTCCATAGCTCAGGCGCTTAACTTGATTAATACTAGTGTGCCAAACCAGTTTCAAATTCCACTTGAAACTGGCGGCAGTATTTTAGTTGAATTAACAGTAATTAACTCTCCAATAAAGTTAGAAGTTAAAATACTCAGAATTCTTGATACTAACAATAATGAAGTACAGCAAGATGTAACTAAGTTGAACAATATGAACATCAAAGCGGCGCTAGAGGCTCACATAGAAGATATGAACAACTATTTGAGCCCACTAGGATACGGCGTAAACATGAATTCTTTAATTTTTAGTGGTGGATTTTACAGAGGAAGGATAACGATAGAACGCTTCGATTATAAATAGCGATACCTATCTTTGCTGTACTAAATCTTTCCAAAAGCTACGAAATTTGTTTTTAAGCAACTAGAGATACTTCTATTAAAAAGCTTGGCCCTTGTTTGGGCTTAGCTTTTGGTGTAGCCGTTTACAAGGATAATAGGTTTCATAGTTTGAGACTATTTTGAGTTTTTATAAATCCGTGGATAACCAAAGGTTACTGCATATGCTGCTCGTCTAAGCGTACAATTGAAGCTAAAGCGGCCACCTGAAGAACTAGAGGCTATGAAGTACTTTTATTGCTGCAACTAAGAACATCAGCACATAAGTGTAAACGTCCGGTAATCCCACCTAACGCTTAGCAAATTGCCATGGCAATTTGCTCGATATCAACGTCGGCCTTACTGAGTTTATCGAGGCCAGTCATCACATACTCGAACACATTGAGATCATTAGCTTTAGCGGTTTCGATGATGCTGTAGAGAACCGCACTGGCATTTGCGCCCGTGGAGGTCTGGCTAAACAGCCAGTTTTTTCTGCCTATCAAGAACGGTTTAATCGCGTGCTCAGCGCGATTATTATCGATATTCAATAATCCGTCGAGTGTATAACGCGCCAGCTTTTCCCATTGATTCAAGCAGTATTGTATCGCTTCGCCTAATTTGGTTTTCGGTAGTGTCCACTTCCCATAAACTGAGACAGACGTAGTTGGAGTTTTTAGCGATGAATAATGCAGGGTGCAATCAAAAAGTTTAACTTTTCATAACCTTAGCTCATCAGTGTGTTGGATTAAATCGATGTTATTAGGTAGGTTGAGGTAGTAAATATTATTATGATTTAATATCCGATGGATGCATTTGAACTCATAACATATCTAAAGCTTCAAGTTAATCTCAAGCTTTATAAATTTTCGGATTCACGCATGATAATTACACTTATCATGCGTGAACTATTAAATTAA
>CEQE01067623.1_pt1 | contig 10192 bp, 9 predicted proteins | sample 356201 | NCBI WGS metagenome assembly CEQE01 (sample SAMEA2619970, study PRJEB7988) | marine metagenome | biome: marine biome (ENVO:00000447); feature: mesopelagic zone (ENVO:00000213) & marine oxygen minimum zone (ENVO:01000065); material: "saline water (ENVO:00002010), including plankton...
AACTTAACAGCGGCATAGGACCCGCCGACAAACCCTCCGAAGGCAAGGTTGCCGAGCAGCCTGTGAATTGCAACAGGTCCCCAGAGAGGATTAATAACTGCCTCCCAGGCGCTTATCGTAATTTGTCCTGCTTCATTGACACCAACCGGGCTCATCATGAAAGAAGCCCAGGAATTGGCCAGATACATAATCCAGGTGCCAAATATATTGAGCCAGACGCCGAGGAAAATATGAAATCCTTTACTATGGTTAATCGCTAAAAATGAAACTCCCGCAAGAATAATGGTACACCCGATAAGGGACGGCTGATCTCCTGTGAGATAATAGAACTTTTCCCCATCTTCTAATATCTTATAGGGCATTACAGCTTTCACGTCTATAGTAAACAAAAAACCGTACACTGTTATGACCCACCCCAGTGACTGAAATAGAGTCCTCCACTTCTTCGCAATCAGAGTTTTAGCGTCTGCAAAGGCATGCCAGCCGTAATAATAAATGTAAAGGGTGAATGTCTCGCCAAAGAACAGGAGGGCGTATACCCACATAACATCTTTAAACATAGTACTCATGAAGCCCCAGAAGGTGGGATAGAGGGTCATGAGGGCAAAAGCCAGGGTCCCGCCTAACGCGGCAGTTACAGCGTAAGCAACGGACAGCAGACTACAAAATTCATAAGCGAGATCATCGAATTTCTTGCTCTTGGACTTGAAACCGGCGTATTCGATCACCACCACAAACATGGGAATTGCAAGAACAAAAGAACCCATATAGAGATGCATCTGGGCAATAAACCAGATGACCTTCCTGGATGGCAACCCCAGAATCTGGTTGTACGTGCTATCAAATTTTGCCGCGAATGCTGGCTCTACCAGGGCAAAAATAAAAGCAATGGCTGCCAGTCCCGCCAGCATACAAGTACGAATTAAGTTCCGTCCTTGACTAAACATACGTTTACCTCCTTAAATATAAAAAAGTTTATTAAAATTTAAAGTTGATTGACCGCATTCTATTATTGTCATTCCCGGGTGAGCGGGAATGACAATACGGAAACGCGGTAAACAAACAAGTTAGATTCCCGCTAAAACTTGCCCTCGAACGCTTTAATCGGGGAACACGCGGGAATGACACTTTAACTTTATTTTGACAACTCGATATCGAGAGTTGTGTCTCCAGCAACTTTCACTTCTTTTTCACTTTCCCCTAAAGTTTCATGCCATATTTTTATTGTATATGAACCGTCAGGTATGTTGGCAATTTTATAGGATCCGTCTTTTCCTGAAACAGCGGCGTAAGGTGTTTCTACAACAGCAAAGTAACCGTTCATCCATTCATGAATATCACACTTCACCGGGTATATTTCCGCGACTTCAACCGCCTCTTCAGGAAGTACATGAGCTAAATCATCTCCGGGCTGAGCAAAATTTACCGCCTCGTTTTCATCGGCAAAGGAATGAATATTATGAGTTAAACCATCTTTATTATTTAATGTTACTTTTGCTCCCGCTTGAATAAGGGACACATGGGGTTGAAAGCTGCAATTATTCTGATCGGTATCAACAGCAGGAGCATCTCCAGCTTCTCCTTCAATCTGGAGGACTGCGTACTGAAGACCACCGTCGCTGACCAACAGTTTTTCTACAATGAGGTCCCCTTTGGTTCCGCAAACATTGGGATCTTTTGTTATCTTTACTTTTTTCGGCGCTTTGGCCTTCCCTGCAAATTTAACCTTTCCACTGATAGAACCGGCGTCCGCTAATCCGGTTAAAGCAAACATCATTACTCCCGAACAAAAAACAGCAAAAAACTTTTTCATACCTTTCTTCCTCCTCAAAAAAAATATTAGAAAAAAATTAAAATTTTATAAAGACTCAATCTAAACAAAATATGTAAGGATTATCACAGAAAATTGTGGTTGCAACTTAAGGTGAGGCAATTTTGCCTAACTAAATGCGACACTATTTCCCATCAACGAAATTGAAGAGCGATATAATAACCTCAACAAATCTTTTTTGTCAAGAAAAAAATCCCCTATTGAACTCAAAAAAATATATTTTCATTCAATAGGGGATTCCCAGTTAGCAGCAGTTTTTATGCCACTGTGGTTTCCTCCTGGGGTTTAAACAAATTTCTCTTGAAAAGTCAATTATTTAAAAACAATGAGGGAGAAAGCGAGTTTGTAAAATTTGGTTCAATATAAAACAGTTCCCCGTTTTAATTGAAACATCTGTTTCATTATGATATTATTTTTTTATGAAAAATCTTAATGAAGAATTTTATATTTTCAGAGAAGTAATCAGTAACGCTCTCCCTATGGTATTTTTTACCCATCCTTTTAAACACTCAAAAGATGTCGAAATGGCTCGTATTCGATTTATCAATAAAAATCTGTTGAAAGTGACTGGCCTTACTGACAGAGAAATAGATGAAATGGTTGGAGAAAACTTTAAGAATATGATGCTTAAACTTATCAGCTACAAAGATTCTGTAGCAGAATATTTTGAAAAATTAAGTGGATTACATAAAGTGGAAGGGATGGAACTCCTGCTTGATAATCGTAATGGAGAGAATTTAGCCGTTAATGCAACCAGCCGCTGCATTAAAATTGATGAAGGCTGGTATGCTCAGGGGATATTCGCCGATAAAACCCCTGAAAAAAAATTAGAGAAACAGATCAGGACGTCACAAAGTAAGATAAAAGCTCTTCAAACCGAATTAAACAAAATTCATACGGAAGATATTGTCTATAGTAGCCCTGAGATGAAAAGGGTGCTAAAACTGGCCGCGAAAGTTGCAGACCTTTCCACTACAGTCTTAATTCAAGGAGAAACCGGGACAGGTAAAGAACTGATAGCCAGGGCGATACACAGGAACGGGAACAGGTCTGCCAAACCATTCTTTACAGTCAATTGCGGCGCTTTACCGGAAACCCTTTTGGAAAGTGAGTTGTTCGGGCATGTTAAAGGCTCCTTTACCGGCGCAATTTTCGACAGGAGCGGTTATTTTGAGGCAGCGGATGGCGGGACCATATTCCTGGATGAAATTGGTGAATTGTCCCCTTCCACCCAGGTTAAGCTTTTAAGGGTATTAGAAGAACAAACCATACGCCCTTTGGGAAGCAATTTATCAATTAAAATCGACGTTCGCATTATTGCCGCAACTCATAGAAACCTCACAGAGGAAATGCATCAGAACAGGTTTCGGGATGATCTTTTTTTCCGCTTAGCTGTACTTCCCATTAACATTCCCCCGCTTAGAGAACGGCTTGAAGATATTTTGCCGCTTACGAATCATTTTATAAGGCGTTTCTGTGAAAAATTGGGCAGTCCTGTAAAAGGGATATCTCCCCAGGCTGTTGATAAATTTTTTGTCTACTCATGGCCCGGTAACGCACGAGAACTACAAAATGTGATTGAACGGGCCTTAATTCTCTGTATAGAAGATCATTTACAACCTTCTCATCTTCTGTTTGATCTGAGTCAAACAAAAGCTAAATCAAGCAACATTCCGGATGGAAATTCTACAGGGCAGTTTCATTTAAAAAACGTGGAATACGAAGAAATACAACGGGCACTGCGTGAGTGCGACGGGAACAGGTCGAAGGCGTCAAAAAAACTGGGAATTGCAAGATCCACCCTCTGGCGCAAACTGAATCAGCAAAAAGCCTTAAAATGAGATTTTTAATCTTTCAATTAACAATTAGGATAATTGATCTGCTTTCGCAGCCAGGATAAAATCGCTCTCAGTTAAACCATCAACTTTCTCTGTCCAGATGGTTAATTTGAAAGTGCTTCGCGAGCGCATTCCTCGCAGCTCTGCTGCGGGGTTAGCGAGTGAACTTAAAATAAAATTATACTCTACACTGAGGATTCCTCACAGCTCTGCTGTGGGGAGCTTCAATTTTCCCCAGGCAAGACAAATATGAGGGGATGACTCTGATTTTCAGCAAGAGGGCAAGTTGCCGCAACCAAAAGGGCTACTGCCCGTTGCCCAAAAAAAACTTTGTTAAAAAAACACAATCTCACCGACTTTATTTGTAGCGTCAAGAGACTGCCTGAAATTTTCAAACTTACATTCTTTTTCAATATGGTGTTCATTAATCATCTGCCAGCCGCCATCAAGTTTCCTTCGTAAAGATTTTAAATTACTTCCTTTTAACAGGGGGACTCCCCCTTTACATGGGACACATTCTTGCTGTCATTCCAGCGGAAGCGGGAATCTATCTTCTAATAGTTCAGTTGAAAAAATGTAAACTAATAATATGCTCTCCTTGGTAAATGATGATACAATGCTTAACCACAAAGACACAAAGAACACAAACATTATTCTTTGAGACTTAGTGGCTAAAAGGGAAATGTTATGATTATTGAGTCTAAAGCACCGACCCGCATTGATCTGGCTGGGGGAACTATTGATATCTGGCCTTTATATCTTTTTCATCACGGCGCAATCACGATAAATGCAGCGATCAATTTATACGCTACTGCCAAATTAATACCAAGAAATGATGAAAATATTATTATTGAATCAAAAGATCAGGGAAAGAGAATAAATGCCGCTTCCATTAAAAAACTAAATAATGCAAGAGGACTTGAACTTATAACGGAAATAATTAGATTTTATTCTCCCAAGCAGGGTTTTCATTTAATTACTGATTGCATTGCCCCGGCGGGTTCCGGCATAGGCGGGTCTTCCTCTTTGAATATCGCCCTAAATAGTACCTTAAATCGTTTTACCGATAACCGGTACTCCAAGAAAGAAATAATTACTATAGCAAAAAACATCGAAGCAAGGGTCATTGGAGTCCCAACGGGAGAGCAGGATTATTATCCGGCATTATACGGCGGGGTAAATATTATTCGTCTGGAAGACAAAGGTGTAACCCGAGAAAAAATAAACATTAATGTTAAAGAATTGGAAAGACGTTTGATTTTATGTTTTACCGGTAAACCGAGAGCTTCCGGAACTAATAACTGGCAAATTATGAAAAAACATATTGATGGCGATAAAGCCCTTTTCCAGAAAATGGAGTCTATAAAACAGACGGCGCTAAAAATGGGGAAGGCTCTCGCAAAAAACAGGTTTGATATTGCTGGTCTATTACTTAATGAGGAATGGGACAATAGAAAAAAGCTTTCCAAAAATGTCACCACGCCGAAAATAGAAAAAATTATCAAAGCCGCTTTTCAAAAAGGAGCAACGGCCGCAAAAGTCTGCGGTGCCGGGGGTGGGGGGTGTCTGGTATTATTTGTACCACCGGATAAAAAAAAGGTGGTGGAGAAAACAATACTATTGCAAAAATGTAAAATCCTGCCTTTCAATGTTACTAAGAATGGACTCTTTGGGACGTAACCCTCTTTAGTCCTCCCTTATTAGGGGGTTTTGGAACTTTGCTAAAAAGACAGATTTTACAAGTTTATAGTAGAGAATATACTATTTTGAAAAATTGTTGAGTCTGATATAATTTCCAGAATACTATAAGGAAAAATTTTGGAAAATTATTATAAAGATTTACAGTTACCGGCGCTTTCCCCTGTCACTGAAGTTAAAAAAGCGTACAGAAAGCTTGCGAAAAAATATCACCCTGATAAAAACTTAATGAACAATGCTACTGTTAAAGATTTTTTAAAGATTAAAAAAGCTTATGAATTTTTAAATGATGAAAATAAGAAGCAGAAATATGACAACGAGATTTTACGTTATAAAAGGAAAACCAAAATACAGCATGATCCTGTTCTAATTAAAGAATATCTCAGGAAGGTCACGAAACGCAGGAGAAATTATATATACGCACAAAAAGTGACTATTAAAAAGAACCAGTGCGAAAAATGTGAAGGGTACGGACAGCTAATCAATCGTTTTACATCTCCCTCTCTCTGTCCTCAATGTCAAGGCACCGGCAGGAAATGATTTGTGTAATCAGTTTGTGTGAGTGAAACGAACACCTAACTTGAATGTCTATGAAAACAAAAGAACTTATAAAAAAATCTAATAAATATATTGCTCAAACTTATGGTCGCTTTCCCATTGCCCTTGCCAGGGGAAAAGGGACAAAGGTATGGGACGCTGATGGAAAGGAATACCTTGATTTCGTAAGCGGCATTGCGGTCTGCAACCTCGGGCACTGCCCTGATGTGGTTGTAGCCGCGGTGCAAAGCCAGGTGGAAACATTATTGCACGTCTCAAACCTGTATCACATTGAACCTCAGATCGAATTGGCGGAAGAGCTTGTAAAAAACTCTTTCGCGGATAAAGCTTTTTTTTGCAACAGTGGTGCAGAGGCTAATGAAGCGGCTATTAAACTTGTTAGAAAGTATTTTCACGACCAGGGAAAAGAAAAATATGAAATAATAACCATGAAACAATCTTTTCATGGCCGAACCATGGCAACTTTATCCGCAACCGGTCAGGCTAAAATACAAGAGGGATTCGAACCACTATCAAATGGTTTTAAATGTGTGCCCTTTGATGACACAGCAGCGGTCAGAGAGGCCATTTCCCCTAAAACATGCGCTGTAATGGTAGAGCCGATACAGGGAGAAGGAGGCGTTAATATTCCGGATGATAACTACCTTAAATCCCTTAAAGATATATGTGATAAAAATGATCTCCTCCTGATACTGGATGAAGTGCAAACCGCAATGGGACGGACCGGACGGTTATTTGCGTACCAGCATTATGAAATTAAGCCGGATATTATGACGTTAGCGAAAGGGCTGGCAGGCGGCATTGCTATTGGAGCGATGTTAGCCACAAACAAAGTCATAAGCGCGTTTAAACCTGGAAACCATGCCTCAACTTTCGGAGGGAATCCATTAGCCGCGGCAGCAGGCTTAGCCGCATTTAAAGAATTCTCAAATAAAAAGCTTCTGTCCCATGTAGAGGAAATGGGAACGTATCTCCTCAGCAAGCTGAATGACATGAAAAAAAGATTTCCATTCATAAAAGACGTCAGGGGAAAAGGGCTTATGGTTGCAATGGAAATGGACTCCCCATCATTGGAGATCGTAAACTATTGCATGGATAAAGGTTTTTTAATTAATTGTATTCAGGAAAAGATTTTGCGTTTTGTACCTCCGCTAATAATTAAAAAAAATGAAATCGATTCCTTAATAAATATTCTGGAGCAATGTTTTGAAGAAAAGCTTGGTCGACATACTTGATTTTGAGGCCGATGAGATCAACGAGGTCTTTTCAAAAACAAGGGAATTAAAAAAATTAAGCCCTTCCAACAACTATGCCCCTTTAAAAGGAAAAACTTTAGGGATGATCTTCAGAAAATCCTCCACCAGAACCCGGATTTCCTTTGAAGTGGGGATGTATCAATTAGGCGGGAAAGCTTTGTTCCTCAATCAGAAAGATTTGCAGTGGGAAAGAGGAGAAACTCTGTCCGATTCCGCTAAGGTTATGTCTATATATCTTGACGGAATAGTCATCAGAACTTACTCTCATAAAGAAGTAGAAGGCCTCGCGAAAGCAGCCGATGTGCCGGTTATAAACGGCCTTTCCGATCTTCTGCACCCATGCCAGATATTAACGGATATTTTTACTATTCAGGAGCATGTGGATGATTTAAAAAAAACAAGGATAGTTTACCTGGGTGATGGGAATAATGTTGCAAATTCCTGGATAAATGGTGCCGCAAGAATGGGGCTGGATTTAAGAATAGTATGCCCTGAAAATTACCTTCCTGATTCCAATATCTTAAAAATCGCGCAGAAGGAAACAGCAAAAAGTAACGGAAAAATTGAGTTGTGCCATGACCCGCAAGAGGGGGTTTCAGGAGCGGATGTGATTTACACCGACGTGTGGGTCAGCATGGGACAGGAAGAGGAGGCTATTAAGAAAAAAGAAGATTTTAAAGCTTTCCAGCTTAACAGCGATCTGGTTAAAAAATCTGGCAAAGATCCTTTAATAATGCACTGCCTACCGGCTCACAGGGGAGAGGAAATTACATCGGAAGTGATGGATGGTCCGCAATCTATAATTTTTAACCAGGTAGAAAACCGCCTTCACGTCCAAAAAGCTATTCTGGAGTATCTGCTGGGGAACTGAAACCGGTCAGCTATCAGCTTTTTCGAATATCGCTAATTATACGAATTGATAAAAAAAAACCCTACTTTGATTCTTTCAGGAATTTAAAAAATTCTGTATCAGGGGGAAGGATAATGGTGGATTTTTCTTTGAAGAGAACTTTATAGGCCTCCATTGATCTTATAAAACTATAAAATTCCGGATCTTTTTCAAGAGCTCCGGCATATATTTTAATAGACTTTGCGTCTCCTTCTCCTCGAATTCCCTGTTCTTTCTTATACGCTTCTGCCAGAAGAACTATTTTCTCTTTATCGGTTTTAGCCCGGATTTTCTGGGCTTCTTCTTTTCCCTGTGCCCGGTATTCTTTTGCGATTCTCTCCCTTTCCGTTCTCATACGGTTATAAATAGAATTGGCAATTTCCTGCGGCATATCCGCTCTTTTGATCCTCACATCCAGCACGGAGATCCCATACTCTTTTGCTTTTTCATTACTCCGCTCAGTCACAAGCTTCATGATTTCACCTCTGGTTGTTGAGACTGTATCAATCAAATTGTGCCGTCCAAGTTCCACCCTGAGTTCAGAATAAATAATATCATCCAAACGGGATTGAGCGCCATTGGTATCCCGGACGGTTTGCAGAAGTTTCAGGGAATCAAAAATTCTCCATTTCGCGTAATTATCGATAAGCAGATTTTTTTTGTCCTTTGTTAATATTTCTGTTGGGGCGGAATCATAATCCAACAATTGTTTTGGAAATTTAGTAACTTTTTGAATAAAAGGAATTTTAAAATGCAATCCCGGATCTTCAACATTCATGACCGGTTTTCCTAATTGCGTAATAACCGCCTGCTCTATCATGGAAATGGTATATACGCTTAGATTTATTGTAACAAGGACAGCCGCAATAATTAGTACTGCAAAGTTTTTAGCCATAAGTTAATTATTTTCCTTTTTCAGAGCCTCCAAGTCCTTTAGGGCCGATCGGTAAAATAGGGAGAATCCCTCCGCTTTTCTGGTCAACAATATATTTTTCTATTCCAGGCAAAATCTCTTCCATTGTCTCAATGTAGAGTCTTTTCCTGGTAATATCCTCTGCTTTATTATATTCCAGCAAAATGCTATCGAATTTTTTCGCGTCTCCTTCTGCTTTATTGATTTTCTCTTCTCTATATGCCTCTGCCATTCTAAGAATTTGTGCTGCCTTACCTCTTGTTTCCGGTATAATGGAGTTTCTATATCCTTGCGCTTCGTTAATTAAACGCTCTCTGTCTTCCTTGGCGCTTACAACATCTTTAAAAGCATCTATAACCTGTTTTGGCGGATGAACATCCTGCAGTTGGACCGCGACAATTTGTATTCCCATACTATAACTATTTAAAATCTGTTGGATGAGTTCTCTTGTTTCATTTTGAGCTTCAAATTTTCCAACAGTCAAAACCTTATCAATCTCCGTTCTTCCTACAACTTCCCTGATTGCGGCTTCCGTGGCATCTCTTATTGCCTTCCTCTGGCGCCTTACTTCGAATAAAAATTCAACCGCACTGGAAATTTTATATTGGACAACCAGGTCTATGTCTATAATGTTTTCATCCCCTGTAAGCATCAAGGATTCTGACGGAACGTCCCGGTATCGTGCCGGTGGACCGGGGTCGGAAATGCGAAAACCGATCTCTTCTCTCCTGACCTTGGTTACTTTTGCCTTTAAAACAGTTTCTACCGGGGCAGGAAGTTTAAAATTTAGGCCTGAACTTGCCGTGCGGCTATATTCTCCAAACCGTAATACTACCCCCTGTTCATCCGGCCCAACCAGAAAGAAAATACCTGTCCCTAACCAGAGCATTAAAACACCCGCTATGATTAAAGCAATATTACCGGGTTTAATAGGAGGGAGATTAATTTTAGGAAATTCTAAAGGTAATCCGGCATCGCCTCCCGGCCTGCCGGCTCCCGGTCCTTTCTGTCTTGGAAAATCATCCCATGCAGCCATAAGAATGCACCTTTAAAAGAAAATGAAATATCGAAAGAACATGTTAGTACTTTTTACTCAGAGCATGTAATTGTGTACACAATGGTTTTTGCTTGTCATTTCAATCCCTTCCTCCTGTCATTCCGAACAAAGTAAAGAACCCCGTGCTTCCGCACGGGGCATTAAAAACCTAA
>CEQE01135806.1_pt1 | contig 10176 bp, 11 predicted proteins | sample 356201 | NCBI WGS metagenome assembly CEQE01 (sample SAMEA2619970, study PRJEB7988) | marine metagenome | biome: marine biome (ENVO:00000447); feature: mesopelagic zone (ENVO:00000213) & marine oxygen minimum zone (ENVO:01000065); material: "saline water (ENVO:00002010), including plankton...
CCCCTGGGTGGATGAGATGATCGCCGTCACGACCAAATGGCCCAACGTCTACCTCAGTGTCAGCGCCTGGCTGCCGCAATACTTCCATCCGTCCTTGACGAATTTCATGAAATCCAGGGTCGCGTCGGAGAAAGTCCTCTTTGGGTCCAACGGTCTGTCCTGGCAGCGGTATATTGAACAAATGAGTGATATGGGCCTGCGCGACGATTCGCTAGAAAAAATTCTCTACGGAAACGCAAAGCGGGTGTTCAAACTCTGATCGACCACGGGCGGAGCGGGCCGGACGCGTCCGCTCCGGTAGGCCAAAGAAGGCCAAAGAGGTCGGAATGGCTTACGAACATATTGAATACGAAATCAAGGACGCGGCGGCGTACATCACCCTGAACGGATAAGAAAGATAAAAGCGATGTTCGGTATGGCGATGCGGTACGCGGGCAGCAGGAAAGCGGGTAGTCGAGGGGTCCCGAGAGCTCAGAATTGCAGGATATGCATTTTAGGAGCAGTTAGCTCACGGGGAGCGTGTAGGCGGGCTGGTGCTCTGGATTGACGAATTCTGACGCCAGATTTGTTCAGGCGAGAGCGACAAAACTAAGACGAAACTAAATAGGTGAACATATGAAATTTTGGCGATCAACGCTTTGGGTGCAAGCGGAGGATATGACGGAGCTCGCCCGTATTGCTGAACAAAATGGTTATCATGGCATGGTCACGAGTGACCACATGGTCTTCTTCGAGCAGCAACTCGAGTCACGCTATCCCTATAGTGCTGATGGCGAAGCCTGGTGGAATCCTGCCACGCACTGGCCGGATACATGGGTCTCGATCGGTGCTATGTCAGCCGCGACTGACAGCCTGTGCTTCACGAACGCCGTCTATATCCTGCCCCTGCGCGATGTTTTCACCGTCGCAAAGGCTGTAGGTACAGCCGCAGTGATGTCCGGTAATCGAGTCGCTCTCGGCGTAGGGATTGGCTGGGAGTGGGAGGAATTTGATCTCATGGGACAGGACTTCCGTCGGCGCGGACGCCGCTGTGACGAGATGATCGAGGTGATGCGCCTCCTGTGGCGGGGCGGAAGTGTAGAGTTTCATGGTAAATTTTACGACTTCGACAGACTCTCCATGAGCCCTGCACCCAGTGATCCAGTGCCCATCTATATCTCTGGGTACAGCGAGCCTGCATTGCGTCGAGCAGCTCAGCTTGGTGATGGCTGGATTGTCGGACCAGTGGGGGACGACGCACCCTATTCATGGGAGGATCTGCCGAAACTGGTCGAGCGGGTAGCCGAACTTCGACATGAGGCCGGTCGTGAGGGTCTGCCCTTCGAAATCGTGCAACCCGTATGGGTCACCCACGATCTGGACTTCTTCCGCTATCTGGAGGATTGCGGCGTTACCTCTGTCAGCGTGATTTTTGGTGATCCCGACTCGCCGCCTTCCTTGTCGACTCAACGGGAACAGATGGCGGAGTTCGCCGACAAAGTCATCGCTAACATGGGATAACGGATAAGAACGGATAAGAAAGAGAAAAGCGATGTTCGGCATGGCGGTGCGGTACGCGGGCAGCAGGAAAGCGGGTAGTCGAGGGGTCCCGAGAGCCCAGAACCGCAGGACATGCGTTTCAGGAGCAGTTAGCTCACAGGCGGCCGTGGGAGAAGTCGACCGGGCCGAAGACAGAGGCCGGTAAGGCGGCCGTGTCTCAGAACGTCTACAAGGGCGGCACCTGGCGGCTGCTGCGCGACCTGTCGCGAGCCCTGCGTGAGCATGACCGGCTGCTGGTCATCTGAGCACTGGCGCTATCGAGCGTGAGCCATCAGAAAATAGAGCGGATTCGGCAATGCTACCAGAGGCTTTTGTGGCTCGCCTACCGGCTGCTCAGATCACCCCGAAATGTAGCTCCCGTGTACCCCGAGGAAATTTGAAAGCGATGCTGGTTAGCTAATGATCTTTGAAGCCTTCGCTTTGCTTGGTGCGGATCGAGGCCGCTGAACTTTAAAATCACCCCCAGCCATTAGTTTCAATCCGATACGAACAGCGCGTTAATACTTCCTATCCGGCGTAGGCCCGTATCTCGACCTTACCTAGACGGTCAACAACTTCGTATCCGGCTCTTCGATCGCTTGGGCAGGCAGGGTAAGCAATACGTATCCCAATGCCCATAAGGCAGAGAAACGATCCAACCCGCACCCATTTAGCCAGTTACCCATACTGCCCTCTACAAGATGTGATAATCATGTGAACCAATGCTGAGATACGAAACAAATCGGCACTGGCTAATTTCAGGTGATGAGGGTTTGAATTTTATTGTCAAGGACACATATCCCTTTGAAGAGGCATGTTTTCGGCCTGCTCGACAGAACAACATATATCAAACTCAGGGCTGTGTTCATCCAATCTCATGCTCATTAGGGTAAATGACCATAAATTTATATTGAACGGATATTTACAAACATTCGACTCATCCAATAAAGTCCTTTCTGGTTGTGCTCTCACATCCACACATGCAAGCACCTGTGGCAACACAGAAGAATCAAAGAACACACAACATAAATGGGAAGGGATCGACTATGAAATGCTTAACTAGCCTGTTGCTGGGCCTGTTAATCGGCGCGGTGCATGCCGATGACCATGGCAACAAAGTAGCCGGAATGGACCTCAGCAAAGGCAATGCGCTACAGATGCAACTTTGTTCGCTCAAGCCAGGCAAGAAAATGAGCGACTACGAAGCAAATTTTGACGACTACATTGCTTGGTCAAAGAAACACGGAGTTGAGACATTTGCGCTGCGTTTAACACCGATGTTCGTGACGCCACCGAACAACGGAACATCTATCGAATGGATCGAAATTCTCGCCTGACCGTTCAGCGTATCAGGTGAAGCCTGGGATAAGTGGCTGACCACGGAGGATGGCCAAAAACTGAACGCCCGTTGGCAGTCGCTTGCGGATTGCCGAGTCTCGGTTAATCCTGTTTTTACCCAGTTTGCCGATCCAGCGATTACCGCCCAGGATACGCGCGTGATGACCCTAAATTGGTGTACGCGCAACCCCGGTGTAAGCAGCGATCAGGTCCAGGCAAGGCATAGAAGTATCTTAGCCGGACGAACATCCAACTCTCCGATCTCTGCCTGGAGTATCTCCTATAACGGCTTGGGCAGAAGAAATGCGCCAGGTGACTATCTGCACATGTTGAGCTTCGCCGATAATGCGGCGTTGATGCGCTACATGGACGGGTATGCCAATAATGAGGGCTGGCGCCGGCGCCAGGACTACGAGACATCCTACGCCAGCTGCACAGGACAGAACGCGTACTTTGTGAACGTACTCAACCGACCATAGCCTGTAGATACGATGAGAGCGTCAGCAGCAGGTTGAAACGCCGACGATTGGCCTTGGGCTCCTGACTCTCTCGATTCAACCAAGACGGCACGAAACGTCTTGTGTTGTTAAGCAATGTATATTATTGCTTGCACCATAGTGCGCACACGAGACGGCTAAACGAATGCGCGTATTGATATGATGGTGCACTCTGCGCACTGTCATGCGCGTTTGAACCGGAGTTTTACTATGCGATTGCTCACCGTACTGATCATGATCTTCTTAGGCACTCTGTCCGCACACGCACATTGGAATGACGTTGATTTACTAGCGTCAGATGGGGTGAAGTTAAAGGCGAGTTATATCTCGCCCGCCAAACCGGGCCCGGCTATGCTCCTCGTGCACCAATGCAACATGGACCGCACATCCTGGCAGTCGATCGGTAAGCAACTACATGATGCCGGTATCCATGTCCTCGCTCTTGACCTCAGAGGCTTTGGCGATAGCGAAGGGGATGGCATGCGTGGCGCTGGTGGCTTTGGCGGTTTTCTCAAAAGGTCCAGTGGGGACGTCGATCTGGCCTATGATTTTCTTGCCCAGCAGACCAACGTGGACACGTCCAGGATGGCGGCCGGTGGCGCCAGCTGCGGTGCGATGCTCACTGCAGAACTGGCGACCCGTCGTAATATCAAAACATTGATGCTGCTCTCCGGACCTCCCAGCGATGCTGCGATTGCACATATTGCAGCAGCGCCCGAATTGGCAGTATTTGCAGCCGCGACAAGTGGCGACACAATCACGCCAGGGGTAGATGCCAGACTTGAAACTGCGGTGGACGGCTCGGCGAATCCTCGTTCGACTGCGAAAATCTATGCAGGCACTGAACATGGTCTGCCGATGTTCGCGAAAAACGCCGAACTCGAGCCCATGCTCATAAAGTGGCTTACCCAGGAACTCATCGGCAACTAACCGCTAACTAACACAGCCAGGCATACTGGGCATAGGAAGAACAAGCGTGCGAAGTTTGCGGCGGGGGCATAGGAAGAACAAGCGTGCGAAGTTTGCGGCGGGGATGTCTGCGATCGACAAGCGGAAGGGCGAGGGCGCTTAGGCATGTTGGAAATGTTGATTCTTGGACGCGGAGGTCAAGGAGCGCAGACCGCGGGTAAGTTGCTGGCAGAGGCGTTTTTTGCCGAGGGTCACCAGGTGCAGACATTCGCTACCTACGGCGGTGCGCGCCGCGGGACACCGGTCAGCGCGTCGCTGAGGGTTGACGACCGGCCAATCCGCCTGCGCTGCAATATCGAACGCGCTTCGGCGATGCTGTGTTTCGACAGCAGTCTTCTTGACGCGAATTTTCTTGCCGCAGCCGACAGCGAAACGCGTATCGTGGTCAACTCTGCGCAGTCGGAAGAGGCGTTTGCAGGCCTGGGAGACTACCGCATTGTTCCGGTGGACGGAGCGGCTATCGCGCGTCGCAACAACATGGGCAAGGTCGTCAATTCTGCGCTGCTCGGCGCCTTCGCCGCCGTGTTGGAGCAACCCGAAATTGACACCATGTGCCAGATCGTGGAGAGCAGCGCCCCGGTGAAGCATCAGGAGAATGTGGCCGCCTGTCGTGAGGCCTATCAGCACCTGAAGAAACTTGCCTAGAGGGGAGATTGCAGATGAGCCAACAAGCCTCCCCTCTGTGGACTACCGGCACCTCGGAAGGTCGAATGACCGGCACCTGGCGCAGTGCCTTACCGCTTTATCGCAGCGCACCCTCACCCTGCCACGGCGCCTGTCCGGTTGACGGCCATATCGCCCAGTGGTTGCGACAACTGGAACAGGGAGATCTGTACGCAGCCTGGCTGACACTGGTGGACAACAACCCGTTCCCAGCGATTGCCGGTCGGATCTGCCACCACCCCTGCGAGCGGGCCTGTAATCGTCTACAGCTCGATCAGGCAGTGGGCATCTGCAGCCTGGAGCGGTTTGTCGGTGACATGGCCTTGAGTGAGGGCTGGCAGTTTGCGCCGCCGGCGACCTCTCGCAATCAGTCTGTTGCGGTGGTTGGAGGTGGCCCGGCGGGACTTTCCGCTGCTTATCAATTACGTCGGCGTGGTTTTTCAGTCACCTTGTTCGAGTCGCGCGAACGCCTGGGCGGACTGTTGCGCTACGGTATTCCCGCTTATCGACTCGACAAGTCGATCCTGGACGCTGAGATTCAGCGCATTATCGAACTGGGCGTTGAAGTACGGCTGCAGGCGGAGCTTAGCGACAGCGATGCGCTGCAGAAACTTCGTGATGAGCACGATGCGGTTTATATGGCGGTCGGCGCAGCTCGATCCAAGACACTGCCCAATCTTGATTACAGCCAGCCCTGGGCAATCGACAGTGCCGATTTTCTTGCCGCCAGTGAACAGAATATGCGGGGCGCCCTTGGTGAGCGATTGACGGTCATTGGCGGCGGCAGCGCAGCGATCGATGTAGCACGTACTGCGCGTCGACTGGGGAAGTCGGTGACGGTGCTTGCGCTGGAACCCGAGACCCTGCTGCCGGCGCAAGCTGAGGAAGTGATTGAGGCCCGCGAGGAAGGGGTCGAGTTCCGGACCGGGGCGATGATGCAATCGGTCAGCGCGGGCGCAGACGGTCTGACGCTGAACTGTATCGGCGTGTATTTTCAAGCGGGTGAGAAGCGCGGCGCCTTCCAGGTTGATCCGCTCAGCGGGACTGAATTTGTGCTGTCGGCCGATGCGGTGATTGCCGCGATCGGCCAGGACGCCGATCTGTCGCGTTGGGGAGAAGTGCTCGAAAGCGAAGACGGCGTTGTTCGCACCGACCGGCAGTGGCAGACCAGTGCGCCGGGAGTTTTTGCCGGCGGGGACCTGGCCAGCATGGATCGCTTCGTGACCGAGGCGGTGGGCATGGGAAAACAAGCGGCCGTCGAGATCGAGCGCTACATCGATGCGCGGTCGGTGGCTGAATCGTCGGCAAGCGAAGCCGAAGTACCCTTCTCTGCGATCAACACCTATTACCACCGCGGAGCAGTGCGACAGCAGGCGGCCAGACTTGAAGTGACCCAGCGATTGCAGAACTTCGACGAAGTGCAGCAGTGCCTGGGCAAGGTCGAGGCGACAGCCGAGGCCTCGCGTTGTTTCAACTGCGGCAGCTGCATTTTCTGTGACAACTGTTATTACCATTGCCCCGATATGGCCATCACCAAGTTGGATCAGGCCTACGAAGTGAAAAGTGATTACTGCAAAGGCTGCGGTCTGTGTGTGGCCGAGTGTCCCACCGGTTCGATCGTGATGCGTGAACAGCGACAGGAACAGAACGGATGACTCGCACAGCTGACAGTCTGCTGCTCACCGGTAACCACGCCGTGTCCTGGGGGGTTAAGCTGGCGCGCCCCGACGTGGCACCGCTCTACCCGATTACCCCGCAGACGCCGATATTGGAGAAAATCACCGAGTTTAAAAGTCAGGGTGAATTGGACACTGAACTACTGACTCCGGAATCGGAGCACTCGGCCATGGCCGCCTGTATCAGCGCATCGCTGACCGGTGCCCGGGTGTTTACCGCCACTTCCTCCCAGGGGCTGCTGCTGATGCACGAGTTGCTGCACTATGCTTCAGGGGCGCGCTCCTCGATCGTGATGTTCAATGTGAACCGCACGCCAGCCTCACCCTGGGGGTTCTGGCCTGATCAACTCGACAGCCTGGCACAGCGCGATACCGGCTGGATACAGTTGTACAGTGAATCGCCACAGGAGTCCCTCGATACAGTGATCCAGGCTTTCCGTATAGCCGAGGAACTCGCGCTGCCCACCATGATCAGTCACGATGCATTTTATGTGTCGCACTCGATGGAGCCGGTGGCGCTGCCTTCGCAGGCGCTGGTCGATGAGTTCCTCCCTCGCCTCGAGAGCCAGCATCGCCTGGATACCGAACTCGGTCAGTCGTTTGGCGCTCCCATTGATCAGGCTACCTGGAATCGCAGCCGGCGTGAGATGGATGAGGCAATGACTCAGGTCAGCGAAGTCGTCACGCGCAGCTGTGAAGCCTGGGCAGAGTTAACCGGGCGCGCCTATGCTCCCCTCGAACATTACCGCTGCGTGGATGCCGAGGTGGTGATTGTCACGATGGGCAGTATGAGTGGTACGGTCCGTGAAGCCGTTGACCTGATGCGTGACCAGGGTCTGGCCGTAGGTCTGCTGAAAGTGCGACTGTTCCGGCCCCTGCCGGTTGAGGCTCTGCGCCAGGCGCTCGACGAGGTACCCTGTGCGCTGGTTCTGGATCGCAACTATTCACCCGGCATGGGAGGGATTTTGCACCAGGAACTCAAGGCAGCGCTGTTTGGGATGACGCGGCCTCCGAAGTTGCACGGGCTGCTGGCGGGCGTTGGCGGTGTCAACGTGTCGGTGGCCAGAATTCAACGGTTGGTCGCCGACTGTCGTGACGCCGAACCATCAGCGAATTCCCAGTGGGTGGAGTAAGGTCATGGATCTGATCGATTACCAGGACCAAGGCCAGTTTTTTTCCGGCCATGTGGCCTGCGCAGGCTGTGTTGAAGCCCTGTCTCTGCGGGTCATACTGAATACGGTGGGGCAGGACGCGGTGGCCGTTGTACCTCCCTCCTGCGGTGCCGTGATTTGCGGCGGTTATCCCAGCAGTTCACTGAGAATCCCGGCCTTTCACACAACCCTTGAATCAGGTGCAGCTTCGGCCAGTGGCGTCAAGCGAGCCCTGCTGGCGCAGGGCAAGCCCGATACCACGGTGATCTGCCTGGCCGGTGATGGCGGCACCTACGATATCGGTTTGCAGGCACTGTCTTCGGCCGCCGAGCGCAACGAGGATATCCTCTACATCTGTTTCGACAATGAAGGGTATATGAATACCGGGGGGCAGAAGAGTTCATCGACGCCGCTGCGTGCGGTGACTGGCAGTACTCCAGCCGGCAAGACCACCCGCAAGAAGAACCTGGTCGAAATTCTGGCAGCCCACCGAATCCCCTATATAGCCACAGCAAGCCCGGGGCATCTCAACGACATGGCGGCAAAGGTGAAAAAGGCGCAGGCGATTCGCGGGACCCGCGTAATCATCGTGCTGATTCCTTGTCTCGCGGGCTGGGGCCTGGCGGACGACGCCGGGGTCAAGGTCGCACGAATGGCCGTGGATTCCGGCGTGTTTCCCTTGTTCGAGGTCGAAGACGGCTTAAACTACACCCTGAGCTCGGATGCCAGGAGCCAGTCGGTGGACGGATATCTCAAGGTACAGAAACGCTACCGTCATCTTGGTGCTGAGGAGATTGCGGGTATTCAAGCCGATGTGGACCAGGAATGGGAACGTCTGCAGCGGCGCGTCAGCGCGGATGGAAGGTCTGATGAAGCCGGCGATTGAAGTGCTGTTTCAAACCATTGACTCAGCTTGCGTCTTAGAGGGGAACTCTTTATGACAGACCAAAAGGTCTATAAATTTGTTCCTGGCGATATCCTGCTCCATGAGGGGGAAACTTACCAGGTCCACGAAAATCTGGGTCTGACAGGCCTGGTGTCTCCATTTCCGTCAGTGGATGTGGTGCTTACTCCGGTGGAGTGGAGTGATGACTATCGCAAGATAGGTCACGAGGGCTTGCCGGGGCCCACGCCTTGCGCCACGGGCAACTGTGAGCCGCCCGCTGAAGTGCTCGATTTCAGAAGTCGCAACGAGATTCAACCGATAAGGTTCATCGACGACTGATGCAGGGCGTTGTTTCAGGGCGTTGCGGTTAACTTTTTCAACAGATTCAACAAGGTTTCGAATTCTTTGTTGCCAAGTTTTCGTCCCAGTTCCGCTTCCGACGCGAGGACCTCGGGCGTGATCTGCATTCGCCTTATAACCCTACCGCGAGCGAATCTGGCAAAAACGCTGCAGGAACGCGCCTGGTCTTCTCCAATCCACTATTTCGTGGAGTAACCGCCACATTCCCGTCTACCAAGCTTCGACTTCTTTGTGCTCGCTTAAGGTACCGCTAATCGCGGTTAGCGGTTAGTAAGAATAAGCGCCCTTTTCCCTTGTTCAGAAAAGTATCGTCATCCCTGGGAGTTGCCTGTAATCCCCTCTTATCGCGGCTTCATCCACGTTTGATAATTCTAAGAATCAAAGGAATTAAACTTATATGTGGGACATCCTCTTATTTACTGGGTCATTATTGATCTCTTCATTCTTGTTTGGGCTGCTGCCTTTTATGGTTGTCTTATGGGTTATATCACGCACAAAAGAGGAATCATTTTCTGAGCTTATCAGTTCCCAAAAAATCACTGTCTATGTTTTATGGATGGTAGTCGGTGCATTCCTGACTCACATATTTGGTGGTGATATATACCCGGAATATTTTCAAATGATTGATGAAAAATTATTTGGCTAAGTTTTGTCAAGGAATGACATAATAGCCTTTGTTTGTGTCTATGAAGACTATTCTTGTTGAGGCAATTCAATAATGATGGCAACAATGTAATACAGCCCACCAGATCCGGGCATAGGAAGAACAAGCGTGCGAAACCTGGCGATTTGAAAGTAAGGCGGTGGTGGTTTCGCTAGAGGAGAGCCTCGTGGGCTGAGCGTGCGACGGTCGCGAGGGGCGGAAAGGCCGCAATCAATGGTGCGGAGCGGCGTTTCCCGCAATTCGGTCGCAGCTGAGTGTCAGGCGATGTTCTAGAACAGCCTGTCCTGGTTTGGGGTGTCAAGGTGTTCCGAACGCTGAGGCGGCGCTCGCGGCTGTGACGGCTCGGCCGCTTCGCGTGTTTGAATGTGCTCGAGAATGGTGACGATGACGTCGGGGTCTTCGATGTCGCGCTTCAGCGCGCGGCGATACACGCGTAACTTGCCGCCGCATTTCG
>CEQE01064810.1_pt1 | contig 10174 bp, 10 predicted proteins | sample 356201 | NCBI WGS metagenome assembly CEQE01 (sample SAMEA2619970, study PRJEB7988) | marine metagenome | biome: marine biome (ENVO:00000447); feature: mesopelagic zone (ENVO:00000213) & marine oxygen minimum zone (ENVO:01000065); material: "saline water (ENVO:00002010), including plankton...
TTTCATTTCTCAATTAAGTTAGAAGATGGCTCAGCAGCCGATTCAACTAAAGTACATAATAAACCTGCAAAATTGCGAATGGGTGATGGCAGTCTGACAGCAAACTTTGAAAAGTGCTTACTCGGTTTAGCGGCTGGTGAAAGTAAGTCATTTGCATTAGAGCCAGAAGATGCATTTGGTCAGCCAAATCCAGATAACATCTACTATGTTGACCGCAGCAAGTTTGGTGCAGACACGCCTGCTGAAGTAGGTAATATTATTGCCTTTACTCAGCCTGATGGTACTGAGTTACCAGGTCTTGTTCGTGAAGTGCAAGGTGAGTCAGTTACTATTGACTTTAACCACCCACTTGCAGGGCAACGCTTAACCTTTGAAGTCGATATTTTAGAGGTAACAGGTTAATGGATATTTTATTAGCGAACCCACGTGGTTTTTGCGCAGGCGTTGACCGTGCAATCAGTATTGTGGAGCGCGCACTCGATATCTTTGAAAAGCCAATCTATGTGCGTCATGAAGTCGTTCACAACCGATATGTTGTTGATGGCTTGAAAAATCGCGGTGCAGTCTTTGTTGAAGAGCTAGATCAGGTTCCTGACGACAGCATTGTTATCTTCAGTGCGCATGGCGTATCGCAAGCAGTTCGTAGCGAAGCAAAACGCAGAGAGCTTAAAGTATTTGATGCAACCTGCCCACTTGTTACTAAAGTACATATGGAAGTTACCCGCGCTAGCCGTAAGGGAACTGAATGTATTTTAATTGGTCACCATGGTCATCCTGAAGTTGAAGGGACGATGGGACAGTACGATAATAGCAACGGCGGTATCTATCTAGTTGAAACTGCAGAAGATGTCGCTAAACTTAATGTAAAGAATCCAAATAACCTTTTTTATTGTAGTCAAACCACTTTGTCGGTGGATGATACTGCTGATGTTATTGATGCTTTACGCGCTAAATACCCGGTTATTGATGGTCCTCGTAAAGATGATATATGTTATGCCACACAAAACCGTCAAGATGCAGTTCGAGATTTAGCAGATAAAGTTGATGTGTTATTAGTGGTTGGTGCTAAAAATAGCTCAAACTCAAACCGTTTACGCGAGCTTGCCGATAAAATGGGCACTGTTGCTTATTTAATTGACGATGCAAGCAGTGTTGAAAATACCTGGTTTGACAATGCTAATACCGTTGGCGTCACTGCGGGGGCATCTGCACCTGAGGTATTGGTGCAACAAGTGATCAGTAAGTTACAAGAGCTTGGTGGTAAACAAGTTATAGAAAATCCGGGAGAAGAAGAAAACATTGTCTTTGCTGTCCCTGTTGAGTTACGCTAATTTTATAGCGTAACCTAGTTAAAGGAGAGCCCAGTGAGCAAATCGATGCAAACTAATGCGTTGCTTTTTGCGGCTCTTTTTACTGAGCGAGGTGTGTTAGCTACCTTAGTTGTGGTGCAAGTTATTGCTACTCTATTAGCGTTTGCACCTACAGCAGCTCAAGATATCTGGATACGTCTAGGTGTAATTAGTTTATTTTTACAGCTTACCTTCTTATTGAGCCTGTCCTGGCTTTTTTTACTACGCTCTATTTTGCAGAGATATTCGCGCTTCATTCAAAGTGTTAGTTTATTCACCTCTCTTTTATTAACCACATTGTTAATGAGTATCGCGGTGATCTTTTTCGCTGGCAGCGTGATTGAAATCGCTGATCCTATCGCATTTATATTGCGAAATTTACTTATCGTCGTTTTAGTAGCTTGTTTATTTGTTCAATTTTTGACAATTTACGTTGAAAAACAGCTTCAAACCAACGCATTAGCAAGAGCTGAGCTGGATGCTCTACAGGCGCGCATTCGGCCACATTTTTTATATAACAGTCTTAATACCGCCGCCGAATTGGCTCATTACGATCCAGATGCTGCAGAGCAAGCGATCTTAGCATTAGCTGCATTATCGCAAGCCGCGCTAAAGGTGGGTAAAGGTGTTCCTTTAGCAGCAGAGATAGCATTAACTAAACAATATATAAGTTTAGAAAGCTGGCGTTTTGGTGAACGGTTAAAGGTCGATTGGCAATTGTTAGAGCCGCTCCCTGAGCTTACTATTCCATGTTTGACTTTACAGCCAATTATTGAAAATGCAGTATGTCATGGGGTCGAGCCTGCATTAACCGGTGCACAGATCACAGTACAGCAATTTATCAGCAAGCAAACACTCACTTTTATTATAGAAAACCCGATTTCAACTCAATTACAAAAGCGGATTGGAAACGGCATGGCTCTTGATAATATTCGTCAACGCTTAAATTTATTTTATGAAAATAATGCTCAATTAACGACAACCACTCGTGATGGTGTCTTTAGAGTCAAACTTGTCCTGCCATTAGTAATAGAGGAGGGGGCATGAAAGCATTAATTGTTGATGACGAACCTTTAGCGCGAGCAAGAATACAGCGCTTGTTAGCAGGTATTTCCCAGTACACTTTTATAGAACAAGCAAGTAATGGTCAAGAGGCGTTGGCACAATTGAAAAAGCAACCGCCAGATATCGTATTTTTGGATGTTGATATGCCGCAAATGAATGGCTTAGCTGTAGCACAGCAGCTAAACCAGTTGCCAGTGCCTCCGGCTGTTGTATTTGTAACTGCGCATCCGGAACACGCATTAGATGCACTGCAATTATCGGCTGCTGGCTATTTAGTAAAGCCGGTTACTGAGAGCGACTTACTAAAAGTGACTGAACAATTAGGCCGGATAACCCGTGCTCATATTCAAAAGCAAAAACCTCAGACCCTTTGTTATCGAATCGCTGGTGAATTAAAATCTATCGAGTTAGATACCGTAATATATGCTGCAGCAGAGGATAAATATACTCGAATTGTTTTTGATAACGGTAATGCATTAATTGAACAAAGTTTAAAGCAACTCGAGCAGCTATACCCTAGCTATTTTTTAAGAATACATCGCAAAACACTGGTTAATAAATCACGTATCGCAACAGTTAAAAAGTGTCAAGATAGTAGCCATAAAGTCACCTTAATTGATTGTGACGAAGAGCTAGAGATCAGCCGCCGTGAGTTTAAAACAGTCAAACAAGCACTCTCCTAAGCCGCTTATCGGCTAAAAATACCGCTCATACTGATACACATTGTATTCCTCACTTATTTTATTACTCTTATAGTACGATAATTTTTTTGGCAGTGTTATGGGCTTATCACCTCCTTCAGCAACGCGTGGATTTACACTTATTGAAGTCCTTATTGCGTTTATTATTTTAAGTTTTGGTTTACTTGGGGCTGTGGCATTACAAGCAAAAGCTAAACAAGCAAGTTTTGATTCTCTACAAAGGGCTGCGGCGGTCTCATTGGGCAACGATATTATTCAAAGGATAAGAGCTAATGATACTGGCGATTTAATATCTAATTATGACGTTGACTTCACCAGTGAAGCAAATTCTAATTCATCATCGAGTTGTTTTGGTGCTGTTTGTAATTCTGCACAGATCGCTAACTTGGATAAAGCGCAATGGAAGCGAGCTATTCGGGCAAGTGAAAATACTGGCTCTTTAGAAGACGCGAGAGTGTGTATTAACCCAACTCAAATAGCAGGTACCGGTGGTAAGGGCTTTAATGTTGAAGTGATCATAACATGGCAAGGACGGCAAAGATTTAAAGCTACTGAAACCACTCAAGAGATTCAGTGTGGTGTTAACGATGACAAGCGTCGGTTAGTTGTTTTAAATAGCTATGTATATGTAAGGAGCTAAGATGAAGCAACGTGGTTTTACACTTGTTGAAGTAATGATTTCATTATTTATTGGTGGGCTCATATTAGGTGGAGTTATGTTTACTTACATTAGTATGAAAATAACGTCTAAAGACACCATGACTATCGGTGAATTACAAGAGTCAGGGCGGCTTGCGATAAACATAATGCAGCGTGATATTGAGCAGGTTGGGTTTTGGGGCACTTACTATGATGACTCGTTCACAATAGCTAATACTGTTGTAAATTCAGCTATTGCAGGGGCCTCAGATTGTTTTTCAGGCTTAAATAATGGTAGTTTTCCAGATTTATCGAGTAGCAGTAACTTTCGTTCTATTTATGCTAAAACAGCCCTTAGTAAAAATGAATTAAATTGTATAGCTGATGCAACTAAAAATACTGATATTCTACAGCTTAAATTTCTGCAAGGCGATCCTCAATATAATGTCGGTGAAGGTTTTAATGGTACTGAAGCAGGCGTCAATTACTTTGTCGCAGAGCAAGAAAATGCAAGGTTTGTTACAGGCGAATATAACCCAACTAATACTAATGCGACAGTTTGGCCCTATAGTCATCATGTTTACTATATTTCAGAGCAAACTTATAAAGTAAACAATCAAGATTTAACCGTTCCCGTTTTAAAAAGAAAAAGGTTGGTAAATAACAAAATTACATCAGAAACCATAATGGAAGGGGTGGAAAATATGCGCTTTGTGTTTGGGTTAGACACTAATAGCGATAGCCGGGTTGATACTTATAAAAGTGTTAGCACAATCACCCCAGCCGAATGGGAAAATCGCAAAGGTATTTTGACAGTTCAAGTTTTTTTATTAATTCGAGCACTCCAGCCAGATACAGGTATAAAGCTTAAGAATCAAAAGTACACTTTAGGTGAAGGTGCAGGTAAGCGAGAGCTAAGCTTTAATGATAATTACAGAAGAACTGTTTTTACCACAACGATTCGTTTGAATAATGTAGGAGGAAATCTATGGAAGATTTAATTGTAACTCACAGGACTCAACGGGGTGTTGTGCTTATCTCCGCATTAATAATGGTTATTGCAGTAACAGGTATCGCAGTTACCCTCATGAGTAGCAGCACTATCGATATTAAAATAACCAATGCCGCACAAGAGCGTGAAGTCGCCGAAAATGAATTGATCGGCGAAGTACAAAGGGTGATCGCAGTAGAGGCTGCAAAAGGTGGTGACAGCAGTTTTTTCCTCACTCCTAGCGAAACAGAAACAAACGAGGAAAGGGATGACTCTACTGTAGTTACTATAAATAAGAAGGACATATCACTACCTGATAGTGATATGAAAAGTGTTTTGATTAATTTAAACAATGGTCAGTTAGAATTAAACTGTCCTCGTACTTATAGTTATACAGCAGGTATCTCATGCAATATGGTGCAAGTTTCAACTACCGTTAATTATGGTTCCAAAAGCAAGCACTCTCTAACGATAGTTACAGGAATTGCACAAGAAATGGCGAGTATAGGTAAGGGGATTTAATAATGAAATTCATGTTGAAAAATATATTCGTTTTATTATTAGGTTGTGTCATTGCATTACCTGTTATCGCAGAGGATATAGAGCTGTACGTTAATAGAGATATAGAACTTGATGAAAAACCGCGAGTACTATTAATTTTTGATACCTCGGGAAGTATGGCTTACTCATCAAGTACTGGTAGCCCAAGTTGTTCTGGCTCATGTATTAGTCGTCTTGAAGCTGCTCAGTCAGCTATGAGTCAAGTGGTTGAGGTTAATAAAGACTCTATAGATTTTGGCTTAATGCGTTTTAATAGTGTTGATGGTGGTTATGTTTTAAATGGTATTGGCAGTTCTCCAGAGTCTATAAAAACATCAATAAGTAACCTTCGTGCTAGTGGTGGTACTCCATTGGCTGAAACACTTTGGGAAGCTTATTTATATATAACAGGGCAAAGTGTGCACTATGGTGAGCAAATTAGTGAATCAAATAGGGATATTAATGTTGAAAATAAAACCCCTATTCGTAGGGAATGCCGACAGTGGGGCAGGTATCGTTGTCGGGAGTGGAAATATGTATATAGCTACACTTATATCTCCCCTTTTGCGGATAGCGTAGCCGAAGCTAAGCGCTGTGATAACTCAGTTAATATTATTTATATGACTGATGGTGATCCATCTACTGGTTATGATAATGACAACGATTATGATATAAGCGCGGAGCATAAAAAGTATTTTGGTCGTTACTTAAATAGTTCTGATTATTACTACAGTAATATGATGCATCAGCTAGCTAAGATAATACATGGTACGAATGACGTTATAGTTGATCTATATCCAAGTACTACAGATATTAACGAAACAGGGCGCTTGTATACCATCGGGTTTGGTTCTGGAATGACTGAAGAAGGGCAAAACCTATTAAAACTAGCATCTACGTTGGGTGGAGGGAAAAATATACCTGCAACAACTCCTGAAAAGTTAACGGAAGCTTTAAATCAAGCTGTTTCAGATATTAGAAGTGAAAACAGTACATTTACCTCACCATCTTTTGCAAGTAACAATGTTGATCAAACTCGTAGTGGCGATGCTATCTATCTTGCCATGTTTTTTCCTGATAAAAGTACGCGCTGGCGTGGTAATTTAAAAAAATTAAAAGTGTCTGGCAATATTATTATAGATGCTAAAAATAATGCCGCACTAGATGATGATGGTTTAATAAATACAGATGCGGCTACATTTTGGGACAAAGATAAGGCCGCGGATGGGAACTCAGTGAAAAGTGGTGGTGTGAATGCTGCCCTTTCTAATAGATCAAAATCGCGTAATATTCTTACGGATGCAAATACCGACGGACTAATTAATTTTGACTTTAATACCCTAAAAAGTGCATATGGTAGTAAAAAGAATATCGCTGAGGCTTTTAGTGTTGATAAGTCAGAAGTTAAAGAGACAATTAATTGGGCTCGCGGTGTAGACGTTGATAATGAGAACTCATCGTCATCTATTCGCAATGATATTTTTGGCGATCCATTGCATTCAAAACCCGTTGCCATCGATTATGGTAATGACGATATACGAATCTTGATTGGTACAAATGCAGGTTTTTTGCATATGTTTAAAGACGATAATACTAATAATAAAGTGGAGGAAAGTTGGGCATTTATACCTTCTGCTTTATATGGGATTGTTAATCCACAGCGTGAAAAACTGCCCGGTAAAGAGTATGGGATGGATGGGCCAATAAGTGTGTACTCCAAAAATGAAAGTCTCGTTAGCAATGATGGCGATACTGTAAATGATGGAATTGTTGATGCTAGTAAGGGGGATGAAGTGTGGGCTTTCGCTGGAATGCGACGCGGTGGTAATAACTATTATGGTTTAAATATCACTGATCCAGACTCTCCCAAATTAAAATGGATAATACAAGGAGGTGAGGGAGGATTTACTAAGCTAGGCCAAACGTGGTCTAAGCCACAAGTTGCATTTATAAAAGCGTTTGGTGAGAAACCTGTGCTAGTTTTTGGTGGTGGATACGATAAGAATAAGGATAACAGTTCAGGCTCAGATAGCGTCGGCAATAATGTGTACATTGTGGATGCTAGTAGTGGGGGTAAACTTTGGTCATTATTAGATGATAATAGCTTTAAAGGAACTCATAGTATTGCTGCAGATGTTACATTATTGGATTCTGATTATGACGGTTATATTGATAGAATATATGCAGCAGATACTGGTGGTGATATCTGGCGTATTGATATGCCTAGCGATGATAAAAATGAATTTAGTCACTATAAATTGGCTGAGCTAGGTGTAGGGGCTGATAGGCGCTTTTTTTATAAGCCGTTAGTAGCTCGGACTATGTTTAGCAAAGTGACAATAGAAGGGGGAGTGACCACGCGATTAGATACCCCGTATGATGCCGTTGTTATTGGTAGCGGTAAAAGAACGAACCCTAATGACGCAGATACTTCAGATCAATTGTTTATGATACGAGACGAACATACAGTCACAAAATCATTTACAGATAAAGAACCTGAGGTTATTAAGCCAGCGGATTTAATGAGCATGAATGATGATCCATTTGGTAATGCGTTGAATAATAAAACTGGTTTTATTGAGCTAGAATCAAAGCTAGGCGGAGAGTTTAAAGGGTGGCGTTACAGCTTGGCAGCAGGAGAGAAGTCATTAGCTGCTGCAACCGTTGTTGGAGGTGTTGCTTATTTTACATCTTTCACACCAGCTTCTGAGTCATCAACTAAAAATCAGTGCTCTTTAAGTGGTGGTGGGGGCTCACTTTATGCATTCCATTTGCACTATGGAACTAAAGTGTATGATGATTTAAAATTTGCAACCAGTACTGAAGTACCTGATACACCACAATTATATTTTGGCTCAAGCTGCGTTGACATTGATAGCAACGGAAAGTGTGATTATGACGCTTCAAAAATTCCTGAGAGTCAATTTTATTTAATAGGTCCGGGTATAAAAGGGGATTATGCTAAAAATCCACTTCAACCGTTGGAGGTTACAGGCCCAGGCTTGAATGTTGTTAATGGTAAGATTAAGCTTGTGAATGATGAAGCGTTAGGCTTTGGCTTTAAAACTCGGCAAACATATATTTATAAGCGTGAGGAAAATGATGAAGTTAGTAATTAAGGAGGTGTAAGTGATTAAAAAGCAATACGGGTTTACCTTAATTGAATTGATGATAACGGTCGCAATTGTCGGTATTTTAGCAGCAGTGGCCTTACCCAATTATACCGAATACGTAAAGCGTGCGTCCCGTGCAGAAGCTGTGGCATCGCTATTAGATGCTGCAAATAAAGAAGAACAGTACTTTGTTGATAATAGAGAGTATACAGAATTACTGAGTGATTTAGGGGTTCAAAGCAAGACAGAAAATGGACATTTTGAATTAACGATTAAAGTAGTTGATAAAAATACTTTCACTATCACAGCTAAGCCTGTAGCGGGGCCGGTAAAAGGAGATGGTGATTGCACGGAGCTTTCTATAACAGATACTGGTATTAAGGGTGCTAAAGGCGCTAAAACAAGCGGTGGGAAAGATATTGATTACTGTTGGGGTAGATAATTAAAGTTATTTTTCTTGGCATTTGTCAGTTGATTTTATACGTACTCTACCTGGTTGGCTTACAGATAAAGCTAGCCCTTCAAGGTTAGCCTTATTAATGTTAGGGCAGTATATAAATGTACCATTCTGAAAGCCAATTAATGAGCCATCAGGTCTAAACGTAATTGCACTACGGGGATACTCTAAACTATCTGCTTCATTTACTTTTTCAAATGTACTTAATAATAGTTCGTCATCGCCTAGTGTTTGTGACTTATCATTATCGACAAACAAAGATATCTGTCCTTCCCACTCATCTTTGGTACATCGACTGTTTTTTAGGGCACAGAGTGTGATGTAATTGCCGTTTTCAATCGCATATAGACGGCCATAATTTATATTCGGATATAGTAGCCCCATATAGTTATCTAAACGGTTTTTAGCTAAAAAGTCAGAGTGGAGCCACAATGAAATTTGACTAACAATACTAATAACGAGTAGGGAAACAATCACATTAATGAGTGTAATACCTTTGTTTTCTGATATTGATAACTTCATCCCTGAAGTCCCCAAATAATAAACTGTTAGTTAAGTCTAGTAAATTACAAAAATATGACCAACTAATTTTTTGTAACGCACGTTTCGTCTGTTTCTCCAATGTAAAAAGATGTGCCTGATTTAGAGACAGTTAACGCTTTATTATTTTGGTTATCGTTACTCGGACAATATATAAAATCTCCCGGACTGTAAGAAATTAAGCCGTTACTTTCAAAACGTAGGATGCTTTCGTTACCGGTGAATTTTAATTTGTCATTAGCGTTAGTCTGTTCAATAACGGCTATTAAAGAATCTTCATCTGAGAGGTAGCTAGCTGTCTTATCCTTGCGATTTTCTTCTGTGGTTATTTTATCAACAAAAATAATAATACTATTATCACTGCCCCACGCTTCTAAACATTTGAGGGAGTCGCTTTTATTTTGGAGCTGAGTATGTGAAACCGGGCAAACAATTACAATTTCATCTGTACTTGCCGCTTGCGAACGCGCATAGCTTAAGTTTCTTTTTAACTCGAGCAAAAAATTTTCAGCTCGATTATTCTCTAACATATCACTACTATCCCAAAAAGCGATTGCTGCAACAATAACGACAATGGCTATGGTAACCATTAGCTCTAAGAGCGTAAAACCGCGTTGTATTTTTTTCATATATACCTCTAAATACTAGGGACTCACAAACAAGTGGTACTAACAACGTATTTTATAGCGATAGTTGCTAGGTTTTTAATAATCATACCATTGTTGATGGTTAAATCACCGTAATTCATAGCTTTGTTTGCCATCAGCAATGGGATTGTC
>CEQE01128157.1_pt1 | contig 10174 bp, 11 predicted proteins | sample 356201 | NCBI WGS metagenome assembly CEQE01 (sample SAMEA2619970, study PRJEB7988) | marine metagenome | biome: marine biome (ENVO:00000447); feature: mesopelagic zone (ENVO:00000213) & marine oxygen minimum zone (ENVO:01000065); material: "saline water (ENVO:00002010), including plankton...
GGTAATCTTCTTAATGAAGGCAAGGATAAAGATCAGATTCACTTCGTGGGCAATACAATGATCGATTCACTGATTCAATTCGAACCCCTTTTTAATGGTGTAAATATCAAAAACAAATATGGGCTGAAAAACAAGGATTATATTCTAATTACCCTCCATCGGCCATCCAACGTGGATAATCCCGCAAATTTGGAGCAACTCATCGCCTCACTAAACAAAGTTGCTGATATAACACCTTGCCTGTGGCCGGTACATCCCCGCAGTAGGGAAACAATGGAGACCATTCCGGCAAAAATCCATGATAGACTGATCATAACGGATCCGCTGGGTTATTTGGAATTCATGGGACTGCAGAGAGACGCATCAGCTGTGATTACTGATTCCGGAGGGATTCAGGAAGAGAGCACCTTTTTAGGAGTTCCTTGTCTGACTGTGAGGGATAACACTGAAAGGCCCATAACAATCGAACATGGAACCAACAGACTTATTGGTACCCAATACTCAAATATACCGGGAACTGTGAAAAGGACTCTTGTTGAAAAAAGTAAGCACAAGGCACCAAAATTATGGGATGGAAAAGCAGCTGAACGAATTGTTCATGTTGTTGATTACCTCCACAGGAACAAAAATAGAATATTTTTCAGGTAAAGGGTAAATTTTCGATGGTTTCTACCGACCTGTTCCCGAAAGTAATTGTGTAATTGGATTATTATAATCGAGCTTTCACGAAAAAGCAATGAATAATACTAAATTAAAAGAACTAAAATATTTTGCCACAAACTGTAGAGAAGATATAATTAGAATGTCAGCACTCGGGGGATGTTTTATTGGAGCATCATTGTCTTGCGTGGATATGATTGTATATCTTTACAATGAATATTTTAATATTGTTGATACTGGAATAGCTTCTGATCATAGGGATTATTTCATTCTGAGTAAAGGTCATGATGTCCCAGCATTATATAGTGTTTTAGCCAGATTAAATATCATTGATTTTGATAGATTAAAAAACCATTGCAAATTAAATGACCAAATATACTGGCACCCCAATACGTCTATACCTGGTATAGAATTTCACAGCGGCTCACTAGGTCATGGATTATCCGTAGGAATGGGTATAACTTATTTTCACAAAATAAATGAAATGCCAAATAAAACTGTCGTAATGATTGGTGATGGTGAAATGAATGAAGGTTCTATTTGGGAAGGTCTTTTGGTCGCATCAGCCAAAAAATTAAATAATTTAATAGTTATTGTAGATCGAAATGAGTTTCAGGCAAATTTAAGAACTGAAGAATTAATTCCGCTTGAACCTATTGAAGACAAGTTGACTTCATTCGGGTGGAATACTAAGAGGATTAATGGTCATAGTTTTGCAGAAATTGATCAAGCCTTTAAAAAAATACAGGATTCTCCAAAACCAAGCGTTATTATTGCAAATACTGTACGAGGGAAAGGTCTACCTTCAATTGAAAAGGACTCAACCAGATGGTTTGTACACTTTAGTCAAAAAGAAGTTGTAGAACTAATAGATGAATTACATGGAAAGAAAATGGCAAGCTTAACAACAGAAAAGCAATTAGTTCGATGAATCTGCATCCTTATGAGAAAACTTTATTGGAGATATGTGAAAAAAATAATGATATAATAGTATGTACTGCAGAAACTAGGTTTGCAATTAGGAATCTTCCAAATATTATTAATGAAAGGTTTCTAGATGTTGGGATATCTGAACAGACTCTTATAGGTATGGCTGCTGGTCTATCGAAAATGGGTATGTTCCCTATTTGTCATGCCTTATCTTCATTTCTTTTGATGAGGCCTTATGAATTCATTAGAACAGACTTGGGCTATCCTAAATTAAAGGCTCTTCTTGTTGGATCTTTTAATGGGTTCATAAGTCAGGCTAATGGACCAACACATCAAGCTATTGATGATATATCGCTTATGTCGCAAGTCCCCAACATGAGAATTGTCATTCCAAGCAATATAAATCAAACATGTGAATTAGTGCGATTATCAGTAGATAATTTGGATGGACCTGCATATATCAGATTCAATGATATTAAGCTTAATAAAATTAATTCTGTAGAGATTGCCTGGGGAAAGAATATTGTTCATAAAGAAGGTCGCAAAACATTGGTATTATCATATGGTCTGTGCTTTAATATTATTGAAAGAATTTTTGAAAGAAATTTTAATAACCTAGGCTTAATTAATTGTATTTTTTTAAAACCTTTATCGAAAGACTTCTGTGAAAACATTTTTTCTAAATACGAAAAAATTATTGTTATCGAAGATCATCGTTATGTTGGTAGTCTTTGTTACCAGCTTAAAAATATAGCATTCGATTTACATTATAATGGAAAAATAATCGGGATAAATCTTGAAGATAGGTTTTTTAAACCAGCACTACTTGAAGATGTGTTAGACTATGAGGGTTTCAGTCATGAAAAACTTGAGTCTAGGATTGAGGTATTATTGTGAAATTTGATTATTCAATAATCTGGTCTATAAAGCAGGTAAGATAATACCAGCACAGAAAATGACCATGGCAAAGAACACATACTCATTTTCAGAGAGTAATCATAAGAATATAAATCTACTTCTGGTTATGAAGTAGTTGATATTAATAAAAATAAATATATCTATTACACCATGGGATTAGGATCATATACTCTTGAAAATAACAACTATGGGATTCAAGGTACAGTTATTAACCAATTGAAAGATTTGACAATTTATTTTCTAACTAACTTTCTTGACGAAACTTGTAAAAATGTATGATAATAAAGTAATTGTTGCTATTGTGCCAGCTAGAGCTGGTTCGAAGGATATTAAAGGGAAAAATATAAAATATCTTGCCGGATATCCGTTGATATATTATACAATAAGAACAGCATCAAGATCAAAGTACATAGACAAATTGATTGTTTCTACTGATAATCAGGTAACAAAGCAGATTTCAGAGAAATATGGTGCTGAAGTACCTTTTATGAGGCCTGAAAATTTGGCAGGTGATGAAGTTTTAGATTTGCCAGTATTTCAGCATGCACTTAATTATTTAGAGGAAAAAACCAATTTTAAGTCACATGTTACTTTGAATTTACGACCTACCAATCCTTTTAGAACTCCAGAAGATATAGACTCAGCAATAAAATTTTTTTTTGAGAAAAAAGCCGATTCAGTGAAAACCTTATCCAAAGCAACTCAACATCCATTCAGAATGTGGACTCTTAAAAAAAATGGTAAGATATTACCATTAAAAGGGACCAAGGACCGTGTCGTTTCAGGCTCTGATTCAAGGAGGCAAGATTTGCCAATTATATATTGGCAGAATGAATATGTAGATGTTTGTAAGTCCGAGAACATAATAAAGAATAATGACATGTTTGGATCTAATCGATATGGTTATGTTATTGATAGAGACATAGCAATTGATTTAAATACAGAAGAAGATTTCAAAATTGCTGAAATACTTTTGGAAAAAGGAATTATCAAATTATGATTAAAATTGGTTTAATTGGTGTGGGTGCAATGGGTAGCCGTATTGCGACTAGACTCATTGATCATGGTTATGAATTGAGATTACACAATCGCAGCACATTTAAATTACATGAATTTAAAGACACAATCGCAGTATTGTCAGCATCTCCACAGGAATTAGTTGGTGAAGTAGATCTAATAATTACAATGCTGAGTGATGACTCAGCAGTAAAATCAGTATTTACTTTAGAAAAATTGTTTAAAGATATTAATGGTAAAGGTAAAACTATCATAGATATGAGCACTATTTCACCTCATACCACCAAAGAGATGTCACAGTTGGCCTCTGCAAGTGGAAATGCATGGCTAGATGCACCCGTATTGGGCAGTACACCTGCAGCGCAATCTGGTGATTTGGTTTTTCTAGTAGGTGGCTCCAAAGATAAATATGAGAATGTGAAAAAAATATTTAGAATTCTAGGACGTAAATCTATATACATGGGAGAAAGTGGATCTGGTCAAGCTGCAAAATTGGTTCATAATTCTATTTGTGGTGTTCTCCTTTCATCCATGGCTGAGGCAATCACACTTGGTGAAAATCTTAATTTAGATAAACTCAAGTTATTGGAATTATTTAAGGAGAGTGCCTTTTTTTCACCAATTGTACAAGCCAAATTACCGTTAATCGAAAAAGATTCTTATGAACCAATGTTTAAGCTGGAACTTATGGAAAAGGATATAAAACTCGCAATTGAGGCATACAAAAAATTAGGAGTTTCCCCCAACGTATTAAAATCATCAAGCGTAATGTTTACTGAGGCCAATAGTGAAGGTCTGGGAAATTCTGATTGTTCTGCAGTGATTAAGTATTTCTTAGAGAAAAAGGTGTTAAAATGAAAAAGTTTCTAACCACAGGTTCTGAGGAATTAGTACAAAAAGAATTAATCCGAAGCCAAGTGTTTTAAAAAATAAATTTGTTCCATCTTTTTCACATTAAGTAGAGTATAGTGAGCAAACGATTGAAGCATTCGATAAAACCTTACAAAGATTATGAATAAGAGAAAGATAATTCTAACTGGTTCTGAAGGTGTTATAGGAAAAAGCTTAATTAGTGATTTTTTATCAATAGATGAAGTCGAAATTATATGTATTGATCAGAATATAGGATTCGATCTAACTGATGAAGATCAAGTTGTTAATGTTATGAAAGCAAATTCCGATGCAGAGTACATTGTAAATCTTTTTGCAATAAATGATCACATAGAAAAGGGGAAGAAAAATCCAAATTTATTTGAGATTAGTTTAGATTCTATAAAAATATTCTGTGAAGTAAATCTTGTTGCTTTGTTTTCTGTCTGTCGTGCGTTTGTAAGATATACTAAATCTCCCAAATCAATTCTTAATTTTTCTTCTCATTATGGAGTTCGGTCCCCCAAAAAGTTTATTTATGATAACACAGAAAAGCATATTGGTTATACAATTACTAAACATGGTGTTATAGGATTAACGAGACATCTAGCTACACATTTATCGCCTGTCAGAGTTAATTGCTTAGCCCCAGGAGGGGTTTTACACAAACAGGATAAAAACTTTATAAAAAAATATTCAGAAAATGTTCCGTTAAATAGAATGATGAATGCTTCTGAATTAACCGGACTGGTTGATCTATTATGTAGTGAAAAGTCCTCGTACATAACTGGCGCAACAATACCAATAGATGGGGGATGGACAGCATGGTAAAATTACATTATGCTAACCTTGCAAAAACAAGATTGCATGAATTTGAAAAATTAATCTCCGGACACAAAATATGAGAAAACAAATCAAAATAGGTAATAAAACTATAAGAGAAGAGAACCCTGTATTCATCATTGCGGAGATAGGGCTGAATCACAATGGTGATATTAATCTTGCAAAAAAGTTGATTAATGTGGCGGTGAAAGCGGGCTGCGATGCTGTCAAGTTTCAGAAAAGAGATCCAGAACTGTGTGTACCATTGGATCAAAGAGATAAGAAGCGGGACACACCTTGGGGATACATTACCTACATGGATTACCGGTATAAAGTAGAGTTTTCTGAGGAACAGTATGAGATAATCAATGAATACTGTAAAAGAAAAGGAATTCTGTGGTCCGCATCTTGTTGGGATGTTAATTCTTTTAAGTTCATCAGTAGTTTTGATGTCCCATTTCATAAGGTAGCTTCTGCTATGTTAACAAACAAACCTCTATTAGATCTTCTAGCTAAAGACGGGAAACCAATTATCTCTTCGACGGGTATGTCAACACTCGATGAAATAGATACAGCAATAAAAATATTAGAAAGTGGTGGAAATGATGTTGCATTATTACACTGTACATCAACCTATCCGTGTCCCTTAAATGAAATCAATCTTAGGATGATACCTACATTGAGAGAACGATATAGTGTACCGGTTGGTTATTCTGGACATGAGACAGGATTAGTCCCGACTTGGGCCGCGGTTGCTTTGGGATCAACAATCGTGGAAAGACATATTACTTTGGATCGAAGCATGTGGGGGTCAGACCAAGCTGCATCCGTAGAACCTGGTGGGTTAATGAGGATGGTAAAAGGAATCCGGGAAATTGAAGCGTCCATAGGTAATGGGCAGAAGAGAGTTTATGAAAGTGAAAAACCAATACGTGATAAATTAAGATTCTAATTTTGACAATATAAACTTGGAAACATATTATAATGATTTATACTGATTTAAAAAAGAAACTCAGAGATATAATTAGACCTGTTTATTATTGTGTGAAGGATACTATTGATTATAAATCAAATCAAATTATTAAGAAAAATGCAGAACTAAACAACAAGTATTTAGGAGAAAAGTGTTTTTTATTGATGTCAGGTGAGTCTATTAATATTATAGATATATCAAAATTAAAAGGGCAGTTTACTTTTAGTGTTAATTGGGCATTTATAAAAAAAGATATTATGGATCTTCCTTTAACATTTTACTTAGGTACCATGTTTCACGAAAGGTTCTTTTTAAAACCGGAAATTGGGAAAATATATTGGCCCGAAGGATGGACACCAGCAAAGGCACATAAAATAATAAAAGAAAAGTTAATTGAGGATGGAACTCGTATTTTTTTTAAGGCGGATGATTTTCGATTTATCCTGAGAAAATATAAGTATGATGTTAACAAGACAAACATTCACTTTATAAAAACTAAAGGAGAATTTACTTCAATTGAAATACCTGAAATTTGTCTAAATAAACGATTTTCAATATTTGAAGATGGTGGAGGAAGTCAATATACAGCATTAATTATGCTTATTAATATGGGGTTTAAAGAGATTTATCTTTGTGGAGCGGGCTATACATATAACCCATTTTACTATCTACACTTTTATGACAATTTTACTTTTCCCATTACTTTAGGAAAAGCTAAAGCTGAAATTGAAGCTCAAAAAGCGATAGAAGATCGCAATAAACGAATTGATTCACGATTAGAGTATTATGGACTTTTAAAAAAAGGAGATTTATTTCGCGGTATTTATATAAAAAGGGTCAATGAGGACTTCCCACTTTGGAAGCGACATAGTTTATTAAACGAATATGCTAAGTCCCAAGGGGTAAAAATAATCAACATTACTCCGGAAGGATTTCAAAGCCCGATTTATGAAAAAGTGACATGGGAATTTGTTATGAAAAATATTCTTTAAAAAATAAGGATTCCATTTGAGGACAGGTCAATTTGTTAAATTGTGGAGGTTTTTTGAGTACGATTCACTTTAAAAAGATGGATAGCTGTTCAATATGCACTGATTCGAAGTTTACTAGATATTGGTATGGAAACCACCTTAGTAGGATCAATAGGTCTGTTATTCTATTCGTTTTAATTTTCCCTTTTCGTCCGCTTGCCTTTATGTTACGCCCAATTCTTAAATACTTATTCCAAGGGACGGGTAATTCTCTATTCTTTCATGCATTTGAGAGAATGGTTCTAGGTCATATATTTTCTCCTTTTCACTATATCCAACGATGTGAAGAATGTGGTTATGGTGTCTATGTTAAGAATGTATCCAAGTATAAACTACTGAACTATTATTCGAGTGTTTATTCAATTGGGAAGGAGAACTTGCGGTTCTCCATAAAGGAATATTTAAATGATAATCGTGCTCTGGGCCAGTTTAATTTTATTAAAGAGGAGATTCTTGGTTATAGGTCTATCCATAGCTTAGATATTGGGGCTGCTGGGGCAAACATATCGCTGTTGATTAGAAACAAACTAAAGAATGAATCAAAAGTCAAGATTGATGTAATTGAAGCGGGTTCATCGTATACAAAATACTACAAGCAAGCAAATATTAACTGTTTAGCGCGTTATTTCCCCGCTTCTCTTACTCGGACATATGACTTGGTCATAGGTTCTCACTGGCTTGAACATGTTGGAGAATTAGATTCTGCTATGACAGCTCTAACAAAGGTTACCAAGAAAGGAGGTCTGATCTTTATTGAAGTACCTAATTGTAACGATGAGTATTTTGATTGTGATGGTTTGGACAAGCCCCACATTCACTTTTTCACAGAGAATTCGTTGATTAGGTTGTTTAAGAAATATGGCTTCAAACTGTTGAGAATAGGGCAGTATGGATTCACGAATAAGGAATGTGAAGCATTTCAAAAGGACAGATCACTTTTGAGCTCAGCAACCATAGAGAACAACTATTACTCAGATATTCATAACAAAGAGATCAAGGGAGGCCATCATATTCGTTCTTTATTTAAGTATCTTGGATGATCGTAATTAGCCACAATGTATATCATATAAGAACACTTGAATTCAACTTCTACGTGCAACTCAATGATGTGTTGTAGAAAAGGAGGAGCCGCGGTAGGCTTCGTACTTTACTCACCGTCAAAAATGATGAGAACCCATGAAGTTATTGCCCGATCACTGAATTGTGATTTCTATTTTGTGCATCCATATTCTTCCTGGGAAAGAGGAACAAATGAAAATACCAACGGTCTCATCTGCCAATATTTTCCCAAATACAAAGACTTTAGAACCATAAATGATAATGAAATTATCAGTGGCATACGAAGACTTAACAATCATCCAAGAAAAAGACCTGCGTTCAAAACACCAAATCAGGTATTTTTTTGAGAATCATACAATGTTGCACTTACTACTTGAATCCAGGAATTAATATTGAACAGTAAAGAAAAGAAAGAGGCACAGAAAAGTGGTCAGTTTGCCAAGGATGTCTTACTCTTGAGCGGAGGTACGTTCGGTTCCCAGGTTATCACGTTTTTGGCAATGCCAATCATTACAAGGCTCTACAGCCCCGAAGAATTCGGATTGGCCAGCCTGTTTACTTCCATTACAGTGATTTTAGTCGTTTTCGTTGGTATGAATTATGAGTCAGCAATTGTCTTGCCAAAAAAAGCAGAGCAGGCCAAAGACCTGTTCGCTATTTGTATTATATCAACTTTTTTAGTTAGTAGTGCCACAATACCCGGTTTCTACTTTGGAGGTGGCAGCCTGATTGAATGGATGCAGGCACCAAAGCTTCGCCCATTTCTGTGGCTCGTACCAGTGGCTCTTTTGATTAGTGGCATAGCACAGTCTTTGAGATTTTGGAATATGCGAAAAAGACGGTTTGCAATGCTATCAACATCTACAATTACCAGTGCTCTTACGTATAACAGCTATATCCTTGGGTTTGGTTTTGCTGGCCACGCAACTGGGGGAAATCTCATAATTGGCAATCTGATTATAGCCCTGACTAAGGTGATTATTCTTAGTTATGGTCAGCTAGGCAAGGGGGTTCGGGTCTTGCTTCGGATATTTCGAAGGAAAAAAGAGATTATACACGTTGCGTGGAGGTACAAAAAGTTTCCGCTGGTGCTTACATGGAATAACTTTATAAGTCGGTTTTCATCTGAAGTCCCTATTATCTTATTGGCGCATTTCTTCAGCCCTGCGGTGGTCGGACTATATGCGCTGAGCAATCGTGTTTTAAAAATCCCGGTAACTTTAGTTGGAAATTCCATTTCTGAAGTTTTTTTTCAGCGAGGAGCACAGTCTGGGGATAAAGCAGAAATACGGAGTTTAGTGGAGAATCTTCTTAGCAGAATTATAGTAATTTCTATTGTTCCTCTTTTTTTCATACCAATTATGGGCAAAGATCTGATTGTGGTTTTTTTGGGAGGTGAATGGACTGAGGGAGGGCTGTTTTTTCAAGTTCTCAGTTTTGGTATAATACTTATGTTTATCGGGAATACTTTCAGTCCTGTCTTTACTATTCTCGAAAAGCAGGAAATTCACCTGCTATGTGCTATAACACTTGCTGTTGGCAATGTCGGTGCAGTTTTTCTTGGGGGATTGATGAACGATTTGTTATTGACACTGCTCGGACTCTCTCTTGTGAATGGGTTAATCTATGGGGGAATGCTCTTACTTGTGGTGAGAATTCTTAGAGTATCTTTTCGCAGTATCGGTAAGATGATATTGGTTTCTGTTATAAGATGTTTCCCATTTGCAGTGTTGCTGGCAGTCTCGAAATGGTTGATAGTTACACCGCCCATTGCCACTATTCTGATTGCCTCCCTTTTAGCGTTGGTGTATTATGTTGTTGAGATTAGGAGAGATGAGGAACTGAAAGCGGTTTTGGGAGCGATTTTACCTAAGAAAAAGAGCTGAGCTGGTGA
>CEQE01148865.1_pt1 | contig 10168 bp, 10 predicted proteins | sample 356201 | NCBI WGS metagenome assembly CEQE01 (sample SAMEA2619970, study PRJEB7988) | marine metagenome | biome: marine biome (ENVO:00000447); feature: mesopelagic zone (ENVO:00000213) & marine oxygen minimum zone (ENVO:01000065); material: "saline water (ENVO:00002010), including plankton...
AGGAGATAGAGATTTGCACCGCGTCCAATTAAGTCTGCCACAAGAGTTTTGGTATCTTGAGTTTTTTGGCATTGAAGGCGGACAATGCGATCGTTAGCGATTTGTTCAATGGATATGAGGCGTGCTCCTAGAAGATGTTGACGAAGCAATTGGCAAAACTGAGGAGGGGTTGCAGGATTCGAATATTTTTTTGTAAGCAGGTGAAGGCGAGGGATCTGCGGATGCGCGGAGATGTGGAGATAGAACGTTTTTCCTTCACTCCTGATTTCAAGCGTGATGGAGAGAGAGTCTGGTTGGTGGATTTTTTGAATCCTTCCTCCCTGAAGTGTAATGGCGATTTCTTGTAGTACCTGAGTGATTGTGTGGGAAGACTGTGACATAACACCATCATAATACAAAAAGCTGATGACTATTAACGAAAGTCTGCAATGGGCAATTGGGATGCTTGAGCAGGAGGGAGTTGAGAATGCTCGTGGAAATGCAGAGCATCTCCTTGATCATTGTTTGGGTATGGAGAGAACTGCGCGGTTTTTTCTACGATATGAGCGGGCGCTCTCCGCTGCTGAGGAAAATGAATATCGTCGACTTGTTACTCAACGAGCTGATCGTGTACCACTGCAATATTTGTTAGGTAAAGCGCCATTTCTCAATGAAGATCTGGTCGTGGATGAAGGGGTCCTGATTCCTAGACCGGAAACAGAACAAGTGGTTGAGGTGGCCATACGGCTTTTGCGACAGGAGGGAGGGGTAGGGGATCTTGTCATGTTTGATATTGGAACGGGATCTGGTGCAATTGCAGTTAGTCTTGCAAAAGAGCTACCTGCAAAAGTGTGGGCAAGTGATGTTTCGGCTGATGCGCTTAAGGTTGCGCAGGCTAACATTCGACGTTTGCGGGTTGAAGGACAGGTAACGTTGATACACGGTGACCTATTTTGCCCATTTCATGTGCTCAACCTTGAGGGACAAGTTGACCTTGTAATTTCCAATCCACCATACATTCCACATGGGATATTGGGTGGTCTTGCTCCTGAGGTTTCTCAGTATGAGCCGTGGATGGCATTGGATGGTGGTGAAGATGGGTGTGATTTCTATCGTGAGATCATTCCTGAGGCGATCTCATTCTTGAAGCCAGACATGGGATGGTTGATCTTAGAACTTGGTGATGGTCTTGCCATTCAGGTAAAGGATATCATCGAGAGTCAGCGTAAGTTTGCTCCTCCTCAGATATTTCCAGATCTCAATGGGAAAGCTAGAGTGATTGCGGCGAAACGGGGACAGTGAACGTGAAGGGCATTAAATGACATTTGAAATTGGGGATAATAACAACAAATCCGGTATTTAATGTTTTGCATTTCTGTCACTGGAGATGGAGGGCATAATCTTCGACTTGCGCCACTTGCGGAGTCTATCTGTATCTCGAATCTAAGATTCAATGGGCTTTCTGGTCTGCATACGAAACGATCGGCCTGGAATAATCTTACCCATGACTACGGGGCGCTTGGCTCCTGTCACGGATGGAAGGTTATTTGGTGTACCATGAATGGTTTGGTAGGCCATGATGGCAAACGCGGTGGCTTCTATGGCTTTGCTGTTCCAGTTGTATGTTTCTGCTGTGTTTACTGAAATGGGAGAGAACGAGGTACGGAGTTCTTTGACTAAGGTTTGATTTTTCGTTCCACCTCCTGCAAGAATGACTTCATGTATTGGGCCTTTTAGAAAGCGACGACTTTCGTTTACTGCTTGAGCGGTGAACGCGGTCACCGTCGCGACAAAATCTTCATTTTTCATTTTGCGTTGCCTGGCCTCCCGCATTAACCTCTGGACGTAGGCATTGCCAAATTCTTCCCTTCCTGTCGATTTGGGAGGGCAGAGCTTCAGAAATGGGTGTTTTGTCAGAGTTTTCAGAAGGGTTTGATCAACGTGTCCTTTTGCTGCAATGGAGCCTCCTGTATCTTGGTTTGCTTTGCCCTTGGTGATGTGTGTGATGGCGCTGTTAATCATCATGTTGCCCGGACCGGTATCGAATGCGGTGATTGTGCCTCCTTCCATTATGGATGGGACATGGGTCACATTGCAGATGCCACCGAGATTTACAATTAGACGAGATTTGGTCTTATGCTGAAACAGGATGTGATGTGTATATGGAGTTAGTGGAGCCCCTTCTCCACCAGCAGCCATATCACGTGGACGAAAGTCTGCGACAGTAGTCACACCTGTTCGTTCTGCGATGATTGATGGTTCTCCTATTTGGAGAGTGGCTTTACGTGACGCGTATGAATGATGATAGAGGGTTTGTCCATGCGAGCCAATAAGATGAATGTCACGTTCGGTAAGGCTAGATGATTGGATGAGTTTCAGTGCCACTGCTGCAAAACGTTCTCCGAGCGTTACGTTCAGGTCGCACACTTCCGCTCCGGTCCCAGATTCGCATAGTTGAAGAATATGGTTTTGTAGTTTTCGAGAGTAGGAGCTGGATGCAAATGCCAAAAGCTTTACGATCATTCGCGAACCGTGTCTCTTGATTGAGACAAGGGAGGCATCAATTCCGTCAGCAGAGGTGCCAGACATCAGGCCAATAACATTCAATGACAAAAACCTTCCCTAGGATATTGTCGGTGAGCATACCTTCCATTTGTTTTCTTGACAATGCGCGAAAAACGGCAGTACCATCAGGGCGCGTCGTGCTGTAGCAAATTATATGATGCATTCCCTCTTACATGGCTGCCGAATTACCTTTCTCGTTGTGAGTTTTTCATTGTTTGCAATTGGGGCTTTGCTCGAGGTTGCCTCAGCTGCAACTGTCAAGGTTGCTACCTATGAAGGGGTGATTAATCCTGTTACTGCGGAGTATTTTCAATTCGTGCTCGATGAGGCGGTTGAATCCAATGCGCATCTCCTAGTGTTTCAGCTTGATACTCCAGGCGGGCTTGATACGTCAATGAGACTGATTATCAAAGAAATCAATGCTTCTCCTGTTCCAGTGGTTGTCTTTGTTTCTCCTAATGGAGGCCGTGCCGCTTCTGCTGGTGTTTTCATCACCATGGCTGCACATGTTGCGGCTATGGCGAATGGAACGAATATTGGTGCAGCGCACCCTGTTGCCATGGGTGGTGGTGAGATGGACAAGGTGATGAAGGAGAAAGTCGAGAATGATGCGGTTGCATATATTAAGGCGATTGCGGAAAAGCGTGGTCGCAATGCAGGGTGGGCTGAAGATGCAGTTCGGAAAAGTATGTCCGTAACAGAGAAAGAAGCATTGGAACTAGGGGTGATCGATTTTGTGGCCGCAGATCTCAACGAACTTCTCGGTGCTATCGATGGGCGCGAGGTGGAAACGTCTACGGGAGTGGTCGTGTTAAAGACCAAGGATGTGCATCTTCAAGACGTTCCAATGACGTGGCGTTTTGAGTTTCTTAAGGTGTTGAGTGATCCCAACATTGCCTACATCCTCATGACTATCGGGACCATAGGTATTATTGCGGAATTGTATAGTCCGGGGATGATCTTGCCAGGTGTCGTCGGGGCCGTGAGTCTTATTCTTGCGTTTTATTCATTTCAAACATTGCCTATTAATTATGCAGGGTTGTTATTGATGATGCTTGGTGTTGTCCTGCTGATCCTCGAGATGCAGATGTTTAGCTATGGGCTACTGAGCATAGGCGGAATCGCTGCCATGATTCTTGGATCTGTAATGCTGATGAATGGGGGGGCGGAGTTTCAGCAGGTTTCCTTGAGTGTAATCTTCCCTGTGGTTTTGGTGCTCGCGGGGTTCATCTTACTGCTCACGGGGTTAGCGGTGAAATCATTTCGACGAAGGCCGGTGACGGGGGCTGAAGCGCTGGTGGGTATGACAGTTTTGGCGAAAACCGATCTTGATTTGGAGGGGCAGGTGTGGCTCAAAGAGGGGGGGGAATTGTGGAATGCTACTAGTGATGTGCCAATTCGGGTTGGGCAAGAGGCTGATGTTACGGCGGTTAAGGGTTTGCGTTTGTTGGTGACACAACACAATAAAGCTAAAGAAGGGGAATCATCGACATGAGTATATTCTCGATGCCTGTTATTGTTATTGCAGTAATTGCGATGATTTTATACAGCGGGGTTAAGGTTCTGCGGGAGTATGAGCGAGGGGTGTTTTTTTTCTTTGGCAAACGCTCCAAGGCTCTTATTGGAGGGAATGGTCCCGGCATCATCGTGATGATTCCTGGAGTGTATCAAATGGTAAAGGTCAGCCTGAGAACAGAAACCCTCGATGTTCCTTCACAGGACATTATCACCAAGGATAACGTGACGGTAAAGGTGAATGCTGTGGTTTTTTTCCGGGTTGTTGACCCTGATAAAGCCATTTTGGATGTCGAGAATTATCTGTATGCGACGCAGCAGATGTCTCAGACAACCTTGCGCAGCGTTCTTGGGCAGAGTCAGCTTGATGACTTGCTTTCAAAACGGGAAGAAATTAATTCTGAACTTCAGCGAATTATCGATCTACAGACGGAGCCGTGGGGTGTTAAGGTGATGGCAGTAGAAGTCAAGAACGTTGATCTTCCACAAGAAATGCAGCGAGCCATTGCGCGTCAGGCTGAGGCAGAGCGGGAACGGCGAGCAAAAGTGATCCACGCTGATGGAGAATATGAGGCATCAAATCGTCTTGCTGACGCGGCGGAGGTCATGAGTCGTACTCCTGCGACTCTTCAGCTTCGCTATCTTCAAACCCTGACAGAGATCACTGTGGGTCAAAACACGACCGTGGTATTTCCATTGCCCATGGATATTCTATCTGCCTTTGCCCCAAAGAAGCCGCCTGAGACGTGAGAAAGACGCCTCACCAATCCAGTCTAACTCAGTGTTCTCTGCGGGTGTGATAAGCAGGTAGGGGGATTACGGCGGCTCGATGTTTGCTCCGCTTGCTTGGTTTAAAAAAGGATTTCCCGCACAACGTCTTACTCCCACTCAGGCTCTGTCCTTTGGGTATGTCGTTATCGTTGGGATCGGGGCGGTTTTACTCCTTTTGCCCTTCGCTACCCCTGGAGATGGTATCAGCTGGGTTGATGCTGTCTTTACGGCAACATCGGCAATCAGCATTACCGGTCTTATTGTTCTCGATACCCCACATGATTTTACGCTGTTTGGTCAGCTTGTCATTCTCTCTCTGATTCAGATCGGCGGGATTGGGTATATGACCATTGCGGCCCTGTTTGTGATTATTCTTGGGCGTCGAATTGGAATGCAAGAACGACGCCTGCTTCAGGAATCTTTGAACCTGATGAGTCCCGAGGATATTCTGCGTTTCGTTCTACAGGTGGTCAAAGTTACCTTTCTCATCGAGGGGATCGGGGCGGTCCTTTTTGCGGTTCGTTTCTGGGAGGATTTTGAGCCGGCGTATGCTGTGTACTATGGCATCTTTCATTCGGTCTCTGCCTTCAATAATGCAGGCTTTACCCTCTTTTCCAACAGTTTTGCAACCTACCAGCTTGATCTGGTCATAAATATTGTTGCGATGTTTCTTATCATCACTGGTGGGATCGGGTTTCTTGTTTATGGCAATGTTATTAGTGTGATTCGAGAGAGGCACATGCGTTTGTCCGTACACACGAAGATGGTGTTAAGCATTACCTTCGTGCTGATTGTGCTGGGAACGATTGTAATGTTGTTATTCGAACATGAAAATCCTCGAACGCTTGGGATAATGTCATGGCCGGAAAAAATAATGGTTTCTGGATTTCAAGTAGTGTCAGGGAGAACGGCAGGGTTTGGAACTGTCGATATATCCTTGTTTGCCGACTCGACATTGTACTTCGTGGTATTCTTAATGTTCATAGGAGGTTCTCCAGGAAGTACGGGAGGCGGAATTAAAACGACTACTTTTGGGACCATTGTGATGGCTCTATGGGCGACTATGCGTGGGTACCGAGATGTGATGGTGTTTTACCGACGCATTCCGGTCGATATTGTAGCCAAAGCTTTCTACTTGGCGGGAGTAGCCATTGTCCTTGTCTCAGTGGCTACGTTGATTCTCTCGTTTGTGGAACAACAGAATTTTCTGAGCACATTGTTCGAAGTCATCTCGGCTGCTGCAACGGTTGGCATGTCAACAGGTGATGGTGCTTCACACAGTCTTTCGGCCACGTTTAGTGATGAGGGAAAGTTGTTGATTGTGTTGTTGATGTTGATTGGAAGGATCGGACCGTTGGCCATCAGTATTGCGATCGTTGGTGGGACTCAACACGCACGGTTTCGTTATGCCGAGGAGAAGGTTGTCATTGGATAGGCGATATTATGGTGAATGTTAGGGTGTTAACTTCCATTCATCATTATTTGCAGTGGAGGTTGGGATGAATCGTCAGGTTGCGGTTTTAGGCTTAGGTCGTTTTGGGTCGAGTGTTGTTGAAGCCTTGGTAAAGCGCAGTGTTGATGTTCTTGCAATCGATAACAACCAGGAAAGTGTTCAGAAAATTAGTGAGATTGCGACGTATGCTGTGCAGTGTGATGCTACCGATGTCAAGGCATTGCGAGCGGTCAATGCTCAGGATGTAGATGTTGCGGTGGTCAGCATGGGGCAGGACGTTGAAGCTACGATTCTGATTGTCATGATACTGAAGGATCTTGGGATTAAAGACATTGTCGCCAAGGCGTTTACTCCACTCCATGGAAAAATCTTGACTAACCTTGGGGTGAAAGAGGTCATTTATCCAGAGCGAGACGCTGCTGTTCGTCTCTCGCGGAGACTTGCAGCACCACGGGTATTGCAATATCTCGAGGTGTCATCTGGCTATTTTATTGAGGAAGTCAAGGTCCCTAGGACCATGGTTGGAAAACGTCTTGGTGAGACTAATCTTCGAACCCAGTACAAAGTGAATGTCATTGCCATCAAGCATTGGACGCAAAAGACGGAAAATGGACAGGCTGTTATGGATCTCAATTTTAACTTTGTGCCGTCATCGGACGATCTACTAGACGATGGTGATGTGATTGTGGTGCTTGGTAAACCAGCTGATTTAGAATGGCTTGCTGCATTTGAGTGAACAATACTGCTGTGTTTCTCTTTTGATCCTCCTCCTCAACGTGAGATGAATTTTTATCTGAATCGATGGCCTCTTGCTACGGCGCTCTTGGGTATTGCTGCTGTGGTAGTTGTTTTGATCATTCTTGGTGTTGGAAAGCCCAAGCGTGCTGCCGAGATTCCTGGGGTATTTAAAAACGTTGATGCTGGCATCGATGGTTTTTCATTCGTTCAGACGAAGGATGGGAAAATGCAGTGGAAGGTTCAAGCTCAGCGTGCACGAATTGTGGAAAATGAATCCAAAGCTGTATTGGAAGATCTTCAGGTGACGCTCTTGGGGGACGGAGGGGCTCAGATGATTTTGGAAGGGGATGAGGGTGTGGTGGATACTGAATCGAACAACTTTATGGTGAAGAAACGCGCAGGGTCCATGCCTATCCATCTGGAGAGTGGGTACACTATCTATACAAATCAACTGCAATGGATAGATCAGAATCAAGAGATTTCTACTGATGCGCCAGTTACGATTCATGGCGATGGAATCGAAATTACAGGATTGGGATTGCGAGGAGCGCTTGAGACCGAAATCTTTACAATTACCAATGATGTTCGTGCTGTTGTCACGAACTAGTTTTCTCGCGTTTGCCATTCTTTTTTCATGTGGAATGGTATGGGCGACGGAGGATCAGGGCTCGGAGCCTATTGTCATTACGTCGCAAAGTCTTGTGTTTCACAATCGGGAGGATCAGGCTATTTTTAAAGGGAATGTTGTGTTGATTCAAGGGACTTTTCGACTCACAGCTGATCGAATGGTTGTGTTTTTTGCAAATCAGTCTGCATCCCAAGATTTGGAAATCCCTGCTGTGGCCGGCCAGAAAATTGCCATGATTAAGGCGGCCGGGCATGTCAAGATTGTTGATGGGGATCAATCAGCGACTGGGAAGAAGGCTGTGTTTTATGGGAAGGATGAAAAAGTTGTTTTGACTGGACAACCGGAGATTTGGCAGCATGGATATCGCGTCACTGGAGAAAAGCTGACCCTCTTTCTTAAGGAAGATCGTAGTGTGGTTGAGGGAGGAAGTCAGGTTGTGATTACGGACAGCGGCTCACTAACTTTGGGTGTTTCTAAAGAGGATGAGCATTGACTGCTATGAAGTGTGCCACAAAATCGCTTGATGCCAGAGTGCTAGAAAAAACTATCAAAGGGAGACGTGTTGTTAGGTCTGTGAGCGTGGAGGTTCAGTCGAACGAAATTGTTGGGTTATTGGGACCAAACGGAGCTGGAAAAACAACAGTGTTTGGCATGATCGTCGGCTTGATCAGTCCTGATAAGGGAACCATCTTTCATAATGGTGAAGAGATCACTGATCTTCCCATGTATAAGCGTGCGCGTAAAGGAATTGCCTACCTTCCGCAAGAACCGTCTGTGTTTCGTCGACTTTCGGTTGAGCAAAATCTGTTGGCTATTCTTGAAACGCTCAATCTCTCTAGTCAGGAGCGTCAGCAACGACTTGAAAATGTCTTGGCGGAGCTTTCTATTGGACATATTCGAACTCAGAAGGCGTTTACCCTCTCAGGAGGAGAACGGCGACGCGTTGAAATTGGAAGAGCGCTTGTGATGGGACCAGATTTTCTCCTTTTGGATGAACCGTTTGCTGGGATTGATCCTATCGCAGTAAACCAGCTTCAAGAGACGATTAGACAACTTAAGCATCAAGGTATTGGGTTATTGATTACGGATCACAATGTTCAGGAAACACTTTCGATTACCGATAGGGCTTATATATTAAGTGATGGTGAGGTAGTAGAGTCTGGGACTCCAAATGATATTGCGAATAGTCCGATGGCACGTGCTGTGTATCTTGGGGATCGCTTTCGGTTAACTGAGTAATGGAGAAAATGGCGTAGTGATAAGAATGCAGTTGGATATGCGGCTGTCGCAGAGGCTTGCCATGACACCGCAATTGCAACAATCTATTAAGCTGCTGCAGATGTCACGACTGGAATTAGAGCAAACGGTGTCTGAATATTTGATTGAGAATCCGTTGCTAGAGGAGGTGGATCCAGCAGTGCTTGCTGAGGATGAATTCTCTCCTTCTGCTAGCCTGAGTAGCATATCGCATGGTGTTGATTGGCAAGGGTGGAATAGTGTTCGACAGTATCGCTCTTCTGCCTTCGGAGATATGCCTCCCAATGATCAGAGGGTGGCGATTGAAATAACACTTGCAGAGCATCTTTTATGGCAGCTGAATCTTTCCGCCTTGACTAATGCTGAGAAGGTCATTGCACGATTTATCATCGGGAACATTGATGAGCGTGGGTATTTATGCTGTAGCTTGGATGATATTGCGGCAGACATGTGTGTATCTCCTGATCATGTTGGGGTCGTTCTCCGACAGGTTCAAGGCTTTGATCCTCTTGGTGTTGCGGCGCGTGACCTGAGGGAATGTCTTCTCATTCAAACTGAAAGTCTTGGCCTGACGCACTCGATTGTCTGGAAAATCATTGATAGGTTTCTTTCACACGTGGAGCATAAAAAATATAAGTTGATTGCCAAGGCAATGGGTGTTGGGTGTCACGAGATTTCTTCTGCTATGAAAATTATTGCAGGGATGGAGCCTTGCCCTGGGCGACCATTCTATAGTGTGGACAATCAAGCCATTATTCCTGACGTTATTGTTGTCCCATTTGAAGGGAAATGGCATGTTCTTCGTAATGACGATAGTCTTCCACACATTCGGATTCAACCTGAATATGAGGCTTTGATGGCCAAAGACTCTGCGAGATCGAAAGAAACTAAGGCTTATTTGGGGGAAAAAATGAAGTGGGCGCGATGGTTGGTTCGAAGTCTTGATCAACGAAATAAAACTATTATTCGGGTGACGGAAAGTATTTTGAAATTTCAAGAGCCTTTTTTTTCCAAGGGGCGGTCGTACTTGCAGCCATTGGTGTTAAAGCAGATTGCAGATGATGTGTCGCTGCATGAATCTACTGTTAGCAGGGTGACTGTAAATAAATACCTCTACTCTCCACATGGGATCTTTAGCCTTAAGCATTTTTTTTCTGGAAGTATTGCTCGTACCGGCAATGCACTTCCTAGTGTGACTCCTGAAACTGTTCGTGCAATGATTAAGAAGATAATAGCTGAAGAAAATATCAATCATCCGTTCA
>CEQE01148266.1_pt1 | contig 10159 bp, 9 predicted proteins | sample 356201 | NCBI WGS metagenome assembly CEQE01 (sample SAMEA2619970, study PRJEB7988) | marine metagenome | biome: marine biome (ENVO:00000447); feature: mesopelagic zone (ENVO:00000213) & marine oxygen minimum zone (ENVO:01000065); material: "saline water (ENVO:00002010), including plankton...
ACCTCTGCGATGCGAACGCAGCGCTCTCCCAACTGAGCTATATCCCCGTGCCAGGAAAAATTATAGCATATCCGTTTTCGTTATGCGTAGTTGTTCAGATATTAATATTAGATTTTAGGGTAATAGTGCTGCCCCTTGCTTGTCAGTGACCGATATTATTGCTATACTGAGTCCTTGAGGCTCAGAGATGAAGTATGAGGCGGTCATCGGGCTTGAAGTACACACGCAACTGAGAACCAGGAGTAAAATGTATTGTCGCTGTAGCACCGACTACGTCAATGCTCCGCCCAATACTCATGTCTGCCCGGTATGTCTCGGGATGCCTGGCGTTTTACCGGTGATTAATAAGCAAGCGGTGGAATATACCATGATGGCGGCCCTTGCTTTGAACTGTACAATCGCCGAATATACCAAGTTCGACCGTAAGAATTACTCTTATCCTGACCTAATGAAAGGCTATCAGATTTCTCAATACGATACCCCCATTGGGCGTAGCGGTCGGCTAACTATCCAGGTAGATGGACAGGAGAAAAAGGTGGGTATTACCCGGGTCCATCTTGAGGAAGATGTTGCTAAGCTGGTGCACCGCACCGCGGTGGGAGAATCTTGCAGTCTGGTTGATGTCAACCGCTCCGGCGTGCCATTAATGGAAATTGTTGGGGAACCTGATCTGCATTTTCCCGAAGAAGCTCGGCAATACCTAATGAAACTGCATAGTATACTGCAATATTTGGATGTCTCGACGGCTAGTATGGAAGATGGTAGCTTCCGTTGTGACGCTAATGTCAGTATTCGTCCCGAAGGTAGCTCCGAATTATTGGCTAAGGTAGAGGTTAAGAATATGAACAGCTTCCGTGCCGTCTTCCGGGCACTTGAGTACGAGGTCAAGCGGCAGACGCGGGCTATCGAAACCGGGGAGAAGGTGGTTCAGGAAACTAGGGGCTGGGTCGAGGAAAATGGTGAGACCGTCTCCCAGCGCAGCAAGGAGTTTGCCCATGACTATCGCTATTTTCCTGAACCGGATTTACTCCCCTTAAACATCACCCGGACATGGGTGGCGGAAACAGGGGCGAAACTACCAGAACTACCAGAAGCGAGGCGCGACCGATTTGTCACTGAATACGGTTTATCACTCTATGATGCTAATCTGCTTACCAGTTCAAAGGAGATGGCTGATTATTTTGAGAATCTTTGTCAGGATAATAAAACAATCCTGGCGAAAACGGTGAGTAATTGGCTTTTGGGAACGGTCAGCGCTATTTTGAACACGAACAATATTGATATGTCTGAATTTGCTGATCAAGTCAGTACTGAACGTGTGGCCGAACTGCTATTAACGGAATCGCAAGGCGTGGTCAGTACTGCTACAGCTAAGTCCATTCTGGAAGAGATGTATAAAACTGGTAAGAGCTCCAGCGAGATTATTGCGGTGCAGGGGCTTACCCAGATTAGTGATACCGGGGAATTAGAAAAAATAGCTGCTCAGGTGATTCAAGCCAATGTCCCGGCCGTAGCCGATTATAAGGCCGGTAAGGCTCAGTCGTTAACTTTTTTGGTCGGTCAGGTGATGCGGGTGACGCATGGTCGGGCCAATCCTAGGGTGGTAACCGAAGTACTCAAGAAGAAATTGGAGGAAGAAGGGGAAGAATAAGATGCAGGTCTATTTTAATGTGGCTCAGATTATTTTGGCGGTTGCCTTGATATTGGTAATTATGCTGCAGGTGCGTGGTGGGGGGTTGGGGAGTATCTTCGGGCAGGCGGATACCGTTTATCGTACCAAGCGTGGCGTTGAGAAGACACTATTCCAGCTTACCATTATTTTAGTCGTCTTATTTGTCGCTATCTCTCTAATCGCACTGACAGTTACATAGAGACAAATGATCTTAAATATTGGGCCACCTCACCACTTCTCGTACTTCACTAGTTCGGGTAGGGCTTTACGCCGCTTTTCTTTGGGTTGGTCGGCAGGATAGCCAAGGGGGGTGAAGACAATCGGCTCGACATCTTCAGGTAGACCGAGAACTTCGCGCGCGGCGTCTCGGTCGAAATTAGCAACCCAGCAGGTGCCCAGTCCTAGCTCGGTCGCGGCTAAAATCAGGTGGTCGAAAGCAATCGCCACACATACGTCGAGGTAGCTTCGGCCGTCACGGCGTAGCCAGGCTTGGCTTGGAATACCAACAGCGCAGATAAGCAGAGGTGCCTGTCCGAACCAGGGTCGACTATAGATACGATTTAACTCGGCTTCTTTGCTGGTAGTGTGGATGACGACTAATTGGAAGGGTGGCTTGTTGACCGCCGCCGGTGCCAGGATAGCAGCTTCCAGTACTTGCTGTAGCTTGTCGTCTTCAACCGGGTCGGGTTTATACGCCCTTACGCTGTAACGTTTCTTGGCTAATTCTAAAAACTGCATGATTAGCTCCTTACTTTAGTGGTAGTTTAAGATTATAATATACCGTTTCAATAAACAGTAATCATTCTTAATAAGGATTATAAAATAAAATTTTTTATCTGTCAAATTTAGCTATCCCGTCTTAGTTGACTCTGCAATCATCCGACTTACCAGTCTTATCGCTTCTGGATGTCTTATGACTAAGATATCACCGCCGGCAAGTAATAAATACGTGGCGGATATGGTTTCCAGGTGGAGAATTTTCTATCCGCTTGCAACTGACAGATTTTTATTTCTTCTGGCTAAAATATTGTAGTGCCAGTTTGACTTTTTCCTCGAGATTAAGCTTCTTTCCATTAGGGAGGGTGGCGACGGCGTGGGTGGCTTCAGCCGCCGAATAGCCCAGCGAGGTCAGCGTAGCGACGACATCGATGCTCTCCTGAGCCACCTGAGTGAGTGGGGTAGCTACTAAATCGGTGCCGATTTTGTCTTTAAGCTCTAAGAGCAGGCGACTGGCAGTCTTATTGCCAATTCCTGGCACTGCCATCAATATATCGACGTTTCCATTGGCAATTGCTAGGTTCACTTGCTCCGCACTTATCGTGGAGAGTATCGTCAGGGCTATCTTTGGTCCGATGCCGGACACATTGAGAATGAGTTGAAATAATTCCCGGTCGTCTGTGGTAGCAAAACCATACAAAGTGACGCTATCCTCGCGCAGATGAAGGTGGGTATGCAGATGCACTTCTCCACCCCTGGTGCCGAGCGTGCTTAGAGTTGGCGTGGGCAGATAGACTTGAAAACCGATACCATGCACATTAATGATTGCCCAATCACTCCCCAGTGATTCTAGTTTGCCGTGAAGACTTGAGAGCATTCCTTTACCCTTCCTTTTGTTTTGCCAGTCGGTTAGTTAGGTGCGTTTCGCTGAGGTGACAGAGGGCCACCGCTAGGGCATCAGCGGCGTCACTCGGCTGAGGGATTGTGTGTAGGCCAAGATGAAGTTTGACCATCTCCTGAATTTGCTCCTTAGAGCTGGTGCCATGATCAGCTACTTTCTGCTTGACTTGTGTCGGCGTATACTCATAGACGGTTATCCCTTGATTGCCAGTGGCAAGAATCGCAACGGCTTGAGCCTGCCCAATGGCGATGGCCGACCGGGCATTTTTGGCGACAAAGGGTTGCTCGATAGCGACGACATCCGGCCTGTAGTGCTCGACGACTTCTTCGAGACGCCGATACAAAAATCTTAAGCGTTCCCAGATAGGGGAGCGTACCGGGGTGATAATAACACCGTAATCAACCATGGTTGTCCCGATTATATCGGGGCTATCATCGATGACACCATAGCCCAAAGCGATGGTACCCGGGTCGATACCTAAAATTCTCATTCTTCTCTCTAAAGGGACGAAATTGGGGGAGATGGTAACTAGTTATGACTGTGAGTGATATTTCTCCACAATGGTGTCGGGAAAATCGACATTGCTGGTTACACGGTGCACATCTTCTAGTTCTTCAAGTTTTTCTAACAGTTTCAGCGTTGTTAAGGCCGCCTTTTCCTCTAGCTGGACGGTGGTCTTTGGTATGGAAGATATTCCTGAAGAAGTTACCGGTATTTCCTGGTGTTCCAGTCCCTTTCGGACGGTCTCGAGGTCTTCCGGTTTGGTGTAAATTTCTAAGTAACTATCCTCAACTTTAACATCATCGGCACCGGCATCGATTGCTTTTAATTCGAGATCTTCCTTATCTAAATTACTGGCATCTATGGTAATGGCACCTTTACTGTCAAAAAGCCAGGCAACACAGCCACTCTCGCCGAGATTACCACCATGACGGGAAAAGATATTTCGGATATCCTGTAGAGTCCGGTTGCGGTTATCGGTGACGGCGTGCACTATAATGGCAGCACCACTAGGCCCATAGCCTTCTAGAGCTAGCTCTACTAAGGCTGCCCCTTCGCTCTCGCCACTACCGCGCTTGATTGCCCGGTCGATATTTTCATACGGCATATTACTATCACTTGCTTTTTGAATAGCCAATCGTAAGCGATAGTTGGTATCGGCATCGCTGCCCCCCTGTCGTACCGAGACAATAATCTCGCGGGTTAATTTTGTAAAAAGTTGACCACGTTTGGCGTCAGCGGCGCCTTTCTGATGCTTGATGGAAGACCACTTAGAATGTCCCGACATTATTGGTCCCCCCTTAACTGCCTAAGATTGACTAACAGTCTGTTACTTGATAATAATACTCGTAGCATTTACTTCAGTCAAGATGCACGATTGACATAAAATCTGATTGGGGTTAAAATCAGCCAACATGGCATTATTCGGCACGTCCGGAATTCGCGGGGTTGCCGATAGAAGCCTGCTTGAAATAGCCTTGAAGACTGGGCTGGTAGTCGGCAAGGAGTATGGTAAAGTAATTGTCGGCAGTGATACCCGGACCTCTAGTGAGGCTATCAAGCACGCTTTTATTTCGGGATTATTGACCGCGGGCGCTCGGTGCTGGGATAGCGGGGTTATCCCCACACCCACACTGGCTTTAGCCACACGGGAGTTTCAGGCCGGGGCGATGATTACGGCTTCCCATAATCCACCAGAATATAATGGCATTAAGCTGTTGAATGCTGATGGCTCAGCTTTTGACGCTAACCAGCGCCGACAAATCGAAGATATGATCTTAAGTGATGCACTTTCGACGGCTCTGTGGGCAGATATGAAAAACAGTCGTAATTATGACAGCGCCATAGAGCAACATATTGAGCACTTACGAAAAGATTTACCTCATGCCTTGAAGCTAAAGGTAGTTCTGGATTGTGGTTGCGGCTCCACTTCGGTAATCACGCCTTATTTATTACGTCAGCTGGGCTGTGAAGTGGTGGAGCTTAATTGCTATCCTTCCGGATTTTTTCCTCATGATGTTGAACCGACTGAAACTAATTTAGGTGATCTGATACGAGTTACTCGTGACATTGGGGCTGATTTAGGTATTGCACATGATGGTGATGGTGACCGTATGATGGCGGTGGACGAACAAGGGAGATTTATTCCCGGGGATAAGCTTCTGGTCCTTTTTGCTCAGCAGGTGGGTGCTAAAGAAATAGTGACTACCCTGGATGCCTCGATGGTTGTCGATGAACTGGGTTTCAAGGTGACGCGAACGAAGGTTGGCGATATTTATGTTTCCGAAGAATTGAAAAGGAGTGGGGATTTTGGCGGTGAACCGTCCGGCGCCTGGATATTTCCCAATAACTCGCTCTGTCCCGATGGCATCTATGCTGCCGCCAAATTACTCGCTATCGCCAGTCGGCATAAACTGTCGGTTTTGGTTGATCAAATACCGCAATATCCACTTTTCCGGGGTAGTATCGCTAGTGAAGGGGTGGCATTGTCTAATCTCAAGAAAAGGCTACAGACTTTAAAACCGTTATCCGTGAGTGATATCGATGGTCTGAGATTGAGTTTTGAAAATGGCTGGCTCCTGATCCGAGCCTCTGGTACTGAACCTAAAATAAGACTAACAGCTGAGGCCAGGAGTGAGTCGCAGGCGCGGCAGCTCTATGATAGCGGTCTCCAGACAATCAAAGAATGCTGCCTAGTCGGTGAGGATAAATAAGTTGAAGGCAGTTATTTTAGCCGCTGGTGAGGGTAGTCGAATGCGTCCGCTCACCCATATCAGGCCCAAAGTGATGTTACCTATCGCAAATAAACCTATCTTGGAGCATCTACTGATTGAGGCCGTACAGGCCGGCATCAATGAGTTTATCTTTATTGTCGGCTATCACGATGAGCTGGTGCGCCAGTACTTCGGGAATGGGGATAAATGGGGTATTGGTATCAGTTATCATAACCAGCGCAAGCAATTGGGTACCGCCGATGCCCTGAAAATGGTTGAGCATCGGGTTACTGGGAACTTTCTGATGATGAATGGAGATATTATCGTTCGGCATGCGGACATTAAGAGATTAGCTCGAAGAAAAGATAATACCATGAGTGTTATCGAAGTCGAGGATACCAGTGATTTAGGTGCGGTTGACATAAAAGGGCGCCGGATAGTTAATATCTGTGAAAAGGTTGAACCGCGTATTAAATATGGGGCTAATCTGGCTAATACAGGTCTCTATCTCTTTACCCCCGATATATTTAGAGCCATATCTCAAACGGTAAAATCACCAAGAGGGGAGTATGAAATAACCGATTCTTTACAGTGGCTGATAAATCATGGGTGTACGGTCGGTTATCAGAAAATCGATTACTGGCTTGACCTCAGCTATCCATGGGATTTGTTGGGGGCTAACGAATCACTACTGTCGGAGATTAATGTTCGGAATCTAGGCCAGATAGAAGAGAATGTGGTCATTAAGGGTAAGGTTTCTATCGGTGATGGCACCGTCGTTAAATCGGGAACTTATATCGTTGGTCCGGTAGTTATTGGACAGGATTGTGATATAGGCCCCAACTGCTATATCCGCCCGTATACGGCAATTGGTAACCACTGCCATATCGGTAACGCCGTAGGGGTCAAGAACTCGATAGTTATGGATGGGAGTAAAATCCCACATCTTAACTATGTGGGCGATAGTGTCATTGGTGAAGGGTGTAATCTTGGTGCCGGTACTAAGATTGCTAATCTTCGGTTTGACGAACGGGAAATTTGGGCCGCCGGTAGGGAGACGAAAAGACGTAAACTGGGAGCTATTATTAGCGACAATGTGGGAACAGGGGTGAATGTTTCCATTAATGTCGGTAGTATTATCGGTAATAATACTTGGGTTGGGCCAGCTGCCATGGTGAACGGGGTTGTTTCACCTGATTCAAGAATATTTTAGGTGGTGACGATGAAAAAAGCAGTTATTCTCGCCGCTGGTGAAGGGCAAAGACTTAGGCCCTTTACTGTGACTAAACCTAAGGCGATGTTAAGCATTGCCGGTAAGCCGATCCTGCAATATGTGGCCGAAGCCTTGGCACAAAACGGTATTCGAGAGATTATTATTGTAGTTGGCTATCATAGAGAGCAGGTCTTTGACTATCTGGGTACAGGGGAGCAGTTAGGTATCAATATCACCTATGTAACCCAGGAAAGACAGCTTGGGACCGCCCATGCTTTGGCACAGGCTAAGAATGTTGTCGATGGCGGATTTCTCATTCTCCCGGGGGATAATCTGATTGACGCCGATACCATCGCCCAATTTGTTACGACCCATTCGAACGCTGTGCTGGTCAAGACGGTGGAGGATCCATCGCGGTATGGGGTGGTGCTTACCGATAACGGTTTGGTGAAGAGTATTATCGAAAAACCTAGGGAAGCGGAAAGTAACATCATTAATACCGGTATTTACTCTTTCACCCCTGACTTTTTTGATTGTATCGGTGACAGATTGGATATCCCTGATGTGCTCAATAATATGTTGGCGAAGGGCAAATCGTTTCAGGCACAGGAGACCGAAGGCACCTGGCTCGATGTTGTCTATCCGTGGGATATAATAAAGTTGAATAACGCTGTTCTGCGTCATAGCACGGCTAGATTGGGTGGGACAGTTGAAGCTGGGGCTTTCGTCAAGGGAATGGTGGTGGTGGGGAAAGACACGTTCATACGGTCGAATTCATACATCCTCGGGCCAGTAGTTATCGGGGAGAACTGTGATATCGGCCCGAATGTATGTATTTTGCCGTCGACCAGTATCGGTAATAATGTCGTTATTTCCCCCTTCAGTGTTCTTGAGAATAGCGTGATTGGTAATGACGTTAATATCGGGCCGGCTTCGGTGGTACAGGACTCGGTAATTGACGAAGGTTGTGTCATCAAGGGGCACTTTAGTGCTTGTAGCGGTGAGGCTGAACTTAGAGTTAATGATGAATATCATCTAGTAAATATCGGGGCCATGCTAGGGGCAGGCTGTAGATTAGGGAATAGTGTCGTTGCCCAGCCTGGAGTGATTGTGGGGAACCATTGCCAGATTCAGGCAATGAAGCTTATCGGCGGGAAATTGCCTGACCGGGGCTGTGTGTTTTAAAGAACTATGTGTGGCATAGTCGGTTATATCGGCGAGAGACCAGCTCAATCGATACTACTCGATTGTTTGAGGAAACTGGAGTATCGAGGTTACGATTCCTGTGGTGTCGCGGTGGCTGTCGGTGATATCGCAGTTTATAAGGATGCGGTCCGAGTTGAGGCATTGTCTAAGGTGGCGCCACGGCTGGCCGGGGTGGTCGGAATCGGCCATACTCGGTGGGCAACTCATGGTGAGCCATCCCGGGCCAACGCTCACCCGCACCTTGACTGTACTGGTAACATTGCCGTAGTGCACAACGGGGTCATTACTAATTTCCGGGACTTAAGACGGAAATTGACTGGTGAGGGCCATAGCTTTACCTCGGAAACTGACACCGAAGTAATACCGCACCTCATCGAGAAATACTATGACGATAGTTTAGAAGCGGCTGTAGAAGCGGCTTTGCGTGATATCGAGGGTTCTTATGCCATGGTGGTGCTGAGAACCGGCGAGTCGAAGTTAATCGTCGCTAAGAAAGATAGTCCGCTGGTTATTGGCGTTGGTGACCGAGAGACTTTCATCGCTTCAGATGCGCCAGCCTTCCTGGATTATACCGATAGGGTTATCTATCTGGAAGACGGCCATATCGGCGTTATCACCAAATCTAACATAAAGATTAAAAGAGACGGGCAAGAAGTTGCCAAAAAAGAAGAGAAGATTCTTTGGAGCGCCGAAGAGGCTCAGAAAGCTGGCTATGAGTACTTTATGCTTAAGGAAATTCATGAGCAGCCCCGGGTGATACGGAATACCTTGGCCGAATATACCCGGACTACGGAAGCGACAATCACCGAACCAATCCTCATGCTCGCTTGCGGTACTTCTTTCCATGCGGCTCTGGTCGGTAAATATGTCTTCGAAGAGCTGCTGCATATTCCGGTGCGGGTTGAACTCGCTTCGGAGTTTAACCATCAAAGAAATACGTTGGGTAGGACTTTAGCCATCGCTATCACTCAGTCCGGTGAGACCGCCGATACGCTGAAAGCCATGAAAAGATTGAAAGGTGAGGGCGGCTGGGTAATTGCCGTTACTAATGTAGTGGGGAGCACGGCTAGCCGGATTGCCCATCAGACGATATATACCCGAGCCGGTCCGGAGATTAGTGTTGCGGCAACCAAGACCTTTATCGCCCAGCTTATGGCGCTTTATTGGTTAGCCATGTCCCATTCTAGGGTTGATGTTCGTAGGCGAGCCGATCTATTGTCGGAGTTGAGGCAGCTGCCTAGTAAAGTCCAGTATGTGCTAGATAATGAAGCGATAATTGCCGGGCATGCCAAAGAGTTGTCTAAATACGAACATGTGTTCTTTATCGGTCGTGGTATTAACTTCCCGGCAGCTCTGGAGGGGGCCCTGAAACTAAAAGAGGTCTCCTATATCCATGCCGAAGGTTACGCCGCCGGTGAGACGAAGCACGGTCCGTTTGCTTTGCTCGGTAGCGAGACACCGGTCATTGCCATTGTAAGTCGCGACAACACCTATGAAGCCATGCTCACAAGTATTAAAGAAATTAAGGCAAGAACGTCACCGGTAATTGCCGTGACGGAGGGGGAAGATGAGGCGGTGGAGGAACTGTCCGATTTTAGCATCACCGTGCCCCATGTCGACCCACTGTTTTCTCCGGTAGTTAATAGTGTGGCGTTGCAATTACTTGCCTACTATACGGCGAAAGAGAGGGGCTGTTCCATCGACTTCCCGCGCAATTTGGCGAAAAGTGTTACCGT
>CEQE01138414.1_pt1 | contig 10158 bp, 13 predicted proteins | sample 356201 | NCBI WGS metagenome assembly CEQE01 (sample SAMEA2619970, study PRJEB7988) | marine metagenome | biome: marine biome (ENVO:00000447); feature: mesopelagic zone (ENVO:00000213) & marine oxygen minimum zone (ENVO:01000065); material: "saline water (ENVO:00002010), including plankton...
ATGATCACCGCACCGATGACTAATCGGGCGTTTTTTGCTGGACGGCCAGGGTTGCTACCGTATCTCCCGTGACATTGGCGGACGGGGTGTATCCTCTGACCGTGACTGTGGACGGCTCGCCCAACGTCGTGGCGTAGAACTGAATGAGCCCGGCATTCTGAGGGTCCTCACGAACGCGCACGTCGATGCCGGGTGGTGTTGCCACTGCCGCCAACTGGTTGTTGAGGTCAGTAACGAGGGAGGCCACATCACCGTTAGCTATATTCTGATCCAGATTGAGTACCGCGGGCTGAGTGCCGCCCATGCCGGAACCACCGGCTATTTCCACGGTGAACGTTGCAGCAGTCAGCGATCCTCTGACGCCGGTCACGCCGGCCGACGGCGCCGCGTTGGAGTCACCGGCGATTATTCCGATCAAACTGGTGATCACGGCCGGCGAAGCATTGCCGGCGCCTGCGTAGTTATCGATGGTGATGGTCGTATTCACGCCCTGGTCTGTGGCCACGAACTGCAGCCTGCCAAGATTAGCTGGATCTTCCCTGGCAACAACGCCTATCGGGCCGTTCGCCGCCAGTTCAACGTTTATATTTGTGATCAGCGCCTGAAGGCTCTGAATATCATCGGTGAGATTCACAGTCACCGGAGCAGCAGGCAGCAAGCCACCCACTTTCTCGACCGTAAATGAACCGGTGGTGCCGCCTGCAAAGAAATTGGTGTTGACGGGATCGAAGATGGGTGCACCCGTACCGGCGATGCTGGATGCAGTGTTTATACTGAAGTCGAATCCGGTCACCGTCTGTGTCCCGGTCACGGCGGATGGATCGTTGACACCAAAGTTAAACGGGGTGATGGGATTTGCTGCCGAGATGGAGGTGCTGGTGTTGGTACTGAAATCGAAGCCGACCGGGGCAGCGCTGGTGCCGACAACCGATGAAGTACCCACATCGATGCCGCCCTGGGCGAGCCCTATCTCTAACCCTTGCGTCGAAAGCTGGGTGCCGTACTGCGCCATTACGGCCGCCTCGGCATCCAGATTCAGTTGCGATTGAACCAGCGTGGTCGGCTGCGGTTCCAGATTGCCGGTCTCGATGAAGATGTCGTTGAGTATGCTGTTGATCGTTCCGGCAGCGTTGGCGACGAATCCCTGTACGCGTGCCCCTTCGTTGGTCGTTACAAACCCGTCTTTATCAAGGCCAAATACCCCCGCTCGCGTAAAAGCGCGCGCGCCCTGGGTTTCGACGATGAAGAACCCCTCACCATCGATTGCGACGTCCAGGCTGTTGCTGGTAAAGCTGACTGTGCCCTGCTCGAACTGCTGACTGACCTTCTGCAGTTTCACGCCGCTGCCTGTTTGCGTGGCACCGCTACCGAGGATGTTCTCTGCGTAAACGTCACCGAATTCCACCCGCGACTCTTTGAAACCGCTAGTACTGGCATTGGCGATATTATTGCCGGTTACTTTCAGGTCCGCCGAAGCAGCTTTTAATCCACTGAGTGCCGTATTGAAGGGCATAACTTCTCTCCGTTAATATGGTTTGGACTTCTATCTGATCTGCTGTACTTCATCCAACGGCACGGTACCGATGCCCGCCAGATTCAGGGTGATTGCACGGTTGCGGTCGATGGAAACACTATCCACATTGGCACTCAGTGCCATGCCCACCTGTGCTTCGACCCCACCCGTGGAAGCGACCGCTTCGAACTTGTATCTCCCGGCTGGAAGTTGATTACCGTCAGCATCCTTACCCGACCACATGAAGTGCACGTCACCCCTTTGCTGACTGCCAAGGGATACCTGATTCACCAGCACGCCGGACTCGTTGGAGATGTTCACTTTCAGATCCATCGCGCTTGACTGAAGATCGATCTTTCCACCAACCACACCACCGGGCTGCAGAAGAGTCGAATCGGTGTTGATGAGCACGGTACGACCGACCAGCGCCGACGCCTGCAACGCCTGACTCGATCTGAAACTGGTGGCCATGGAATTCATGCTGGTATTGAGGTTCTCGATTCCTTCAACGGAACTGAATTGCGCCAACTGTGCGATGAACTCGCCGTTCTCCTGTGGGCTAAGCGGGTCCTGATTGTTTAACTGCGTGATCATCAGCTTGAGGAATTCGTTCTTACCCAACTCCTTGCTATCGTCGACGTTTCTTAACGCCAGCCCCTCTACAAAACTGGTATTGGTGGCACTGATCTCATTCACTTGACTTCCCTCTCATCACTGAAGTGCGGACACACTAGCGCCCTAACGTGAGCACTTTCTGCATCATGGTCTTTGCTGTGTTCATGACCTCGACATTCATCTGGAATGATCGTGAAGCAGAGATCATGTCGGTCATCTCTTCGACGATATTGACGTTCGGATAGGTTACGTACCCCTTGTCATCGGCCATCGGGTGCTGCGGCTCGAAACGCAACTGCAAGGGTGCCTGGCTCTCCACGATACCCAATACCCTCACCCCCTTGCCGGTACGGCTGAATGCTCCGTCACGAAAGGCGTCCGGTTCATCCGCATCGATATTGCCCTTTACGGTGGCAAACACCGGGTGCCTGGCACGGTAGGTATCGAGCGTATTGCTGCTGACGCTCTGTGCATTGGCGAGGTTGCTGGCGGTGGTATTGAGCCGGATCGATTGTGCACTCATACCCGATCCGGCAATGTTAAAGATCCCCACTAAAGACATCTCACTCTCCCCTGATCGCGGCCATCAGGCCTCGAAAGCGACCGTTTAGAAAGGTCATCGTCGTTTGAAACTGCAGGGCATTGCGCGTGAATGCAGCTTGCTCGAACTGAGCGTCCACGGTATTGCCATCGATGGCGGGCTGCAGCGGCACGCGGTAGTGCAGATCCCCGTCAGGGCCAGCAGCGCTACCCCCGGCGTGCTGCGGATGGGTCTGTTTCAAATCGAGGTGCTTCTGGGTCATGCCCAGCAACAAACTGTGAAAGTCAAAGTCGCGCGACTTGAAGCCCGGCGTATCGCTGTTGATGATGTTGTTGGCCAGAATCTCCGCTCTACGCGCCTTTAATGCAAGCGCACCAGGGTGCAAGCCAAGTGCCGAATCGAAACTGATTGCCATGTCTGTTCCATCCCATGAAAGTGAGACAGAAATTGCAAGGCCTGTGCCAACAGCAGATCGAACGAGATTTCAATGACTTACGGGCGGTAGGGGGAAAAGAGAGCGGGCGGGCGGCAATTCCATGCCCCTTTCGGGGTGCTTTGTAGGGAGATCTTTGCCGGTCGCGACGTGGCCGGTCGGCGCTTTTTGGATTAGCGCTGCGCTTCAACCTGCTCGATGCGTTCGATCACCTTGCACGCCAGTTCATCGGGGAAGTACTTGGCGAGGAAGTCGTCCGCACCCACTTTCTTTACCATCTCGGAATTGAATATGCCGCTTAAGGAGGTGTGTAAGAGTATGTAGAGTCCGGCAAGGCGGTCATCCTCATTGATGGTGGCCGTCAGGGTATAGCCATCCATCTCCGGCATTTCGATATCCGAAATCATCATCAGGTACTTGCTCGCCACATCTTCACCGGCGTCTGCAAGTTCTCTTAGGTGTTCCAGGGCTTGCTTGCCATCGTTGAGAACCGTGGTAGCTGCGCCCACCTTTTCCACACACCGTTTGATCTGTTTGCGTGCGATCATTGAGTCATCCACGATCAGCACGTGCAGGTCAACGGCTGCTTCTGCCACTTTCTCGTCAACCAGGTCTTCACTCATTTCCTTCTGAAGAGGAATGACCTCAGCGATGATCTTTTCAACGTCGAGCACTTCGATAAGCTGGCCTTCATTGCGCGTCACGGCAGTCAGATAATGGTCGTTGCCGGCAGATTCCGGGGGAGGCAGTACCGAATCCCAGGACTTGTTGATGATCTTCTCGACGGAATTGACCAGAAACCCCTGCACCTGCATGTTGTATTCGGTGATGATCAGCAAGCTGTTCTCGATATCGGTGAGTTCCTGGCCGCCCATGGCGGCGTTGAGATCGATGACGGATATGGTTCGTTCGCGGACGTGGGCAATGCCCCTGACGATCGGGTTTCGCATGGGGATCAGCGTCAGTCTCGGACAGTTGATGACCTCTCGCACTTTGAACACGTTGATGCCATAAAGCTGTGCGCCGCTCAGTCTAAAGAGCAGCAGTTCGAGTCGATTCTGCCCAACCATCTGGGTACGCAGATTGACGCTTTCGAGAATTCCAGGCAATGCACTGACCCATTCTGTGTTTCGCTATACGACGTACCCCCATATCGCCGCTGGCACACCATTTGCAGCGCACCTGAAGAGTGACGGAATGTTGTCGTCACGCAGCGCAGCATATGAAGAGTTCTATATAAAAGCATAGGTGAATATCCTTTGTTGCGCAGAACGTCGAGATCGTTTCCGGCCTCGGACAGGCGCCGATTCAGTCGGGCCCGGCAGCGCTATCAGAAGGAGATGAATATGGTACATGCACACCAACGCCCGGAAGTGGCAGGACAGGTTGCGGCTGTCCTGGCGCTGCTTCTGCTTGCTCACGTCAGCCACGCAGATGAGATGGCGGCAACGGCAGTGGAGCAGATCGAGTCGGTCGCTTACGACTTTGTGGTCAATGCCATCGCGCAGCAGGAAGAAAACAGCGGTCGCGTCGAGGTTACCGTCGCCAAACTCGATCGCCGGCTGCGGCTGGCCCCGTGTGAGGATGCGCCCGTTGCAGAGAATAAAGGTGCGTCCAAGTTCATCGGATCGATCCTGCTGCAGGTCTCCTGCCAAAAGCCTTCCACCTGGCGCATGCACGTTCCGGTGACCATCAGACTGTTCCGTGAAGTGGTGGTCGCCGCCGAGAGGCTGCCGCGAAGCACCCTTCTCACAGGCGCACACCTGCTGCTGGCCGAACGTGATGTGTCCAAGATCCACCCCAGCTTTCTGCGTTCCAGCGAAGATGCCGTGGGTAAGAGTATGCGACGATCGGTTTCCCCAGGCACGGTGATCACCCAAGGCATGCTGCAGCAACAGGATCTCATAAGGCGGGGAGACTCGGTCATCATCGTTGCCGGCAAGAATGGACTTTCGGTGCGGATGCCCGGTGTGGCCCTGATGAACGGGACTTTAGGCAATCAGATCAGGGTAAGGAACGAGCATTCACAGCGAATTGTGAAGGGCTGGATCACCTCAGCGGGCGAAATACGGGTGCCAATGTAGGTAAATTTGAGCATGTGGCAGAAAAATGACTCCTTTTTTTCTAAAGTCCGTGCATTTTCTGCCGTTAACTACCACTGACAAGAAGAGTTTTAGCTATTCTTAGTGTGAATACAGGCTAATCTTAATTGTAGACCCAGGCCAGACCTGGAAGAGGAAACTCGGGATAGAATCCGATGACTATTAACATAAACGGTTTCAACTCAACTCAGGGCAATCCTGCCAAAGGCAAGGATAAGGTTCAGGGGACATCGAATGAGTCTTCTGCATCTACCGGCACGTCTGCAAAAGCAGACAGCACGGACCAGGTCAAGCTCAGCCCGGAAGCAAAGACCCTGCAGCAGTTGGAAACCCAATTGGCCGGTTTCCCGGAAGTCCATCCGGAAAAGGTCGAGCTGATCAGGAAAGCGCTCCGCGAGGGCAGCTACCAGGTGGATCCCACTCGACTTGCCGCCAAGATCGCTAACTTCGAGCTCGATATCTGATTCGATGGCAGCAGAGTCGTCCCATCCCAAAACCGATCAAGAACCGGCCAACAGCCCCGATCTAGTTATGCAAGCACTGATCGGCGCTGACCTTCAGTGCACCAGCGATCTCGACGACTTGTTGCAGCAGGAACGAACGGCCCTGCGCGACAGGAACGTCGAACAGCTGACGCAACTCCTCGACCGAAAATCGGAGCTACTCAGTAATCTGCAACAGAATTCCCAGCAGCGAAGTGAAGTGTTGAAACGGACGGGATTCAGCGTGGATGCCGAGGGCATGGGCGCATTTTTCACTGCCCAACAACCTGAAACGGCAAACCGCTGCCGGGAGCAATGGTCACAACTCGAAAAACAACTGGAACGATGTAACTTCCTGAACGAGGTGAACGCCAAGATCGCCCACAGGAGCCAACTGACGACCAACCACATCCTTGGCATTCTAACCGGCGCAAGCCAATCTCTTGAGCTATACAGTGCCCACGGCACATCTTCCGATAGCAAAGAGAAGCAATCGATCGCCAAAGCCTAGGGGGCTCCCAACCGGCAGTCGGCGCCATACTACAGTTGGCGAAAGCCCGCTGTTATTAAGGGTTGACATCAATTACCATGTCGCACATCCAGGTGACAGGTAGTCCCATATGAGTTCAGTTGTCTACGCGATCGTGTTCAAGGGTGAGATTCTGGAGGGATTTGAGAGCTTCTCCGTCAAAGCCCATCTCGCCAAGATGCTGAAAGCGGACCATGAAAAGATGGCTACGCTTTTCTCCGGCAAACAGATCGTACTGAAGAAAACTCCCGAGAAACAAACGGCGCTCAAGTACGGATCAGCCCTGAAAAAGGCCGGTGCAGATGTCAAGATTCGCGTCATCAAGACCGCAGGGGAAGCGCCCGCAGCACCTCAGGCAGCAGCCGCAGCACCTCAGGCAGCCGCGGGCGCGGATGGCGATGGCATCTCGCTGCGAGCCAACGAAGGCAATATCTTCGATGCCAAACCGGAGCAGGAAGTGCCTGATATCGATACCAGCGCGCTCGACATGAAGGAAGTGGGTGAAGGATTGCTGGCAGAGCCCAAGGAGGAAGTGACGCTGGACCTGGATCTCAGCGACATCTCCATGGCGGAAGTGGGTGAAGGGATGCTGGGCGAACCCAAGGAAGAGGTCGAGGAAGTCGAGGCACCGGACTTTGACCTGGGCGAGCCGGGCGCCATGTTGGAGACGGTAAAGGAGGAGGTGGAACTGCTGGATCCTGATACCAGCGCGCTATCCATGGCTGAAGCCGGATCCGATATGCTCAGTCCTGAAGATCGCGATCAGGGCCCCGAGCCTGAAGCACCTGACACCAGCAGCATTCAGTTCGAAACCAACCCTGACAGTTGAGGCAGGCCCGCAAGCCGCGCCAGATCTTCCGGCCGATCGACATCCCACTTCTTACCCAGCAGACTCCAGCGCCACTGCAGGCTATTGAGTCGTCGACACGTTTCTGTGCAGACCGTCTCCTCGCCCCAACTGATCTGTTCGAACAATGAAACGTGGCACCGCCGCAATCCCAACAGCACGTAACCGCCGTCTTCCGCCGGACCGAGGACAGCATCGTAGCCACTGTGCAGTTTTGTTAGGGCGGACTCCAGGTATGCAGCACTCATGACGGGACAGTCACTGCCGATCAGGACCACGGACTCGGCCCGCTTACCGGCATCCATCGCAGCGTTGTACATTCTCATTCCGAGGTCTGAGCCGCTCTGCGTGAACAGGTCAACACCGTCCAGTTCGATCCACTCGGAAAAAAACGGGTGCTTGCCATCGGGTGTAACCCAGATCTCAAGGGCGCAGAGCCTGGCATCAACGACAATCTGAAGAACGTGTCGCAACAGGCGAGTGTAGAGTCGGCCGGCGGCCTCGCTCCCCAATGTGGGGATCAGCCTCGTCTTTACCTTGCCCGCAAGCGGCGCTCTACAGAACAGCAGGATCCTTGCATCGGGAAATTGCATGCGTAAGTGCTAACGATAATAAAGACGCACCAGTCTGGCAGGATCGGCGCCGAAAGAATAGGCCAGGCGCAGCCGCCACATTAGGAGCACGGTGCGGATGATACCCTCGCGCTCCCACTTGCGACTGGATGTAATCACGGGACTGCGGATGCAAAATGGCCTGGACGTTTTCTTCAGCTTCTTGCTGAGGGCGATATCTTCCATGAACGGAACCGGCATGAATCCACCCATGCGGTTGAATACCTGCCGCTTCATAAAGATCGCCTGGTCACCTGTAGCGATGCCGGTAAGGCGCGAACGCCAGTTGATGAAGAATTCGATGATGCGAAAAAGGTAGTGGCTGCCACTGAGCTTGACATCGAAGCGCCCCCAACCGGCGTTCGACTCCCAGAAACTGTCAGCGAGCAGTTGCCGGAATTGCTCCGGCAGTTCGGTGTCAACGTGGAGGAACAACAGAATGTCCCCGGTCGCACTGTCCACCCCTCGGTTCATCTGGTGTGCCCTTCCAGGAGTGGACTCCAGTACAATATCTGCAAACCGCTCCGCCAGCTCAACGGTGTTGTCAGCGCTGCCGCCATCTACCACGATGACTTCGATATTCTGATTGCGATAGGGTTGCAGTCCTTGCAGAAAGGATTCGATCTGCGCCTCTTCATTGAGGACAGGAATAACGATGGAGATTCTGGGAACCGTATCCGGCACGATCGATCCGATCGGTTTAACTAAGCGCACCACCACAACTACTGCCCTGCCCTGCCGTACAACCGTAACAGTGTTCGCCCACGGCTATCTCACATCCCTCAAGGTCCATGTCTATTACGTCTCTGAGGTGCGGCCGTGGCTTCCCCTCCGCGACCAACGGCAACGCCAACATCTGGTTGAAATCACAATCGTAGACGTACCCCTGGTAGTCAACACTCAACAGATTTCTGCACATCACTGTGGAAAGGTTGTTTTCGACAAACGAGTCACGCAACAGCGTCATGTACTCGTTAAATTGATTCTTTGCCAGCAAGCGCGCACCAAACCGACTGATCGGCATGTTGGCGAGCGCAAATAGATCGTTGAACACCACATTATGTTTAGAGAACAGCTCTTCCTTATAGTCCAGTAACAGCTCGCTCTGCGACGGCGGCAGGCTGGGATCGTCGGGATTGTAAACAAGGTTCAGCTTGAGACCGCTATCCGGCTGACCGTAGCCTAACGAGTTCAACTCTCGCAACCCAGCAATGCTGTCACAGAAGACCCCTTTACCGCGCTGTTTATCCACGTTCTGCTCCTGATAGCAGGGCATGGAAGCGATCACAAGCACCTGCTGATCCGCCAGAAACTCAGCCACATCCTCATATCCGGGCTCACCCAGAATGGTCGGATTACACCGATCCATGACATTTATACCAAGCGCTCGCGCCTGTCGAACCAGATACTTGAAGTTGGGATTCATCTCCGGCGAGCCACCGGTGAGATCCAGCGTTTCCACCTGCCTCTTGACCAGGAACTCCAGCACGACTTCAATCGTCGCGAGGTCCATCAATTCCTTGCGATCGGGGCCCGCATTCACGTGGCAATGGGTGCAGCTCAGGTTACACAGGTATCCAAGGTTGACCTGCAGCGTATCCAGCGGTGCACGCATGATCTTGGGGAAATCGGTGGCCAGCAACAGGGGTCTGGTCTCCAACATCGTTTTGGTCCTTCTTATGAGTTGCTGCGTATTGTATTCCTAGACCATGGGATAGTTGAATTTATTTCACGCGAGATGGCCCAACGGCACGTTCGACAGTACAATAGCGGGCCTCGCCCTGATAGCTCAGCTCGGATAGAGCATCCGCCTCCTAAGCGGGGGGTCACAGGTTCGAATCCTGTTCAGGGCGCCATATTTAAAGGAATACAGGAAGATCGCATTGAATGTGTAAATGCTTAAGTACCAAGTAAGCACTTTGCTCAAGAGTAATGCCGATCATGTTTGGTCGAGAAGCAAGTTGGTCGAAGGACCGCCAGAGCGATCCAGTGATGCGTGTCTTGTTCTGTGTGGTAGCTTGTCACCAGAGATCTCAAAGTACCGCGATGCCACCGGTTTGAGGGTGGCGTATTCTCGATAGTCCTCAGTCAGCACTCTTCTTCTTTTCGATCTCAATGCCCATGTCGCCAAGAGCTCCGGTGTCCAGGTGTGGACAGCTAAATGAGTATTGCCACTGAGCCATGACAGATCTGTTGCGGCTATTTTTTGCCGTTTCCACTGCGATGCCCAAACAGCTCAGTCGGCGAGTGCGCAGCAGCATTCATACTGCTGGGGTCGGTGGTTCAAGTCCACCCATAGCTACCAATTAAATCAATAAGTTATGAGAATCTGCCGGAGTTGCGACTCTTTCGATGTAACCTCACTGTAACTTCCAGCACAAGAATCAGCAGATTTGCCCTGAATTCGCACCATCGGCTGATCCCTTTTTGCTTCCTGGCGAGTCACGCCGGAACATGGGCTGAGGAAGGATATAACTCGGACGAT
>CEQE01139291.1_pt1 | contig 10155 bp, 10 predicted proteins | sample 356201 | NCBI WGS metagenome assembly CEQE01 (sample SAMEA2619970, study PRJEB7988) | marine metagenome | biome: marine biome (ENVO:00000447); feature: mesopelagic zone (ENVO:00000213) & marine oxygen minimum zone (ENVO:01000065); material: "saline water (ENVO:00002010), including plankton...
ATTCTAGGTAAAGTAATTGGACAAGAAAATCTCATAGCTATTGATGATAATATTTTTTATGTTGAAGAAAAGGTTGAAATATTTAAGAATCTTGTTAAAAAAGAACCAGAAAAATTCTTACAAAAATTTAATGCTTTAGCCATTGATCAAATGGAAAAACTCAAAGAATATGTAGAATCTAATTCACAAAAAGATTTTACAAAACTTACGAATAAAGAATTGAGTAAAGAAAAAACAAACTTTGAAGATCAGTTTTTATTAATGGTCCCTTATCTCAACCCATTACTCTATGTTGCTGATAGTATTGAGAAATTTATAATTGAAAAAATTCCAAATTTAAAATTTGATGAAATAAGACCCTCTAAAAAAATATCAGCTGAACGACTAAATGATATTCTCCTTGAAGGTAAAATTCCAATGGAAAAAGTTTTAGAAGAGTTTGGATGGTATACAATGATTCTATTGAGAGGAAAACCTTTAACTATGGATGAATTAGAAGAAATAAAAAAAATGGCAACACATTCCAAACCTATAAAGATAAGTGAAAATCCTTTAATTAAACACCTCCAAGATTTAATGTGGATCAAATTTGAACGAATTGATACTATGAATATAGCTTTTTACAAAATGATGAATTTATATAAAGAGATATTCAAAAGAATTAATCTTGATATTAAATATTGGGATGTATTCCTTCATGAAGAATTAACAATAGCTTTAGAAACAGGAGAGATTCCCAAAAATTTAGATTCTAGGTTTGAACATAGAGGAATTATTATGGAAAATAAAGTAATTACTCATCTTACCATTGATGAATGCAAAGCATACCATGAACTTTTCATACCAAAACCAAAAATCACCAATATCATTAAAGGAAGACCTGCATGTAAAGGAAAAGTTACTGGAAAAGTTAAAGTTGTAAAAGAGATTAGTGAAATTAGTAAAGTTGAAGAAGGAGATATTTTAGTTGCAATCGAAACATTTGTGCAATTCGAACCATACATGCACAAAACAGCTGCGATGATTGTTGAAGTAGGAGGATTATTAACTCATACTGCTATCTTTGCCAGAGAATTTAATATTCCTACTATTTTAGGTGTTGAACAAGCTACCGAATTATTTGAAGATGATGAACTTGTAGAAGTAGATGCTGATAAGGGTATTGTGAAAAAATTAAAATAGATAGTTTTTTATATTCCATATTATATACAATTATATTATGGGAACAACTGTAACAGTTAATAAAAAAGCAATAATGGATTTATTGAAAGTAAAACAAGAGTTTGATTCAATAATTGAGTCTCTAGAATTAATGAGTAATCCAGAGTTCATGGCTTCCTACAAAAAAGCCAAAGCACAAATAGATAATAAAGATTTTGTTGATTGGAATGCCTTATAAGATTCTTCCAACTGTGGAATTCTCTAAAGATTTCTCAAAGGTTGAAAAACCGTCCCAGTTAAGAATAAAAAATAAAATACAAGAACTTGCCCAAGACCCTACAAGATATAAACATTTAGCTTATGATTTAAAAAGTAGTTGTAGGATAAGAATTGGAAAATTAAGAGTAATATTTTCTTATGATATTGAGAAAAAAGAGCTCTATCTTGAAAAAATAGTCTTTGGACATAGATACTAAAATGAAATTCCAAAATACGATCTCACAACAAGTTCTCAATAAAATAAAAAGTAAAAAATGGTATAGACATGGCATTTACAGAGATAATTTGCTTTTAGCCTCAACATATCTGCGTTTTCTTGGAACTGAATATATGAAAAAAGAGGGTATTGAAAAAGGCATGAGTAATAACATTAGGCTAGGAGATGGATCTTATGTAGTTGAAGAAGAATTTACACAGCTCGTTAAGCTGTTTTATGAAAAAATAAGTATTCCCTTTCTAAAAAAATATATTATGGATTATAATAAGGATAATGAACATTTAATGGGGATTGCAAAGCAGATAAATAAGGAAGATGCAAAGATATTATCAGATAAAGAGATAGCTAAGAACTTACAGTTGTTCTTTAAAAATTCCAATGATATATTCCATTGGTTATGGGGAATGGAATACCTTAACACAGCTATGGAACAGTTCATGCATGAACTTACAAAAAAATGGAAACCTTCTTGGAATAATGAGCAAATAACAAACTTTCTCGATTCAGTTTCCTACATTCCAAAAAAGTTCAGATTCCAGAAGGAAAAAGAAGATATTCTCAACAACATTTCGATCGAGACACTGCATAAAAAATATGAATGGAGAAAAATGAACACTTGGGATGCAAGACCATATAGTCTAGAAGAGTATAGAAAAAGAGCTTTGAAAATAAAAGAACAGGAAATAAAGCAAAAATCATTGGAAACCATGGAAAAAGGTGCTGATAAAGCTAAAAAAATAATTAGCAGTATTGATAACCAAGAAGTTAGGGAATATACCCTTCTTCTTCAAGATCTAATTTTTTTAAAAACAAATAGGATTGATATTCTTACACAATCATTCTACTTAATTCAACCACTCTTGAATCAAATCAGCAAAAGAAAAAATGTTAAGTATGAGGATTTGATCAAGTCAACACAAGAAGAGATTATCCAACTCACCCAGAATATAAAGCCAGACTTAAGTAACAAAGATTATTATGCTATTGTGAGAATTGAGGATGAAATGCATTTTTTTTATGGTCCTGCTTACAAAACAATCCAAGAAGTTCTTGAAAACAAGGAATTATCAAAACTTACTAGTGTAAAAGGATCCACAGCCTTTAAAGGAAAGGTAACAGGGAATGTAAAAATATTATTAACAGATCGAGATCTTCCTAAACTAGAAAAAGGAGACATTTTAGTGTGTAACCTTACAAATCCAAACTATAATCCTGCGTTTAATCTTGTTAAAGGCATTGTTACAGATGGAGGAGGTATTTTATGCCATTCAGCTATCATGGCTAGAGAGTTTAAAATCCCATGTGTGATTGGAACAAAATATGCCACGTTTATATTTAAAGACAATGAATTAATAGAAGTAGACGCAAACAAAGGAACAGTAACAAAACTAAAATGAACAAACAACAAGTAATAGAAACATTCAAACGTTATGGTTTAAAGCCTAAAGTATCTCGACCCTTAAATTTATTTATGATGAGTGCTGTTCCTGTTGCATACATTGAATTAATGCCTGGCAAAGTAAACTTTTCCTATGAAGCTGTTGCCACAATAGGAAACAAAAATAACGAAACAGTCTATTTTAATGAAGAACATATTATCTCAAAAACAGAGGAGCTTATAGATTCCTCACAAAATATTGTTGAAGAGATTATTAATCCTGCATTTAGTGATTTTTTAAAAATTCAGGAAGAAATTAAAGTAATAAAAACATTAGGACCTAAAGAGATCATTAAAAGAATTATTCAAATCTATCCTCATTATTTTTTACGATTAGGTATTATGAACAATTTTATGAGATATCTTGGAGATAATGAAAGTAAAGGAAAATTAACTAAAGACATTGTTAATGAAATAGCAAAGAAAAGAGATACAATAGCTAAAGAATATGAAAAAATTGAAGATATGAGTAGTGAAGCGTTTGATGTTATTGGATTTGAATGGATGATTAACTCAGAGTTATTAAAATACGCTACATTAAATGAAATGAACAAATGTTTAGAGCAAAACTCTGCTGATCATTTGATAAAAGAATTAGAGCAGAGAATGAAAAGTTATCTTCTTCTTTCAGTTGGGAAAGAGGATCACCTCATAATAGACAAAGAAACCATTGAAAATGTGCAAGACCTTGAAAAAGTGAATATAGAAAACACAAAGGAAATTAAAGGCAATATTGCTTTTTCTGGAGAAGTAGACGGCATAGTCTATAATGCTGTAACACATCCAGTTGAAAAGATTCCTGAAAATGCAATTTTAGTTACAACCATGACTTTTGCTCATGATTCAAATCATATCTCTAAAGCAGCAGCATTAATAACAGATGAAGGCAATTACCTTTCTCACGCAGCTATAATAGCAAGAGAACTCAAAATGCCATGTGTAATCTCAACTAAATACTCAACTAAAATTCTAAAAACAGGAGATAAAGTTAAGATTAAGGATAATGTTATTGAGAAGGTTTCTTAGATCTACTTCTATCATACATTAATCCAATTAATCCATAGACAAAAGCCATTCCTGTAAAAAATCTTCCAGGAGCACCCCAATCAGAAGAATTAATATGAATTACATGGTTATTTAATCTTGTTTCTAATTCTGGTGAATGTCCTACTAATCCATCATATTCTTTTTGTGCTTCTGCATCTAAATTATTAAGAACATGTTTTCGTTTTGCTAACAATGACGCTCTTTCAAAATCAGGAGTTAATTTTTCTAATTCAGCTTTTTCTGCAATATTAGCATTTCCATTTGTTGAAACATAAGAATAAGTCTCATTAAAAGAATATACAGCTGCTAATAGTAAACCAATTCCAATTGTTTTTTTAATAAATCCTCTCATTGTAGCCCTAAATATGAAATTTAATTTAAAACTTTGCATTTACCTTACCATAATGCATATGCACTTTCGTTAAAAGTTGATTAGGTGAAACATCTCCTGATACTGTAAGTTCAAAGCCATCTGGAATTTTTACTGGAACAATAAGAGGTTTTCCTAATTGGGGATCTTTATAACCAAATAATCGATGATTTAAATGTGAAACTGCATCAGTAACCTCTTGAGTTACAGGATCTGGAAAACCATTATCAACAATATGCCTATACATCCCTTTACCTTTTTCAGTAAAGTCTAACATAGATAAATAATATAAACTTTTTCCATCATTAAAACCAATAAATAAACCATATTGAGATACTTCTTGAATTTGGTAGCCTTCAAAAGGTAAACTTTTCTTCTTAGAAACTGTTGGAGAAGCAAGTGGAGTGTCAATATCAATAGGAGTAACAACCAACACATGATTAATATCTCTATTAGGTTGATCATCCCCAATTTGATCTTCAGAATTAGCTGTAAACGCATAAAAAGATCTTCCCATTTGTCTTTGCGCTTCTCTAAAATGAGGATTATTATCAAACAAAGTCCCCCAAGTATATACTAATGCTAAAGCTGTTCCTACCATTACTGTTACCCCAACTGCACTTACAGAGGTATTAAAAGCAGTTCTAGCAGATTGGAAAGAAATATAATGTTGTCTGAAATTTGAATTCCACATTTCTGCAAATATATCTGCACTATAATTGGTAAGTCCTTTTTCTTTTATCAAATCTACATTAAATTCAAAAGTATCAATAGCATTTTGTACTTTTTCAATAGAAGTATCATATAAACTACGTGCTTTTTGAGCAACACTTTCAATCCTAGTCCTTATCTTAGATTTAGAAGGAGGAGCATCTGATAATAATTCACTAAGATCGTTAGGAGCACTATCTAAATGAGACTTAAAACCCTCTGGATTACCAGATTTCCATAAATTTTCCCATTCCTCAAAATCTTCATCCTTCATAGACCACAAATGTAACTTAGAATATATAAATATAGTGTAAAAAAAGATTAATTTAATTATTTAGATTTTGTTCTTTTAGTTACAAAACTTGTCTTTTTTTTAGGCTTTTTTCCTTTATCCTTCTCTTTAGGCTTAGGATTAAGTAATCTTTTTCCAAGAGTAGTTGCACTTCCTGGAACTTGAGATTGTAAGAATGTAACATATTCCTCAGCTCTTTTAAATTCTAATGATTCCATTTCTTCAAAATAACTAACATCTGGTTTCTTACGACTACCAGCAACTAATGCATTTTTTCGTTGATTCCAAACCTCTGCAGCTTGATAATGAGCTACTGCTTTGCATAAATACTCCTCAGTATTACTTTCTGCTAACCAATTAAACAATAATGTTGCATGAGGCATTAACTCTCTTCTTCTTTTTTGAGAAGGATTGTGCAGATCTAAAACAACTCCTCTACCAACATGAGAGCTTAACTCATCTATATCTAACATAATATTAGGTCCATGATTTTTAGAACCTATCAATCGATTAAGAATCCTTTCAATAATGTGTTCTTCAGTAGTTTTATAATGTGTCTTAAATGAAAAGGGAGATGTAATATCTAAACTTACAGTATTTCGATAAAAATCTCCAGTAACCTCCATTCTATTATATCTATATTTTCTACCAGAAGGCACAAACTTACAAGTTAATCTAGCCACATCTCCATTAGAATTTTTTTCTAATAAATGAAATGAAGAATTTTGCACATCTTCTTTTACGTCTGAAAAATCACCCCTATAAGGACGAGGTAAAACTCCCTCAATAATTCTAATAGCATTTTCTTTACCAATACTATCAAAAGAACTATCAATAGGATTTGGTAAATGAAGCCTATAACCCCCTAATCTTTGAATATATTTACATTTTCTAGCCATACTAAGATTTTAGAAACAACATATATAAATATTTCTATACTCTATATATTTCTTCAAAAAAATTAATTACTTAGCAGTAATTACAAAAAGGAAAGATTTATAAATGGATTGTATTTACTTATTCTTATGTTAAATAGGAGGAAAACAGTTGCAGGATTAGGATTTGTAAGTCTTGGATTACTCGGCTATTTCCTAATTTCAGGACAAGATAAACAATCTGATCCAAATTCCACTAGTAAAGATACTGTTTCATCTGATCAAAAAAGACAAAATGTAGAAATTCTACCCCAAGGAACACTTATCATTAATCAAAATCAATCTTATGAAAAAGGAGATCATATTCTTGAAGAAGCACTAGGAAAAGAAAAGTATGAAAGACTTCTTCATAGTAAACCATGGAAGAACCTAAAAGGACTTAGTGCAATAGCAAGTGAATTAGCTGCTATTGATATGAGATCAAACTATCAAGTATCTAGGAACCCAAATCTTCAATTTCTTGCAGATACAATAAGCAAAAACAGGGATGGCATTATCACACAGGATGAGATTAACAATTATCAAAATCAATTTGGAGATAATAAATTCCTATGGATGCCTGTTATAAAAGATAGTGATACTAGATTTAGTGTTTATCAGGATTCTAAATTACATCCAAGTCTGAGTGCTGCTATTGCATCAGTATCTGAAAATAAGAAAAGTGTTCTTGGTCGTTTAAACGAAACATGTAGACATACACTATCCAAAGATCAGAAAGACCGAATTGAGGCAAGCTTAAAGAGAGCACAAGATATTGTCGATAAAAAATATGGAATTACCGAAATAGATGGAAAACCAAAGATGCCAACAATACTAGATTTACTATCTTATCCTCCTGTTAATGGGATAGTAAATGGAACTTTTAATTCTCATAGAATAGGATTTATCAAAGTAGATAAAGGTGGAAGAGTATTAGGTTACGCAACAGGAACATGGGAAGGAAACCTTAAATGGAAAAGTTACTTATCAAGGTTAGAATATGATCCAACTACTATCGATAAGATTGCTGGCCTAATGAAAGAAGAAAAGATAGATATGGAAATATTTAAGTATGCAGTTATCCACATGGATGAATACGCTTTACCTAATACAGGTAATTTTTTACATAGAATGCATTATAGAAGAAGTCTGCACTTGAAAAAAAATTCAGAAAAAACTTTTCAACGTGCAAAAACCATCTTGAAAAAGTAGTTAAGTTTAAGTCATTCTTCAACAAATATACTATATAGAATTACTTCTTAACCCTAACAAGCCTTAATTTCTTATTTTTATTATCAGGACTTTTCAAATTAACCAATTTATAATTATCAATTTTGTTCTTCTCAGCATATGCTTTAGCTGATTCTTCTGATTTAAAAGTTTTAACTCTTTTCTTCCGAGGACTTCGTTTATTGATTAGTTCTCTTCCTCGCCTTTGATTTAATCTGTTACTCATAGAAACAAAAACTATCCAGTACTATTTAAAGTTAATTGTTTTCATTATAGAATATTCAAATTTTAATATATGAACTCAAGTTCCGACAAATTTATATACTAGTATACTCTAAAACGTTACTAGGTGATAGTGGGAATGAAAAAGAGTGTTTATATAATCCTGGTGTTGTGTTTGTTGCTTGCCTTTTCAACTCAAGCACTTACATTTGAAACAGAAATCCAGAATGTGAAGGCTTCAATTGATCTAGAGGATACTGCATTATACAAATTAAAAATTAGAAACGACCTAGCTACTATTGAAAACTTTTTAGTGTATACAACATCTGTTGAATGGAGCTTAAATTCTATTCCTGCATCTGATAGAAATCCAAAAGTCTATCCAGAATCATTTAAATTAATAGAATTAGAATTAAAACCAACAGCATATATATCCCCAGGAGCCTATTCTGTCCCTATTTCTGTAAAAAACGCAGATACAGGAGAAATAAGAATAGTAGCAGCACCAGTTGTAATATATTCAAAAGATACTCCTCAAGGAAAATATCTTCCTGGAATTAGATCAGTAACTCAAATTGCATCAGAAGTTGATCCAAGAGAAGATGTTTCTATTAAAGTTGATTTATTTAATCAAAACCCATTAAATATCACACAAATAACTATTTCATTAAGAAGTAATCTAATTAATAAAGAATATCAAACATCGCTTAATCCTTTAGAAACGAAAACAATCAATTTTAATATTGAATTAAATCCACTTGTTGAACCGCAAGAAGATATTCTTTATACTACAATCAAAGTTAACCAATTTACATTTGAACCAGAACCATCTGTTTATAAAATTATCACCTATGGAGATTTAAAGACTATAAGAGATGTTAAAAGAGGATTCTTAAAAACTACTCAGGATATTACAATTGAAAATCAAGGAAATGAGTTCAAGAAAGGAACTTTTAGAGAGTCAAGAAATATATTTTCTTCAATTTTTACAACTACCAATCCTAAAGGAGAAAAAGTTATTTTTGATGAGGAAAAAAACTTTGCTTGGGAAGTAGCATTAGACCCTGGAACCTCAACTAAAATAATTGTCACAAATAACTACCAGTATCTCTTTATTGCTATTGTTTTAGTCATTTTAATAATAGCAGGTTACTTTATGTTTAGACCTTCCATCATGATTAAAAAATCTGCCATAGTCATAGGTAGAAAACACGGTGGAATTAGTGATTTAAGTGTTAGAATGGCTGTTGTAAATAGAGGAAAAGCAAATGTTAAAGACATTGTGTTAACAGATAAACTTCCTAATTTAGTGGATTTATATAAAGACTTTGAAGAAGGAACATTAAGACCAAGTTCTATATTAAAACATGAGAAAAAAGGAACCATAATGAAATGGCAAATTAGAACCTTAGAACCTGGTGAAGAAAGAATCATACATTATAAAGTCAAAACAAGATTAAGTATTTTAGGATCATTAAGCTTACCAGTTACAGTAGCTAAATTTAAACAAGGAAACTCTGAAAGAAGTAGAGTAGTTGGTTCTAATAGATTGTTGGTAAGGGCGTAGATTTATATATTCTTATTAAATCCTAAGAAACATGATTCATCACGATCCAAATTTAGCTAGGATGATAGGAATAGAGGACCATGATCCTGATAAGATTATTGTAAATCCTAGATTTTCTGAGTGGGAATGGTTTGTTGCTGAAAATAACGAAAAGGCTTTCGCAATGAACGATGATAGAGATTACCAAAAAGGTGAGGCAAAAAAATTTCGAGAACAATGTCAAGAACATCGTAGATATCATAAAAAACCAGTTCTCTCAGAGACTGTATTCCTATTAACTCATCCATTCTTCACACAAATAAAAAGTATGTGTACACTTGATAAAGGAACAAGAAGAAAAGATGCCACAGATGTTGTACAAAAAACACTCTCTATTTTACTACATGGTTATGATCCTGAAAAAGTAAGTTTTGTAGCAACTGATTCTCCAGATCATTATGCAGTTTTTAGTAGTATTTTACTTGAAAGAGGTTTATTAAGAGATGTTATCTTAACAAATTTTAACAATTCTGAGGCTTTAGAAGAATCTGAATTTGATTTCTATAAAGATAAAACAATATATTGTGCAGGAGGGTATAATGGTGCAATGAGTTGTTTAGGAGGAACCTTTTTTCAAATCTTAAAAAGTAAGCCTGAGTTAAAAAAGGTATTTGCAATTAAAGATCTTATTCTTAACTCTCCTCAAAATGGAGAAGATACTCTAGTTC
>CEQE01123259.1_pt1 | contig 10153 bp, 10 predicted proteins | sample 356201 | NCBI WGS metagenome assembly CEQE01 (sample SAMEA2619970, study PRJEB7988) | marine metagenome | biome: marine biome (ENVO:00000447); feature: mesopelagic zone (ENVO:00000213) & marine oxygen minimum zone (ENVO:01000065); material: "saline water (ENVO:00002010), including plankton...
GGGGGTTCAAGTCCCTCATCGCCCACAACAGGTGAGTCCCTCGGAAATCCCCGTTTATTTGCGAGGTGTACTGTATTTATGAGTCTAACTACGCGTGTCTCATTGAAAAAACTAATTAGGAATGGTTAGGTGTTTAGTAACCTTAAATGACAATATTCAATATGATCGATGACTTATTATATTGTTGCTTATTTATAACATATTACCATCAAAGTTGTTTTATGTAAAAAAAAACATTTGTGTTTACTAATTGATGTTGTCAGTAAATTTCCGGCCTTAAAAAAGCAATTCATATTCAATGGGAGGTAAACAATGCAAAATGGAAAAGTAAAATTTTACAATAAAAAGAAAAGATATGGTTTCATCACTGGAGATGATGGTGTTGATTATTTTTTTCACGAAACAGGACTAACCAACGGTATTTATGTTAGAGATGAAGATAAGGTAGAATTCAATGTAACAGAAACTGATAGAGGGAACAAAGCAGCAGATATCTCACTCATTGATTAGTCAATCATTTGGTGTAATAAAAAAACCCCGCTTAGCGGGGTTTTTTGTTTCTTGGATTTAATTAATAAGTGCAACATTGTATACGTCTCTAAAAAATATCCACCAATCTTTTCTATAAAGAAATCAAACATAAATTCTACATCCAAATTCCCTAGTCAAAAATCTCCCTGTTTTATAATAATCTTTTATCTTATTGAATCATTCGCTAAAATTCTTCAGTCAATGGCGATTTTGACATAAATCTAATTCTTGAATTTAATTGAACATCCAAGCGCTTTAGTAGAGGCTGGATCAATGGATTTTCCTGCAAGCATGTTATCTATAGCATCAGCAAGATAAGTATTTTCAATTTTTTTAGGCTTACTGGCATTATCATCAATAGCACCACGATAAACAAGTTTATCTTTATTATTAAAAAGAAATACGTGCGGAGTGCGTGTAGCACCAAATTTATGCGCAAGATTTGATCCTCGGTCCATAGTATAATAAAAATTATATCCCTTCTCTTCAGCATGAAGCTTCATTTCTTCCATGCTGTCCACTGAATCAAACTGCTTCTCATTTGAATTAACAGCTATCATGCCCACGCCCTTTGATTTATATACATTTTCCAGTTCAACATATCGGTTCTCCCAGGCGATGACCCAAGGACAAGTATTACAAGTAAATATTACAAGTAGACCGCTATCGCCTTTTGCGTCATTGAGGGAAATATTTTTACCGCTTATTCCATCCATTTTTACATCTGCCAATGGCAGGGCAGCCCCCAGTTTTAATTCCTCAGCTGAAAGATTGAAAACAATGAATAATGAGAATACTTTGACCATGTTTTTCATAATTATACCTATGAATTAATTGCTTTGATTATAGCAGACCTGAACCGTGTTTCGGGACGTTCTCCTTCCCAAAAATCTACAATATTTCCGGATGATTTTCCATACACAATCGTAAAAGGAACAGCACCGGTCCATTCCCGGGTAACACCATTTATGAAATTCTGATCTTTTTCATTCTTAATGAATGATTGCCAATCCACACCTTGTTTTTTCAGGAACACTCTTACTTTTTCCCTTTCATCCAGCCAGTTCACACTGATAAAATATACTGAAAGGTTATTTTCATGTTCATGAGCTATATCTACGATCATAGGAAATTCTGCAACGCAGGGTTTGCACCACGTAGCCCAAAAATTCAGCATAACAGCATGATTGGTGTTTTTCGATTGAACAATTTTTTGGATTTCTTCAGATGTGATGTTCTGCAGTTTTATTTTGCTACAACCGCTTAATACTATTAGACTAAAAATAAGAGGTCGTCGTATTATATTATTGTTAATACTCAAACAATGCAATATCCTTTAAGTTTCTCTTTACTGATCTCTCCCTGGTCTGTAATGATATGGTTTACAAGATCTAAATTGACAATGTCACATGAATGTGAAATCAGGGTATAGTCCACCCCGCTGGCATATTGAGACTCTTCTTTCAGATAGAGGTTCTGATTATCCGAAACGGTGGGTGTGATCTCCAAAATCGGAGCAAAAAGATAAATGGGTAATTTGTGAATATAACATTCACTCACAATATTTGATGTGCCGCTGTCACTGACAAATCTTCCATCAGCTGTAATTGCATAAGCTCCGATAAAAAGTTTGGTCACTTTATCAAAAGTATGAATCAGGTCCCACTCGGGTATAACAGTAAATTTAATCTGGTTTTCCTCCATAATCTTAATAACCCGGTTAGTCTTTACAGACTCCTGTCTCAGAATCAGCACTTCAAATTCCTTGCCCATTTTTTTCGCTTCAGGTAATAACAGTTCCACAGGTTCTTCAACGGCATGGAGAACAATAAAATCCCCGTCAGTGATATGGTCAAGACCCTGATTTGCTAATTCCCTCATATCATAATTCAGTCGGGTAATTAAATCTTCAATAATTTCAATGGTGCCTGATTTTTTGACAGATATATTCTTATTCTCGAAATAACTATTTTTTTTCAATTCATGTTCCAAAAGGATAATCAGATTATCAATGGGAAACATACGAGGCTGGCTGTTTGTGATGATTTTACAGACCTCCCTAATCTGGACACGAAACATATCATCCTCGCATTCGAGGAACTTTACTGCTTTAATTATCGCTCTAAGTGTTATTAGGCTGGTTTGGGATGATGAATAAAATTTGACAATATCCCTGAACAGGCTGTCCAAAATTTTCTGATCTATTGTACTCATAATGATAATTTCAGATAGATCAAAAGATACACAGATGACAAAACCAAGGAAATCAGCGTGATTATCAATCCTTTCTTCATAAAGTCTATAAATGATATTTCCACTCCGTATTTTTTAGCAATCCCCACCGAGATAATATTGGCCGATGAACCAATCATCGTAATATTTCCACCTAAACAGGCACCCAGGGCAAGGGCCCACCAAAGAATATTATTTGGGATGGGATTGCTCTCAAGCATCAGCTGGATAATGGGTATCATGGTGATGGTAAAAGGAATGTTATCCAGAAATCCCGAGGCAATTCCCGAAACCCATAAAACCATTAACACAATAACGTAGGGATTGTCACCAACATTCATAAACACGTTATGAGCAATCCAATCAATCACACCGTATTCCTCCAGCGCTCCCACCAGAATGAAAAGTCCTGTAAAAAATAATAGAGTACTCCATTCCACTTCTTCCAATACATGCTCCACATTTGCTTTGGATATAATTAATAATATCATTGCCATCCCAAGTGCTACAACTCCCGGAGCCATCCCTGTGAGCGTCTGGGTGACAAAAAGAAGAATGGCAAGCATGAGGCACGCTATACTTTTAATCATCAGGTTTTGATCAACCCTTACATTCGAAAATTCAAATCGAATTTTCTCCAAGAGAAGCTCCACTGAAACTAATTTTACCATACTGGTGTTTATGGGTTTGAACTCGACTCTGTTAATGTACCAGATGTATCCGAGCACAATAATAAATATTGGGATGACCACAGGTGTCAAATTCACAATAAATTGATTAAATGAGAGCCCAACCTTAGACCCAATGATCACATTCGGTGGGTCTCCTATAAGCGTTGCGGTTCCGCCTACATTTGAAATAATCGCTTGGCTTAGTACATAATTTTTGGGGTTCAATCCCATTCCGCGGGTGAGTTCAATAATAATAGGAATAACAATTAGGACAGTGGTTACGTTATCAAGAAAGGCGGACATAAGAGCCGTAACAACTGAAAATAAACACAAAATCTTTACGGGGTTCCCTTTGGTGAATTCAGCTATTCTTACAGATATAATTGTGAAAAATCCCGATTGTTTAATCAAATTCACAAGAATCATCATTCCTGTAAGAAGCATAAGTGTTTCAAAATCAATAAATTCAACCGCTTGGTGTTCAGTAAGGACATGGGAAACGACAAGAACACCAACTCCTGCAAGGGCTGCGGCTGCTTTATTTACCAAATCAAATGTTATGGCAATATAAACGACCAAAAATACGATGATGGGAATGAAAGCGCTGGAGTGTTCCATGATGTACTTTAGTTCTATTTAGACAAGTGGATTTTGAATATCAATTCTTTTGTACAACCAAAACGGGGCAGGGCGCTATGTTTGAGATCCCCTCATCAATGGAATCCATAATCCGGGACCTAAAATTAGTCTGTTTCCTATGTCCAAGAATAATCAGATCTATATCGTGGGCATATTTATTTATTATTTTGGATATACTTTCACCATATTCAATAATGATTTCAATATCATCCAAAATATTCTCAAAACCATATTTAATAAATCTGTCTTGAATATCAGCTTTGGTCAACTTTTGGTCAACAGCACCCTTCGGCTGGCTCAAGGCAGGTTGATTTACGTGGATTGCAATTAAATGTGCGTTAAACTTTTTAGCGTACAGAGCGGCTTGTTTTATAACTGGTCGTTCGTCTCCTCGTGCAGCCAGTGCTACCATTATTCTATATGGTACAGAAATCATTCGGGAAATTAAAATATTTTATCTCTAAGGATATACAAAATTTAAATAGTAATATTTTTTCTGGACCTTTAAAAAATTAAATTAAATGTACTCAAGGATTATTTAGAATAATAAAAAAGGGGGAAGGTTACAGATGAAATAATTTAGAAGGAGAAATGTTTGTAATTTTCAGTATATTATAAAGTTTACTAAACAGCAAAAATACACCCTGGAAAGATGTTAGGTGTGTTTTCCCTTAAAATTTTACAATAGAAGAATATATTACGTGAACTTTAAATTGCTGTTTTCATTGGTAGTCTTGTTGATAAAGATAGAGTAAACTTTGAAAATAATTTTTAATGTACTAATTAGAAAGGAAAATAGTGGCTAAGGAAAAACCCATCACCATTGATGGTATCATAAAGGAAGCGCTTCCAAGCTCCATGTTTCGTGTAGAAATCGAAATCGGAGGTGAAAATCATGAGGTTCTAAGTTATGTATCCGGAAAAATGAGAAAATACTTTATAAAAATCCTTCCCGGGGATATGGTCACACTTGAAGTGTCTCCTTATGATTTATCCAGAGGGAGAATTATCTTTCGCCATAAATAAAAGTCTGAAAAATCCACTATTTCAATAAAAAGTGGGGTGGTAGGTGATATCGCTCGCTTCTTTCAATCCAAATCTATTTTAACAACCGAAGGACATACCGTATTTTTACAAATTTGTTATTAAACTGACGAATTGACCGGTATCATTAGAATAAAAATTTCATTGTATTCATTCTCCTTTAAATAATTCGATATAGTTAGTTAACATATTAGATTGAATATGACCTTTTCCAAAAAACTTGAAAAAGAGGAAATCAATGCTTTGCCGTTGGAGGCTTATGGTGGCAAAATATTTGTAATCAACACATCTCGGGATGTTAAATCTTTCTGTGATCTTCTTCAGAAGGAAAATATTCTAGGTTTTGACACGGAAACTCGACCTACATTTCAAAAAGGAGTGCACCATTTTCCCTCACTCATTCAACTTGCAGGGGAAAAAGCAGTATTTATTTTTCAATTGTCTCAGGTTGGGTTTTGTAAACCCTTAAAACGCATCCTGTCTAACAAAAACATTCTCAAGTGTGGTGTAGCAACAGGGTATGATTTATCTGAATTAAACCAATTGAGTCCATTTTCCCCAAGAGGATTTATTGATTTGGGCGAACTTGCCCGCAGGGCATCAATCCCTCATCATGGTCTTCGTGGATTAACGGCATATTTTTTGGGCTTTCGGATTTCTAAACAGGCACGAACAACAAACTGGAATCAAAAAACACTAAGCAAAAAACAAATTTTCTATGCTGCCACAGATGCCTGGGTAGGGCGGGAATTATATTTCAAATTTCGAGATGAAAAATTAATTTAACTAATCCGTCAGAGGGGGGGGATATTTTATGTTAGGGTTGTTTCAATGCATAAAATATTCCTTTAATAAAATATATATTAGAGCTTTTAACTCACATATAATGATATTTGGGAGGCTGTTGTTTTTGCAGGTGAATGTCGAATTCTCCTGGTCATGGTGTCCATGGCTATAATATCATTTGGGGGAATGGTGTTTGCAATTTTGACGACATCTGTGGTACCAGTAATATATTCTTGGAAAAAGGGAATCCACCTAAAATAAATAATCTATAGTATTGTTTCCTTAAGTTTTACGGTGCTGGAAAGTGACTCGTCTATTTTCAGGTAGATTTATACGACAATAAATGTTAAGACTTAAGGTGTTCAAATATAGCGTATTTATCATTTATTTTGGAATATGCATTAAATCCATATTGTCTAATAACGGAACAAACAAAATTTATCTTATATTAAATTAAGGAGAGAGACTCTCTACTCCTTAAATAAAAGCCCCGATAAACGGGGCTTTTTGATTTCACTCCAAAGACAGTTTGCTATTCATCAGATTTGTTTCTGCTCAACTGAATATGTTTGGATATATAATCACTGAAATGATAGTATTTAAACTTATAAAACACCTGTTCTTAACTAACTCATGAATATTAAAATAATAATTGCCATTTCATCTGTGTTGATAGTCCTTAATAATTGTACAGGGCCAATATCAACCATAGTACATGGGGACCTCAAATTTCACGTACGTTATTTAGCCTCCGATGAGCTACAAGGGCGGTTCCCTGGTACCAATGGAAGCCGAAAAACAGCAGAATACATCCGCAATCAGTTTAAAATATCAGGGCTCACTCTGTTGGAAGATGATGGTTTTCAATATTTTGATGTTATAACTGATGCAACTTTGGGGTATAATAACAACTTAACTATTGACCAATTCAATTTCTCTGTAGAAAAAGATTTTATTCCCTTATCCTTTTCGCAAAGCACTACTTTAAAAGCCCCCATAGTATTTGTAGGCTATGGATTTAATTTCCAAAATGACAGCCTTTCTTGGAATGATTATTTAAACACAGATATTACCGGAAAGTGGGCACTAATTTTAAGAGGTGCTCCTGACGGTAATAATCCTCATGGGGCCTACGCAAAACACAGCTCATTGCGGAAAAAAGTAATGATTGCCAAAGACCATTCTGCTGGTGGTGTCATTTTTACATCAGGGGTGAAGTTTGACTTAAGTGATGATTTAGTCCCCCTTCTATATGACCATAGTCAAACCAATGTCACTATCCCCGTAATACACGTAAAGAGAAGCGTTGCGGATTTCCTTTTTCGGAAGATTGGCATGAATTTATCTTCCTTAGAAGATAACATAAATCTTACAAAGGAAATGTTCAAATCGGTGGATCTGAAACAGACCATTACTGTTACAACTGATGTGACATATAAAAAGGTGCAAACCCAAAATATTGTTGGACGACTTCCGGGAAGCAATGAACAGTTGCGAGATGAGTCCATCGTAATTGGAGCTCACTATGATCATTTAGGATTTGGTGGAAAACACTCCGGATCCCGAAGACCTGATAATAATGAGATTCACAACGGTGCAGATGATAACGCATCCGGAGTTTCAGTAATGATGAAACTGGCTGAAGAATTCTCGAAAAGTCATAGCAATAATAGAAGCCTGGTTTTCGTTGGGTTTGGCGCTGAAGAAATGGGACTTTGGGGATCAAAATATTTTGTAAAGAGCAATATTATTGATAATGATAATATTCAGATTATGATAAATATGGATATGGTGGGACGTTTGGATAAAAAAGAGAAAATAATCAGTATTGGTGGAACACATACAGCTGTCGGACTTGAATCAGAAATTGAAACCATTATTTCTAAAAGCAATCTGAAACACTCTTTTTCACCGGAAGGATATGGGCCCTCGGATCACTCCAGCTTTTATGTGAGCGATATCCCTGTCCTGTTTTTCTTTACAGGAGCTCACAGTGATTATCACACACCGGAAGATGACGCAGAAAAAATTAATTATAGAGGAATGAAATCTATTTCCCAATTAATTTATTCCATTGCAGATCATTTTTCAATCATGGATGAACGGCTTGTCTTCCAGGAAGCGGGTCCAAAAATACAGGAAGAACGCCAGCGATTTAAGGTGACACTGGGCATTATGCCGGATTACACCTATTCAGAAACAAGGGGACTTCGGATTGATGCTATCCTGAAAGACAAGCCCGCATTTAATGCGGGTCTTGAAGACGGAGATATTATCATTGAAATGAATGGTGGCTCCGTGGATGATATTTATGAATACATGCATCGGTTGTCGGGGTTTAATCGAGGAGATGAAGTGGAAGTGAGGGTCATGCGGGGGAAAAACGAAAAAACTGTAACAGTAAATTTTTAGATTAAATACTTTCCGGGTTCCATTCAATGAAAAATAACTCTATACTAAAACTGATTGGATTATTTTTTTATTTAATAATCATAAGCGGATGCGAAAAAAACAAATCCTTTTCCCTTGCTGGAGCAAAACAATTAACAGTTAACGGAGATAACGGTGAAGCGTATTTCTCTTCTAATAATACGCATTTAGTTTTTCAGTCCAAACGACATGGTGATGAGTGCGATAAAATTTATACCATGACAAGTGAGGGCACGAATCTCCAGGAATTCCCTGTAACTGATGGCGCTTTTACCTGTTCCTACTACGCTCTGGATGACGAAACAATCTTCTTTTCATCCACGCTTCATGATGGTCCAGATTGTCCTGAGGTGTATAGGCATCCAAATCCTCACAAATATATCTGGCCCCTCCGGAACTTTGAAATTTATAGTATAGATAAAAACAATGTATTGAAAAAACTTACCCATTATCCGGGATATAATGCCGAAGCTACCGTTCATCCCGTGGAAGAGAAAATCGTTTTTACATCTTTACGTGATGGAGATATCGATCTCTATGAAATGAATTATGATGGGACAGATGTTACCCGCATCACCCAAGAATTTGGTTACGACGGTGGGGCTTTTTACTCGCCGGATGGAAAAAAACTTGTGTGGAGAGGATGGTATCCTGAAACTGAATCAGAAAAAAAACAATGGATGAAAAATCTAAAAAACCGATACATTGAAGCTGTTCCTTTGGATATTTATGTTGCAAACAGGGACGGCTCTCATAAAATCAGGCTGACAGACAACAGTGCTACCAACTGGGCTCCCTCTTGGCATCCAAATGGTGAATATATAGTCTTTTCATCCAACATGGATGACTGGAATTCCGAGCACAACACTTTTGGCCACAATTTTGAATTATATGTGATACATATTAAAACTAAGGATTTACAGCGCCTTACCTACAATGACACCTTTGACTCTTTTCCGGTATTCTCAAAAGATGGTGGAGAACTGGTTTTTTCTTCAAATCGAAATGCTGAAAACCCAAGACAGACTAATATTTTCATTTCTGAGGTTGTGGTAGGTTTAAGATAATTTATTTTATCAATCTTTATACTTATCAATAATTGCTATTTCTTCAATCCTACCTTGGAAATATCCATTATAAACATTTTCAGCTAACCATTTTTCTTCCGGTTCAATTTCAGAGCGGGTGATTCTTTTCCACCAGCATTTCTTACTGCTGTCCCAGAAATAGTTTCTGGCTTTTAATATATCTTTTGTTTCAAAAGGACTCCTTATGGCAGATATTTTATAATACGAAATCATGGATTTTTCTATGAGTTCAAGCACCGGATTATTGTCAGAATAAATATCATGAGTGAGGAGGTGAACTAATGCATCCACATCATTCATTGCCCGGTGAGAATCGTAATAAAAACCGTGCCAAATACACAGCAGTTCCTGTTTGGTGTTTTTAAAACCTCTTGACATCCAATCAATATCATTTATCGAACAGGCCCATAATTTCCCCTGTGATTCAGGGAGAGCCCTATCAAGGAAGGCTCTGTCAAAGCTTGCGTTGTGCGAAACTATCAATTCCGTAGAACCAAAAACACCCTTTACCATATCCCAGTCAATATGTTTTCCTGCAATCATTTCATCGGTTATACCGTTTATGGAAAATGCTTCTTTAGATATGGGTATCCCGGGGTCGTTAAATGACTCGTATTGACCATTGATCGATACAATTTCTCCTGATCGTTCATTGATAGAAACAGACTTTACTGCAATTTCAACTATTCCGTCATCCTGTCTGTTCTTCCCGGTGGTCTCAACATCCAGGAA
>CEQE01098811.1_pt1 | contig 10144 bp, 10 predicted proteins | sample 356201 | NCBI WGS metagenome assembly CEQE01 (sample SAMEA2619970, study PRJEB7988) | marine metagenome | biome: marine biome (ENVO:00000447); feature: mesopelagic zone (ENVO:00000213) & marine oxygen minimum zone (ENVO:01000065); material: "saline water (ENVO:00002010), including plankton...
ACACTTCGTCTGATCCGAACCAGCCCGCCGAGCGTTGGGCCAACATCAGGGACCTTCGTGTCCGATGCCTCGACTGGGGAGGAGACGGCCCGCCTGTAGTCGCGCTGCACGGACTCGCATCATCAGCCCATTGGTACGACCTCGTTTCGCCGCTGCTTCGCCACACGTATCGCGTCATCGCTCCCGATCAGCGCGGACACGGCCAGACAACCCAGGCGCCTGACGGTTACGATTGGGCGTCGCTGTCGCTCGACGTGATCGGCTTGATGGACAGCCTCGACATCGAGCGGTTCGCCGTGTTGGGCCACTCCTGGGGCGGCAACGTCGCGATCAACCTGGCCGCGAAACACCCCGACCGGATATCGGCGCTGGTGATGATCGACGGCGGATTCTTCGGCGGCCGGTCTCGCGTAACATCCAATTACGAGGAGTTCAGACAACGTGCCGCGCCCAGGGACGTCTCCGGCACGCTTCAAGAACTGATGGATCGGTTCAGCAAGCAGTTGAGTCTTTGCTGGAATCCCGACATCGAACGCATCGTGCAGACAATGGTGTGGGAAGACGAAGACGGCCAGATGCACGACATCCTGACGCCGGAGAACCACTCCCAGGTCATGCACGCGATGTGGCACGAGCCCGCCTCAGAGGCGTGGCCGCACATCACATGCCCTACACTCATCGTGGCGGCGGGTCCGACGCCAGAGCGCGCGGACAGTCCGATGGCGCAGATGAAACGAGAGCGCGTCGCCGCGGCCCACGAGGCGATCGCGGGCAGCCAAGTGCATTGGGTGCCGGAGACGATCCACGACATCGGCTACCACAAGCCCAACGAGCTCGCTGAGGTCATCGACGAGTTTCTATCCGGAGTCAGATCTTAACGCCGGTCCGCCACTCAATCTGGCACCGTCACCCAGGCAACGACCCGAGGCACGTCGCCGATGACGCGGGTTGTGTGACCTTGGCCGGTCATGTCTTCGCAGAAGGTTACCTGACCCGGCCCGAAGCGAAACAGCGTGCCGTCGCCCAGACCGATCTCGCCCTCGCCAGCCAACGTGATGACGTACTGACGTTGCGGGGCATGATGCCAGTCGGAGAAGCTGCCGGGTTGAGACACCCTGAAGACGACGCCTTTGGCATCGTGGATGGTCGTCCAATCCGGGTGGTCGTCGAGTTCAATGTGTTCGATATGAGACTGGCCGTCGTCTCCCGCGTACAATCTGGCAAAAGGCATTCTTGTTTCTCCTTAGAATCGACCCGTGAACGGCCGGGCTCGCGGGTTTTCGCATTGTTCGGACCGAACTATGGAAGACAGGTGTGGTTCGACAGGTTCAGTACGAACGGAAATTACACATCTCACACCATTCGCCCTGAGCCTGTCGAAGGGTCGCCCACACTCGCGATTGGCCAGGCGCGCGTGCGAGGGTTTGCGGCTCCGCTACGCGTATTTGCCCGTCGCTTGTGCCGCGGTGCCCTCGAGGCCTTTCTCCATTCGCTCCAGCCGGGTCTCGTAAGGCCAGGTGCGATTGAGATCGTCCTGCACGTCGATCTTGAGTCTGCCTAACGTTTCGATCTCGATCTCCAGGGTGTCGCCGCCCATGATCGCGATCAGACCTCGGTGATTCGTGCCGGTGGCGATCACGTCGCCAGCGTCAAGCGAGTGCACGGACGTGACCCACTCGATCACGCGCGGGAGCTGGTGAGCCATGTCGTCGGTGTTGAAGTTCTGCCTCAGTTCGCCATTGGTCCAAGACTGAATCTGAAGGTTCTGCGGGTCAGCGAACTCGTCAGGGGTGACGAGGAATGGGCCCATCGGCGCGAACGTCTCGCGAGATTTCATCTGGTAAAAGGGCGTGACTCCCCGGGCGGAGCCGTCGAGGAAATTCATGTACCCGAAGATGTAGTCGAACGCGTCTTCAGCCTTGACGTTTGAGGCGTGTTTGCTGATGACCAGTGCCATCTCGGCTTCGAATTCGAAGATGGTCGCGGGAACGTCGGGAAGCACGACGGTGTCGCCGTTCCCAATGACCGCGTTCGGCGACTTGTGGAACGCGTTGATCGCAGCGGGCTCGTCACGTGTGCCGTCCTCCATGTAGTTGACGGCCATCGCGACGATGTTGTGAGGCTTGGGGATCGGCGACCGCAGCCTGACGCTGTCCAGAGCAACACCGGGGCCCTGGTCGGCGGCGTTTTGTATCGCGGCTCTATACTGCGAGAAGTTCGTTATGACTCCGTTGATGAGGTCTTGCGGAGACAGATGCGGAACGTCGCTCACCGCGCCTGACACGTCCACAATCGAGTCGCTCTTCACCACACCCAGCGTGAAATCGTTGAAAAATGCCAGCTTCATCGTGCTGCTCCTGCCTCTCTGAATTATTGAGTTGTTGCCGTTGGTCGCTTACACGTCGAGAGGACCGCCGTTGCTAGGCCCGCTACCCTTCGTTGCTCTCGTGCATCACGTCGCGCTTTCGCTTGAACGCGCCCCAACCCTCTTGTGTGAGCCGGTCCAGGCGTTCTTTCGCCGTTGCATCGTCTCGAGTTCCGCTCGCCACGGCCTCGAGGCTCTCGTCGTCTCTATATGCCAACGCTTCCTGGAATCCGGCCAGCTCGTATGCGCGATTGACCAGCATCTTGTTCAAGCGCACCGTCGTCTGTGGAAGCGACGCCAGTTTTCGCGCCATGGTCTCCGCCTCTTCGATCAGGCTTTCGGTCGGCACGACTCGATTCACGAGACCGATCTCGCGAGCTTCTTCGGCGCCGAATTGATCGCCCAACATCAGGATCTCTTTGGCGCGTTTCAAACCGACCAGAAACGGCGTGATGAGCACTGGCGGCGGGAAACCGTGACGTATCTGAATCTCGCCGAATCGGGCGTCCTCGGCGGCAATGGTGAAGTCGCAGACGCCGGCGAGCTCGCACCCCTGCCCCACCGCGTGTCCTCGCACGGCGGCGATCACGGGTTTGGGAAACGACCAGATGCGCAACTGGACATCCATGCCGCTCGGGGCGGGATCGTCGTCAGGGTACATCGACGCGTACAGGTCGCCGCCAGCCGTGAACGCTCTGCCGGCGCCGGTGAGCACCACCGCTCTGACATCGTCATCGGCCTCTGCCGTGTCCAGCGCCCGTCCGAGCAGCCGTAGGATGTTCTTATTCATCGCGTTGAGCACGGTCGGGCGGTTCATCGTAACGACCGCGAAGCCCTCCTTCTTCTCGTACAAGACGTCATCGGGGCCGGGCGGCGGTATCTCGATGCCGTCCGGAGTCTTCTTGATTTCGGTCATGGGCGTTCCCTCATCAGGTGACTTCGGGCGTGAGGCAGTTTCGGGCGAATTGTACACTATGAGGCGCCGCCGAGGGACCGAAGGGACCGTAGGGGCTCAAGAGGCGGATGATCGTGGGAGATTACGGCATCCGATGCCCTATCCAGGCGGCAATGCTGCCCGCCTGCGTTGACCAACTCCGCGGTCAGGTAGTAACTTGCCACCGCGCCACATTGAAATCCGACGGAGGGCATTTCAACATGAGCAACCTGAAGATCAGGGACGTCCGCGTCATCACGACAGAGCCTGACGGGATCAGGCTTGTGATCGTCAAGGTCGAAACCAACGAGCCCGAGCTATACGGCGTGGGGTGCGCCACGTTCACCCAAAGGCCGACGGCGGTCGTAGCCGCGGTCGACGACTACCTGCGCCCGTTCTTGATCGGCAAGGACCCTGCCGACATCGAGGATGTCTGGCAGTCGTCGTACGTCTCGTCGTACTGGCGCAACGGTCCGGTGCTCAACAACGCCCTCAGCGGCGTCGACCAGGCGTTGTGGGACATCAAAGGCAAGCTCGCGAACATGCCCGTCTACGACCTGTTGGGAGGCAAAGCGCGCGACGCCGCGGCGGTCTACGTCCATTCGAGCGGGCGTGATCCGCAGGAGGTCGAGGACAAGGCGCGTGCGTTCATCGAGGACGGGCATCACTACATCCGTGTCCAGACGGAGACGCCCGGGTACGCCACCTACGGCACACATGGCGCTCATCCCGATGTGGGGTTGCAAACCGGACCGCGTGTCGTCACCGACAGGGTCGAAGATGCCGACCCCGACACGCTCTACGCTCACCCCGCTGGGATCTTCGAGCCCCGGCCTTACATGAAATCCGCCGTGGCTCTGTTCGATCACATGCGGTCGACCATCGGCTGGGACATCGAATTGCTGCACGACGTGCACGAGCGCATCCCTCCGATCATGGGCGTCGAGCTGGCCAAAGAGGTCGAGGGGCACAGACTGTTCTTCCTCGAGGACCTGTTCGCGCCGGAAGACAACGACTACTTCCGAATCGTTCGACAACAAACCAGCACGCCACTGGCCATGGGCGAGTTGTACAACAACCCTCACGAGATCGTCCCGATGATCAAGGACAGGTTGATCGACTTCATCCGCGTCCACATCTCGCAAATCGGGGGCCTCACTCCAGCCCGCAAGCTCGCCGCACTGTGCGAGGCGTTCAACGTCCGAACCGCATGGCACGGACCAGGCGACACCTCACCGGTCGGCCATGCGGCGAACCTGATGCTCGACCTCAACTGTTGGAACTTCGGCATCCAGGAGTACGCGATTTTCGGAGAGCGGACCAAAGAGGTGTTTCCGGGATGCCCCGAGGTCCGTGACGGCTACATGTGGCCCAATGGCCAGCCGGGACTCGGCATCGACGTCGACGAGGGGTTGGCCGCCAAATACCCCTTCCGCGAACGGGCCTACGGCGGCGCCTGGGGCGCTGTCCGGCGGGCGGACGGCGGCGTCGTGAGACCGTAGATTGGCGGCGTGCCTGGCCAGAGGATATAATTGTCCCGCCGACCGGCAGCGCGATGAGAAAGCCTCGTGAGGAAACAACGATTGGCGAGCAGAATCGACTTCAATTGCGACATGGGCGAGAGCTTCGGAATGTACACGATGGGCTTCGACGACGAGGTCATCAAGCACATCACTTCCGCGAACATCGCCTGCGGCTTCCACGCTGGCGACCCAAACTGGATGCGCACGACCGTCGATCTCGCCGAACAGAACGGAGTCGGAATCGGTGCGCACCCAAGCTTCCCGGACCTGAGCGGGTTCGGTCGCCGAAACATGAACGCCACGCCCGCTGAGGTCAGGAACGACGTGGTGTATCAGATGGGGGCCTTGCAGGCTTTCACCTCGGCCAAGAAGCTTCAGCACGTCAAACCCCACGGCGCCATGTACAACATGGCGGTGGACGACGAGTCGCTGGCGGCTGCGATATGCGAAGCGGCGCTGGAGGTCGATTCCGACATCGTGCTGCTGGCACTGGCCGGGTCGCGGTGGATCGGAGTCGCGAAAGACGCCGGACTACGCGTGGCCAGGGAGATCTTCGCCGACCGCGCCCTGAACCCGGACGGCACGCTCGTGTCGCGCTCGTTAGAAGGCTCGGTGATCCACGACACGAACGAAGTTGTCGAGCGGAGTCTGCGCATGGTCACCGAGGGCAAGGCCGTTGCCATCTCCGGCGAGGTCATCGACGTGGAGGCTGACAGCCTTTGCCTGCACGGCGACACGCCCGGCGCGGTGGAGATGGCCAAAGCCCTCAACGCCGCACTACGCGCCGAGGGCGTCGAGATACTCCCGCTTGGCGAACTCGTATGAGGGACCAATGAACGGAAACCCAACTATCATGCCGGTTGGAGACAAAGCGCTCCTGATCGAATTCGGCGACTCCATCGACCCGGCGATCAACCGTCGCGTTCACGACCTAGCGGCAAGCATCGAAGCTGCCGATGTCCCAGGCGTGCTGGAAATGATCCCGACCTACCGATCTCTGCTCATCTCGTACGACCCTATGACCACGTCGCCCGGCGTGCTTGGCGAGGCGGTGATGGACCGTCAAGAGCCTGACTCCGGCATTATCGCTCAACCCACCAAGGTCGTTTACATCCCGACGCTGTACGCCGGCGAATACGGACCGGACATCGAGTTCGTCGCTCGGAACAGCGGGCTGTCGCAGGATGAGGTCATAGACATCCACTCCGGCGCCGATTACCTGGTGTACATGATGGGGTTCAGCTCAGGTTTTCCTTACCTGGGCGGGTTGGACGAACGTCTCACGACCCCGCGGCTGGACAGCCCGAGGACCGAGGTCCCGGCAGGGTCCGTGGGCATCGCCGAGACGCAGACCGGCGTGTATCCGCTGGCCAGCCCCGCTGGATGGCGCCTGATCGGCAGAACCCCTGTCAGGCTCTTCGACCCCGATCTCGACCCGCCCGCTGTGATTCATGCGGGCGACCACGTACGGTTCGTGCCGCTGAGCGGTCCCGACGAGTTCCAGCGAATCGAGCGTCAGGTCCAAGATCGCGCGTACACCGTCACCATTGAGGAATCGTCATGAACGAGGCAATCCTGGAGATACAGAGCGCCGGATTGCTCACGACGGTCCAAGACCTCGGCCGCACCGGATACCAACGATTCGGCGTAGCCGTCGCCGGGGCCGTCGACGCCACTGCCTTGCGCGTCGCCAACATCCTCGTTGGAAACCGAGAGGGCGCCGCGAGTCTGGAGATCACGGCGTTGGGGCCAAAGGCCGTGTTCTTGTCGGACACCGTGATAGCAGTAACCGGCGCCGACCTGGGAGCGTTGATCGACGGCCAATCCATCGCACGCTGGCAGAGCGTGTCGGTTGTCAGCGGTAGTGTGCTGGAGTTCAGCGGTCCGTCCGACGGAATGCGGGCGTATCTGGCTCTGGCCGGCGGAATCGACGTGCCGGTTGTCATGGGCAGCCGGGCCACGTTCGTCCCCGGAGGTCTCGGCGGTTTCGACGGCAGAGCACTGGCGCCCGGCGACGTGGTGCGGGCGCTGCCCACGGCCAACACCAACGGCCTCCGAGGTCCAGGGCTTCCGGAAGACATCGTACCTCCCGTGTACGGAAAAGAACACGAAGTTCGGGTGGTTCTCGGTCCGCAGGAAGCCGCATTCACGACAACTGGGGTTTCGACCTTCCTGTCGTCGCCATATGCGGTGACGGCTGAATCCGACCGAATGGGATGCAGGCTGGAAGGTCCCGTGATCGAGCACGAGTCCCGTCCCGACATCGTATCGGACGCGACCGCGCTCGGTTCCATACAGACGCCGGGCAACGGTCAACCGATCGTCTTGTTGGCGGACCGCGGCACGACGGGCGGCTACCCGAAGATCGCCACCGTCATCAGCCCGGACATCGGACTCCTCGCCCAGGCCATGACCGGAGACACCGTCCGATTCACGGCGGTCACAGTCGGCCAAGCCCACGACATATTGCGCGAGCAAGAGGCGATGATCGCCGAGATCAAACAATCCGTTGGCGTGGATCGATCCGGATCGTTCTCTGTCGCCGCCGAAGGACGTTCACGGGCAGTGGTGACCGAAACCGGCGATCCGGTGGCGCGAGCGGAGCTCACCGCTGCCGGGCGCCGCACCGTTGTCAGGCCGGTGTCCGTCACTGTCGACGGGCAGGCGTTCGAATTCGAGATAGAAGTGAAACACGACGCCTGATCGAGTGCCCGATCTGGAAATGTATCGAAATCAGGAGAGACATATGAGCAAGCGAATTGCGATCTTCGGCGCTGGCGCCGCGGGCAGCTACATCGGGGCGTTCCTCACTCGCGAAGGGCACGACATCACGTTGATCGACATGTGGGGCGAACACGTCGAAGCGATGCGTGAGAACGGCCTCAGGGTCTCGGGTTCCCAGGGCGACTTCACGGTCCCCGTCAACGCGCTGCACCTATCAGACGCGATGCAGATCCAGGGCAAGTTCGACATCGCGTTCCTCGCCATGAAGAGCTACGACACGGAGTGGTCCGCGCATTTCCTGAAGCGTCTCATCGCCTCCGACGGCGTCGTCGTCGACTCTCAAAACTGCATGAACGACCAGCTCATCGCATCGATCGTCGGGTACGGACGCGAGGTCGGGTGTGTGATGTCCGGAATCACCGTCGCCCTCTGGGAGCCTGGACATGTGACACGAGGAGGCCAGCCGGGCCACACTGTCTTCCGCGTCGGCGAGCTCCACGGCAAGATCACACCCAGAGTCGAGGAGATCGTCGAGATCCTCTCATGCATCGACGGCGCCATCGCAACCGAGAACATCTGGGGAGAGCGCTGGTCGAAGCTCACGACCAACTCCAGCGGCAACCCCGTCGGCGCGATGACGGACTTGGGGTCCTACGGCGTAGCGTCAAACTCGGACGCGCGAAGAATACAGATCAACATCTGCAAAGAATCATGCCAGGTCGCGCTGGCTCAGAACTATCGTGTCGAGCCGATCCGCGGTATCGCGGCGGAGACCTACGCGAAGGCCGACGACGGCGGGGTCTACGAGGAACTGGACGCCAAGTTCCAGCCCGGACCCGCTGGCGGCGCCGACTGGAAGTCATCGATGGGCCAGGATGTCTTGAAGGGCCGCCATACCGAGGTAGAGTTCATGAACGGCTACATCTCCGCCCAGGGCCGCGCATCCGGCGTCCCGACCCCGATCAACGACGCGATCGTGCAGATCGTCAGCGAGATCGACTCTGGAACGCGTAAGCCAAGTCCAGAGAACATCGCGGCGGTCCTTCGGATGGCGGGAATGGCGTGATTGTGGCGGCGCCTCGATGTGGCTTGGCCGTGAACGGTCAGAGCACCTGCTCGATACACGGTGGCCGGCGGCCTTGGTCTTTAGGCCGAGCCTGGTTTGGCATCGGCTTAGCCGTGAACAGCCAGAGCACCTGCTCGATACACGGTGGCCGGCGGCCTGTGTCTTCAGGCCGAACTTGCTCGTCATCTGGCCTCGTAGCTACGGACATCGACCACGCAAAGTCGCCACAGCAACCTCGCCATTCTGATTCCTTCCGCCTAAGGCGGAAGGAATCTCGTCGGAATCGGAAGACGTGTGTCTGTCGGAGACCAGATGCTTCGCTTCGCTCAGCATGGAGTGGGGGCACCCGCCCAACACACGGCGAACGGTGGCCTCGGCCTTCAGGTCGAGTTTGCTCGTCATCTGGTCTCGTAGCTACGGACATCGACCACGCAAAGTCGCCGCAGCAACCTCGCCGTTCTGAGTCCGTCCGCCTTAGGCGGAAAGAATCTCGCCGGAAACGGAGAACGTGTGTCTGTCGGAGACCAGATGCTTCGCTTCGCTCAGCATGGAGTGGTAGCACCCGCCCAACACACGGCGAACGGTGGCCTCGGCCTTCAGGCCGAGCCTGGCGCACAGCACTCGCATGAGCGAACTGCTTACGGAGCTCGCACATTGGACTGACGGGTTTGCCCAGAGCGATTGGTCGTCGGTCCTGTTGTTTCTGCTCGCTTTCAGCGAGTCCATTTTCTTCCCGATTCCTCCTGACCCATTGCTGATAGCCATCGGGATCGCGAAGCCCGGATCAGCCATATGGCTAGCCGGTTTGGTTACGGCAGGGTCGGTCGCGGGGGCGGTCGTCGGTCACACTCTGGGGAACAGGCTCGGCAGACCGGTGCTCAACAGGTTCGTGTCGGACAACAAACTGGGATACGCGGAGTCGCTTTTCGAAAAGTTTGGCGTATGGGCCATCATCATCGCCGCGTTCACGCCAATACCGTACAAGGTGTTCGCCATACTCGCTGGAGTCATGAAACTGCCGATTCGTCCGTTTCTGCTCGCGTCGTTGATCGGGCGCGGAGCCAGGTTTTTCCTGATCGGGGTGTTGATATACATCTTTGGCGAGTCGATCCAGACCTTCTTCGACGACTACTTCATGTGGATCACGATCGCGGTCGGGCTCGGGATCGTCGCCGTCGTCGCGGCCGCTTTCGCCCTGAGTCGAACGCGGAGGGCCAAAGGCGCGGAGCGTTAATGGACCCTCCGAGCCGCGGAGACATCTGGTCGACGTCACAAGCGCAAAACCTCTGTCGTACCCACATCGAAGCTCAGCCTGTTCTACACGACGCGCTTTTGTTGTAAACTGTGGACGCCCTTCGCGGGGCGGGGGTCGTCTCGCAGGGTTGCGAACCTTCGAGAGACGACACAAATGCTGGTCCGCGTGACGGCAGTTCTGATCGAATTCAATTAACAGGAGGTATCATGACAGACTCATTGACAGACAAAGTGGCGATTGTCACCGGCTCAGGCGGAGGCATTGGTCGGGGAGTCGC
>CEQE01148634.1_pt1 | contig 10139 bp, 10 predicted proteins | sample 356201 | NCBI WGS metagenome assembly CEQE01 (sample SAMEA2619970, study PRJEB7988) | marine metagenome | biome: marine biome (ENVO:00000447); feature: mesopelagic zone (ENVO:00000213) & marine oxygen minimum zone (ENVO:01000065); material: "saline water (ENVO:00002010), including plankton...
CGGCCATCAGGAGACCAGCGGGGTGCGCCTCCCCCGGCGGTGGAGACAACCGACTTGCCCGCATCGACGTTGGGATAGGGCCGCACGTAGACTTCGAATTGGCCGGACTCGTCGGAGCTATACGCAAGCCATCGCCCGTCCCGTGAGACTGAAGGAAAATCCGCAACGTGATCTGTTTGCACGATCAATTCCACGCCCGTCTCCTGCCCCGGGGCGAGGACACCGATGTCACAATTCGTTCGCCCAATATCGCACTCATAGAGTACGCCGTGTCGGCGTACAACTTGCCACCGTGGTCCTCTTCCGCTGGTCAGTTGACGAGCCGCACCCGTGCCGTTCGCAGCCTTCGACCAGATGTTCCCATCCGGGAATCGCGTAAAGCGAATCTCGCTGCCATCGGGTGTCCAGTGTGGATTCGAACCGCCGTCAAACGTCAATCGCTGGATGGTGCCGCTATCCAGCGAGTACAACCAGATGTCGCTACCAGGGCTGCTCTCCCCCACGGCGACCGCAATCCGCTGACCGTCGGGTGAAACGCTGGGAAGCGTATAGGTGCGCGGAGCCGCACTCAGTGCTTCTTCGATGCCGTTGCGGTCAACAAGAACCAATTCGGACGTTTGTACAGTGGTTGCCGCCGTCTGATAGACCAGACTCCCCTCGTCGGAAACAGTGTAGAAAGTGGAAGTGGCGAAGGGACTGCCAACATTTTCAACCACGGGAATGGCTTCACCGACGACTTCGGCTCGCAAAGGGTCGAAGGCAGCGGCCCAGAGACTGCTATCACGAGTAAACAGCAGATGACCACTCGCGGCAAATCGTGGGCTCTCGCCTTGAAAGAGGACTTTGATCTGCCCGCTCGCGATGGTGAGATGTGCAATTCGAGCCGTGTCACTTTTCAAATCTAAATTACTACTGTCATAGATCGTGAACAATAGGGCGTAGCCACCGGGCAAGAACCAGGGCGATCCATGGTGTTGGCCATCTTCCGGCGTCGTCAACGGCGTAGCATCGCCCCCCGCGGCAGGCACTTGAGTGAGTCCTGGATAGGTACGCGGTGTGATAACAACGGTATCGTTGGGGCCCCACGCCAGTCCCCGTTGACCCGCGATCCCCACCTTGGTGAGAGTGATGGGTGTACCCCCCGTGACCGGCACTTTTTTCACCGCCAGATCAACCGGGCTGTTGAATACCACCCAGTCACTGTCCGGCGACAGCGCCAAACTGGACGCCCCGCTTCGCCCTTTGTCGGCCTCCGTGCCACTAATCGGGACAACACCAAGATCATTGAGATCCCTCCGGAAAAGCTGCTGACCATCGCTTCCCCGGTCTGTGAACACAATCTGTTGCCCATCATTCGAGATGGCGATGGGTTGACCAGTATTAAATGAGCGGCCGGATGCCAGGTCGATCTCGAATTTCTTTAAGGGTCGAGGGGCATCAACTTGGGTCGGTTCGGGGTGCCACACCACCATTCCGACGACCAGGCCGCCAACCAGTAACGCGACCAGACACATGGCAACTGTTACCTTGCGGCTTACGCCAATGATCGTTGGTGTCGGTTCAGTAGCCACGCCCACGCCACGCTCAATATGACCACTCACCCCCTTGATGAACTTCACCCGATAGTCCATATCCGAGAGTTCATGGCGCATCACAGCCTGAATGGAACTCAACGACAGATTAATGCCACTGGGTAAGGCGGTTTCTTCAAGATGCACAGCCAGCAGTTGTTTGCCGTTGTCGATGGCGTAATGCACTTCCCGCTGACAGTGATCGGATAGCGCAGATCGAGGTGTAATGAAATACAAGAAGAGATGGCATTGGTCGATGCGATCAGCCAGTTCCTGGTGCCACTCATGGCCAGGACTGATGCCCTCGTCATACCAAAGATTAAATCCCTGATTTCTGAGCCATTGGATTTCCGAAAATACTACGTCACTGTCTTCGTGTGCGTACGACACGAAGATGTAGGGCTCATCGCCTTGATATGCCGTGAACGGTTTATCCACGCCCGAATCCCTGAAGTTGGACCCGTGAATACTACGCAGATGCCGCCAGAATGGCAAAGAAGGCGGATTCGACCTCTTTTGGTTCAAACCGAGCAGCACAGTCACAAATGTCTGCAAGTGGCACAAAGCCGAGACCGACCCAATTAGTCAACAAATCTGTTTCCTATTTGACAATTTTGAGCCGAAGCGGACATCTCAGAACCATCAATGCTGGAGACTCCATTGATCATTGGTAGAAGGACCAGCGCGTAGTCACTTCGCAGATCTGAGCAGTATGCCGGTGTCGTTTACCGGTTGCGCAGAGATGCCTGGTAGATCTCTGCTGCTTGCTCTGCTGACATATCACTTGTGATAGTTTGAATAGGACCACCATCTGAACCTGAGATCCCGAGATCTTGCCTGTCTCGCCAGCCCAATACGTTTTTCGCAGTGAAGATTGCGAAGTTAGCCTGGTACCCACCCTTCAGCCCATTTGTGATCAGTATCCGCTCCTGTGCATCCGTAACACGCTTATAGGCGGCGGAAAACTCTGGGTACACAAGGTCGCCATCCTCGTCTCTCTTGTTGGCCCACTCCTTCAGCGTATCTCTATCAACACCTATCAACCAGGCGAATTCTGGTGCGTACCAGGCCACCGGCGAGATGCCCGCACCGATGGGAAACAAGCATCCACGGGTCGCTCCGCACAGTGTCTACCCGACTCGGGACGGAGATTGGGTCGCCATCGCGTGCGAGACCGATGACGCATGGGCTCGCATGGCGGAGTTTCTAGACGTCGCCGGTGATACGCGCTTTCGGTCCATGGCGGCACGCAAGGACAACGAAGAGGCCATCGACGGTCTCGTGGCGGCCTGGTCCGAGACCTGCACGGCCATCAAAGCCGCAGACATCGTCAATGGCCTTGGCGGAACGGCCGCACGTATCACGCCGCCCTATGAGATCTACACCAAGCCGGACGCCGACTTGCAGGCGCGAGGATTCCTGCACGAGATCGAGCATCCGGAGACGGGCCCCCATATCCTGCCAGGCATGCCGTGGAAGTTCGCCGGCGTAACGCCGCCGGCCCCGCGTCCCTCGCCGTGTGTGGGGCAGCACAGCAAGGAAGTGCTGCGACAGGAACTCGGTCTCAGCGAGCGGGAATACCGGGATTTGGTGGATCGGGCCATAACGGGAACGATCTACGAGGTAGATCGCGCCAACTGAGACTCACATACATGAAGATCCGGTCGACACGCCCGTGGTACTTCATCCTCCTCAGAACGGCACCATCTTGCGCATCATCGAGTTTGGCCCCGAAGACCCGGCACAACTAAGAACGCTAGACGGAAAGTCGGCCTTTGCCCGGATGGGGGCAGTCCACGCCGTGATTGAGAACGCTCGGCATCCCCTCATGCATCGGACCGATTCCGTGGACTACGCAATCGTCCTCGAAGGTGAAATCACCATGCTTCTGGACGACACGGAGTATCTACTCAAAGCCGGGGATGTCGTAGTGCAACGTGGTACAAACCATGCCTGGTCCGATCAGAGCAAGTACCCGTGCCATCGCTTTGTACTCATCGACGGCAAATGACGTGTCTGCGTAGGCTGACGCCCGACTCGGAGCTATTTCTCGTCGACCGCCCTTTCAGCCAATGCGTTTCTCCTCTGGATTTCTGCGTGTTCGATGATTGACTCAATATCGTCGTTAGTGAGTCCATAAGCTGTCAGCACAGATTCAGTATCTGCACCAAGGTCCGGTGCTCCACCTTTGATTGATGCCGGCGTGTCGCTGAATGATATCAGATTGCCGACAACTGATGTTTCGCCGACGTTTTTCACCTCAACAGTTTCAACATATCTGTTAGCTACTACCTGTGGATCAACTCTGATGTCATCATAGTTTTGCACCCGTTGGTAGATCATCTCGGGCTGGGTTGCCAGGAACTCTTCCCAATCAGCCGATGTTCGGCTCTTAAAGACCGTTCGCAATTTCTCCTGGATGGCCTTAGCACCTTCCTCGGTCGCACCTGCACCAAATCGTTTGCGCGGGCTGTCCCAGGCTGGATTCGTGGCTTCAATTGGGTCACCTGCGAAAACCCAGAAGGCGTCCCAGGCTTCGTTTGTCATCGCTACCGCCAACAGAAAGTGATCCCCGTCAGCAGTTTCGTAGATGCCATAGGGTGCGTATACGTTGGTATAGTGGGGACCGCTTCGTTTTAGCTGCTTGCCTGTCATCCAGACCTGACATAGTTCCCAGCTCTGCATCCACAGTTGCGCGCCCAATGCCGAGGTCTGAACCCACTGACCCTTGCCGGTTCGCTCGCGCGAGGCAATGGCGGTGACGATACCGAGCGCAAGCTGCATCCCACCCGCGCCATCTGCAATCATCGCACCGGGAGTTATGGGACCACCATCCGGCATACCCGTCACGCTTGCCAGGCCTCCGCGAGCAATGGCAGCACCGTCCAGCATAGGCTTATTCATATCGGGTCCAGCGGGGCCGAAACCGCTGGCTGTTGCGTAAATGATTCCTGGATTCAGCAGTTTGATGTCGTCATAGCAAAGGCCCATTTCTTCGAGAGCGGGGGTTCGATAATTACTCAAGAAGATATCTGCATCTTTGAGCATCGCCTTGACTGCTGTCAAACCCAGCGGCGTGTGAATGTCGAGACAGACGGACCTTTTGCCACGGTTCATTGACACGAACTGTGAACCAGGCGTATCCAACGGTAATTCGTTGTTGATCCCGCGACTGTAGCGGCTACCATCACCCAGCGGCGGTTCTACCTTTATGACATCAGCACCCATATCGCGAAGGTAAAGCCCGGCACCGGGGCCCTGAATTGCAAGGGTCATTTCTATTGCTACCAGATGACTGAGTGGACCTGACATGATTCCTGATTCCTGATTCCTGATTCCTGATTCCCATAGATTCTCTAACGGAATATATCAGTTAAAGTTCATCTTTGTCGTGGCTGACGAATAACTTGTCTTTTCCCCAACTCATTTAGAATGTAGTTGGCAATTGCCAGCCGCACTTGCTCAGACAGGTGCTTCTGAGGAGGCATCTCAGGATAGTCATCACGCTTTTTGGTGGGGTTCGCGATCCAGTCGGCAAGCAACTGTGGATTGTCCTGGTAGAGAGGCTTCAGTGCCTGCATGGGTGGACCAACCAGCCGAACAGTCTCAGAGTGACAGCCGGAGCACACCGCGCGATAGGCAAAGCGTCCTCTGTAAAGGGTCTGTCTGGGCTCGGCAGGTACCGGATCCGCCAGCCGCATGGTTTCAATCTGTTGACTTGTGGCGCCGGGGGGACAATCCTTGAACATTTCCGTTCCCAGTTCACGCACCGCATTTCTATCGGCGATACATCCGCCCTTGCTTTTGGTGGCGAGCATGATTTCAAAGCCATGGTGAATATTGATTGCAGCCAGAAAGTCCTTGACTGCTTCCATGGGAGCATTGCCATTGTTCCAGAATGTATTCCGATAGATGTGGATATTGTCCGGTGTCGGGTCCATGTCCGGATCCCTGAGATTGGGGGAAACATCATGATCGATCATCAAAATACCGACACTCTTGTTTCCCGTTATGACATTTCCTTCGATATATACATCGTCAGCGGCCGAGACGATGATACCTGTTCCACCCGGCACTGCTGCGGCAGCTGATCCTTTCGGAGCGAAATTGGCCCTATTGTTGTTGGTAACAAAATTGTGGCGCACAACGGCATTGTTGGCTGATTTGACGGGCAAGCCCTGCAGAAGGGTAACCTGAATGCCGCTGGCATTGTCATGCACCGAATTGTGCTCAACCAGAATGTTGTCTGAATTCTCAATTTCTATTCCCATGACAGAACCATAGGTTTCGTTCCTGCGAACATCGATGTTCTTGCACATCCCTACATAGATCGCGGCGTCATGTACGAGCCATACGATGTTTTCAGATACGATTCCATTATTGGAGAACTGCGGGAAAATACCATATACGCTATCACCCTCGACGATATTGTTGGTAATGCTGAAGTTATTGGCTCCCTGGGTCATGATGCCGTTCCCTTTAAACCGCCTTATGCTGAAGTGATCGACACTCACACCGTGACCTGCTATTAGAATACCATCATTCAATTGATTCTCGCCGTCGAGTTGCGGCCACTCACCTTTCTCAATCACTCCGGTGAGAGTAATATTGTCTTTGTCTATGTAGACCGTTTCCTTGTAGATACCCGGATACACTCTGACGGTGTCCCCCTCCTCCGCCGCAATCACAGCTGACTGAATGGAGCTGCCAGCTCTTACGTCGAATACCTTCGCTGTGGCGTATGCGTCTGCCAACAGGAACACCACTATAATCGTTAGTCTTGCCATGGTCATATGCAATCCCTCTCCTAAGGTCTTTGGGGTCCAACTAATATCGCCACTTGGTCACTCCTACGACCTCTAGGCCAGACGGTACAGCAGCGGGCACTATCGGCGCCATGGATTCATCATCCAATGTTTTCAGGAATGCAATCAGAGCCGCCTCTTCTTCCTCACCTAAATCCGGATCGGTAATATGCCAGTGTATGATCAGATGTTGATTGGATGGTGCAGCATGACCACGTTCGTCATTGTAAAATACAACGACATCTTCAAGAGACTCAAACGCTCCCGAATGCATATAGGGCGCAGTTTTTGTGATATTGCGCAACGTCGGAATCTTGAATCCTCCATCCAACGCCGTGCCTTTGAAAACCAGACCCGCACCAGCATCAAAAGGCTTTCCTTGTGGTTCCGGTGAACCGATAACTGCCACTTCGCCATTGGTAAAAAGAGGCGGCGTATGGCATTGAGAGCAACGTGCAACGAAGGAGCGGAATACATTGTGACCCCTTATTTCCAGCGGTGTCATCGCGCTCTGATCACCGTGCGCATAACGATCATAGCGACTGTTTAGGGAAACCAGAGACGCCTCGAATGCGGTGATCGCGCGAATAATCTGCCGTGAAACGATGGCTTCACCAGGCTCGAGGTCGTAGACCCCTTGAAAAAGTGAGCGATAGACAGCATTGCCGTTGATGTCGGTTTCGAGCCTGGCCTCGGTATTGCCCATTTCCAATTCCGAAAAGAGCGGGCCCGTTGCCTGCTGTTCGAGACTGTCGGCCCTGGCATCCCAGAAATAGCGCTTAAGAAACCCGGTATTCCACAGAGTCGGTGCAGCTCGCGTTAGAGTGACGCCGTTTTTTCTTGCCCCCGCTACGCCTTCACCACCAAACCCCACAGAAACCGCCAAGCCATCTGCATAACCATAGTCGGGATGATGACAGTGGGCACAGGAAGTCTTGTGGTCACCACTCAATAACGGATCAAAAAAAAGATAGCGACCGAGATCGATTTCCTGGGGACTGAATCCATCTCGCGGAGACGGCAAGGGTACACGCAACCCACCAAAACCGTCAGGTGAAGAATAGGTCTGGTAAAGGCTGACGAATTCACACATATTGCCAGCGTTCTTCATAAAACTGGGTGGGCACTCATCCTTTAGATTAAAAGCGTGGGCGCCCACCGAGCCCTGACGATCGTTTCCAGCCGCACAGAGTGCCAGCAGGAACGTGAGACTTATGGCTGCCAGAAGAAGCGATAGGATCGGAAGAATTCTCATGAAGAGTTCTTTTTCTTGTTTGTCTCCGACCTTTTACCATGCCGCTGTGATCGATTCAACAAGGTGCTGCTCACAATTTGGCTGGCCCTCAACAGCGCTCGTGTCTTTGTCGGAATGGTCTGCGGCTCGCTGAGCTTCGGCCATATTCTTGAGGCCAGCTGCTGCCCCGTCACCGCCATCAATGACACCCATGCACTCGCAACGTTCCCGGTAAAAAGGGGCCCGTTCAGACCTCGCTTTCCGCTGTGCAATCACCTTCATCTTGCCACCGCGGGCCTTCGGAGGAAGATCAGGCCATCCTGGCTGGTGTCAGTCAGCGCCGCTGGGCTATTATGTGACCATCTAATTGGTCATATGAGGCCAGTCCTTCGCAAATATTGATCTGGAGAAGTTCAAGCTGCTTCTCGCCATTCATATCGATGGTGAAGCCCACCTACTTTCGGTATTTCCACCAATTGATCTGCTCTTGAGGCCCTTTTAGATACCTGACGGTCAAATGGTGTCTCCTTCTCGATTCCCAAATGCGTTCGATCATTGTTGTAATAGTCAAAATACTTCTTGAGAGACTTTTTTAAGTGCTGCTCATTCCACGCAATAATGTGATCGGTGCATTCCCTGCGAATGCTGCCATTAACTCTTTCAACATAGGCATTTTGCCATGGGCTTCGATGAGCTGTTAATACTTCTTCTATATCCATTGCTTTAACGCGATTCTGAAAAACACTACCGAAAATCTTGTCACGATCCCTAAGCAAATACCTCGGTGAAGTATCCCAAGGAAGAGCTTCGGTAATCTGTTGAGCAGTCCACTGCGCGGTTGGGTTCAACGTAACATTGAAGTAAATCACTTTCCTACGGTCATGACTCAGAACGACAAATACACATAGCATCTTAAACCGAATCGTCGGCACAACCAGAAAATCAACAGCAACCGTATCCGTCATATGGTTCTTAAAAAAAGTCTTCCACGTCTGCGATGGTGGTTTAGGACTACTTCGACGAATGATCCCTGATACGGATCTCTCTGAGATCTCGATTCCTAATTTCAACAATTCACCATGAATTCTGGGGGCACCCCACAACGGATTAGCTGCTGATAGTTTCAATACCAGGGATTTCACTTCAGCATCTAATGGCGGTCTTCCTCGATTACGTCCCCTGGTTACGATCCAGCACCTGGTTGACCTTAAGGTTCTCAAGGACAGTCACGTTCGCGGGGTTCGATGCGTCCCAGAATCGATGAGGAAACAGGAAGCCCTCAACTTCCCGAAAATCGCCCTGGCGCCGCTGTAGGCCCCAGTCCGGGAGATCCACTCTTACCGGTAGGAACGTCTGAGCGTCGATGACGTAGGCGGCATCCCCACCCATGGGCAACGATACGGTGAGAAGGTATGCCGGGTGACCGTCCACATCGGTCTTGCCGGCGTAGCTGGCGGCGTAATCAAGAAAGGCTGGAACCCACAGTGCGATATCCATCTCGAAATGATGCCAGTCCTCCTTCGGTACGAGGTAGGGGTTGGCATAGGTGCCGTCCTCTCTGTGTTTCTGCAGAAAGCCCGCTCGGTGTCCATCGAAGATGAGGATGAACTCTCCCGCAATTTCCTTCCGTACCAGATTCGGGCGCACAATCTCCCACGTTGCGGGATTTCCTGGTCCGTGAGCCGAGTACTCGAAACGGAGCGTTCGGAGTGCTTCGAGTCGACCCGTGCCACCCATCGCCTGAACGACTTCTGCTACGATGGTGTCCGCCGAAGGCTGCTTCCCTACCCCGGGAACTGGGCCAACGATCAGCAGCGCGGCTGCAAGCCATGGCGCCCAATTCTGAAGATGTGGCATTGGTTCGTCTCCTCTGTTCTGGGTCTGTTTATATTGAGTCGGCACCTGCGACTGGCCACCGATCAGCTGCCAAGAGCATCTTCGCACGTGAAACACTTCGCCGCCAACCTCAGGCTAGAATTCTCGATCCGGATGGTTTTGCCATCATAGGAGCATGAGGTCTAAACTCCCCGGTCTGCAGCTAACGCATCAACACGTCACTGGTGGCAATATGAAGATTATCCCGCGCTGTTGGCAAAAATGGCTGAGACCGTCGATGAGATCAGTAGTGGTCGTCTGATATTGGGGATAGGTGCAGGATGGAACCAGCCAGAATACGATGCATTCGGCATACCCTTCGATAACATTCGTAACCGGTTTGAAGAAGCTGTGCAGATTGTCAAACCGTTACTGAAGAATCGGCGGACAAGCTTTGATGGGAAGTACTATCAGATCAACAACTGCGAGATCACACCTACAGGTCCCCGTAAAGAGGGTGTGCCCTTGATGATTGGCGCTTTTGGCCCACGCATGATGAAAATGGCAGCTCGGTATGGCGACATCTGGAATACCGCCTATACCGGTTCCGCCTCGGTGCCAACGAGGCAGCACAGTGGCTGACACCCGACGGTGGCTATGCCCCTCAATATCTGGTCAACAGGTACAAGCTCTCGGCGCTCATTCCACGACCAC